>Ga0210017_1003807_pt1 | contig 12534 bp, 9 predicted proteins | sample CryGeyCG2014_020_FD_183966 | JGI IMG/M metagenome (GOLD analysis project Ga0210017, IMG submission 183966) | Groundwater microbial communities from aquifer - Crystal Geyser CG08_land_8/20/14_0.20 (SPAdes) (version 2) | ecosystem: Environmental > Aquatic > Deep subsurface > Groundwater | place... | reverse complement strand
TTATTTTCTCCGCTGTTAAATTTATCCACCCTTAATTTCATTGTCATTTTTTGGCTTTTTTGCTCTTTTTTTGTTTTCCGAGGGGTTAAATTGATTGCTCCGGCCGAGCTTTTGACAAACCTTCTTTTCTTTGCGGTCGTCGCCCTTATTTTTTGTTTTGCTCTGCCGAAATTTAATTTTTCAAATTTTACCCTTTTTAACCCGCCGGATATTTTTTTACCATTCGGAGTAATTTTATTTTCTTTGGTCGGTTGGTCGGCAATTCCAGAGATTGTTGAAATCTCCAAGACCCCGGAGGAGAAAAAAGACATTAAAAAAATAATAATTTTATCAATAGCGACCGTCATCGTCTTTTATCTTCTTTTTACTTTTGCCGTGGTAGGCGTGGCGGGCCAGAATGTTTCTCCAGATGCCATTTCGGGCCTGCTGCCGTTTTTGGGCGGGAAAATTATTTTTTTAGGCGCTTTGGCTGGCTTCATAACCATCGCTGACTCTTTCTTGATTTTAGCTCTTTATTTAAGAAATACTTTTATTTATGATTTCAAATTGCCCAAAATGATATCCATCGTTGCTTCTCTGGGGACGCCGTTGATTCTTTATCTGGTTGGTTTGCGCAGTTTTATTAGCGTCATTGGTTTTGTCGGGACAATCATTGGAGTAGTTGAGGGGATAGTAATTATTTTAATTTTCAAAAAAGCAAAAACCTTAGGCAACAGAGAGCCGGAATACAGTTTAAAAATACCTTCAGCTTTGTTATACTGTTTAATGCTAATTTTTATCTTGGGGGCAATTTCCCAATTTTTTTAAGGTCTCATTTCTAGGATTTTAATTCCCTCGCCTTCAGGCGAAGGCTTTAGCATCATTAACAAAACTTTATCACCTGCTAAAATATAGTAATGAGATTAACTTATGAAGCAAAATTATATCCGGTTAAACAACAGGAACAGAAACTTTTTGAACTTTTTTACAATGCTAGAAAACTCTACAATGAAATGCTGGAAACAAAAATTGATGCCTATAAGAAGGAAAAGAAAACAATAACGAGATTTGACCTGCAAAAACAATTCAGGGCAAAATATAAAAAACTTCCAGCTTCAGTGAAACAAATGATGGCATATAGAGTAAATACTGCTTATGATAAGTTTTTCAATAAGTTAGGCAAATTTCCCCGTTTCAAATCAGAAAATCGGTTTAGAAGCATAGAATTAAGACAACCTAAGATAGATTATCAAATAATAAATGGCAGGTTAAAAATCTGGAAACAAATCGGCAGTATCAGAATGAGAGGTTTTAGACCAACAGATAACTTTTCAATGGGTAGAATAATAAAACGAGCAAGCGGCTGGTATTTCCAATATGGGACGGAAGTTAAAGAAAAAAGACCGATTAAGAAAATCAAATCAGCCATAGGAATTGATGTTGGTCTAAAATCATTTTTAGTTGACAGCAAAGGAAATGGAGTTAAGCCGCCAAAGTTTTTTAGAAAATCACAATATAAAGTCAGAAAACAACAAAGAAAAGTCAGTAAAGCGGTAAAATATAGCAACCGAAGAAAAAAGAAAATTCATCTCCTGGCAAAAACTTACGAACATATAGCAAATCAAAGACGGGATTGGTTGCATAAATTATCAAGAAAATATGTGAATAAATACGATTTGGTTGCGGTTGAAACCTTAAATATCAAAGGAATGATTAAAAATCATCATTTAGCAAAAAGTATTCAGGATAGTGCGTGGAATATATTCACAAATATGCTTTCTTACAAGTTGCAAATACTTGGGCGGCATTTTATACAGATAAATCCTCATTACACAAGTCAAAAGTGTTCGAGGTGCGGTGAATTAGTCCCCAAGTCGCTTTCAGTAAGGACGCATATTTGTCCTCACTGTAATTTGGTTATCGGAAGAGACGAGAACGCCGCTAAAAACATATTAACAATTGCCCTGGAACAGGGCTTCGGCGAGGGCAGGACTTTAGTCCACCCACTGACCCGAGAAGCCACCGACTTATAGTCGGTTGGTGGTTCACTAAACCCTTATGAGATTTATCGCCGATTTTCATCTTCATAGTAAATATTCCCGAGCTACTTCCAGAGATATGGACCTGGAGCATCTTGCTCAGTGGGCGAAGATTAAGGGAATCAAAGTCTTGGGCACAGGAGATTTTACTCATCCCGAATGGTTAAAATACCTGAAAGAAAATTTAGAGCCAGCCGAACCCGGCTTATATTATCTCAAATCTCAAATCTCAAATCTCAAATCTGAAGATAAAACGCGTTTTATCTTAACTGCTGAAATCAGTTGTATTTATTCAAAAAAAGGAAGAGTTAGAAAAATCCATATTATAGTTTTTGCTCCTTCTTTTGAAGTGGTTGAGAAAATTAATGTCCAGCTGGGTTGGATTGGCAATCTGAAATCCGACGGCAGGCCAATTTTGGGCTTAGACGCCAAAGAGCTGGCCAAAATTGTTTTAAATGCTTCGGAAGATTGTTTGGTCGTGCCGGCTCATCTTTGGACTCCTTACTTTGGTTTGTTAGGTTCAAAGTCCGGATTTGATTCTATTGAGGAGTGTTTTGATGAATACTCAAAATATATTTACTCAATTGAGACGGGATTAAGTTCGGACCCTGTCATGAACTGGAGACTTTCGGCCTTGGATAAGATTACCTTAATCAGCAATTCAGATGCGCATAGTCCTCAAAAAATAGGCAGGGAAGCCAATGTTTTTGATACGGAGCTTAGTTATCAATCAATCATTGAAGCCATAAAAACAAAAAACCCTCAAAAATTTTTATATACCATTGAATTTTTCCCTGAGGAAGGAAAATATCATTATGATGGCCATCGTCTTTGCGAAATAAAGTTATCGCCCCAAGAAACAAAAAAATATAACGGAATCTGCCCGGTTTGCGGAAAACCTTTGACCATCGGAGTGTTAAACAGAGTGGAACAGCTATCAGACAGGCCGGAGGGGTTTAGGCCGGAAGGGGCAATACCATTTAAAAGCCTGGTTCCCTTAGAGGAAATTATTGCCGATGCCTTGGGCCAGAACAAAGGAACCAAAGAAGTTGAGAAGAATTATAAAGACTTAATTGAAAAATTTAATTCGGAATTTGATATTCTTCTTGAGATTCCTCAAGAAAAGATGGAGGGAATGATTCTACCTGAAATCGTAGAGGGTATAATAAAAGTTAGAGAGGGAAAGGTTTTTAAGGATGCCGGATACGACGGGGTTTACGGCAAGATTAGCGTTTTCTCTCAAGGGGAGCAGAAAACTTTATCGCGACAAAAAACTTTGTTTTGAAATTATATGGCGATTTTAGAAATAATTAAAAATCGGCGGAGCATCCGAGAATTTCAGAAAAAAGAAATATCGGAAGAAATTGTTGATAAATTAATTGAGGCCTTAATTTGGGCTCCTTCGGCCGGGAATTTACAATCGAGGAAATTTTACTTTGTTTTTGACGAGAAAGTAAAAAAAGATTTGTCTCGAGCAGCCCGTGGCCGAGATTTTATTTTTCAAACTCCTCTAATTGTTGTCGGTTGCGCGGATGATAAAATTGCCAAGAGATATGGCGAGCGAGGGAAAAATCTTTATTCAATCTGCGACGTTTCCGCATCAATTCAAAATATGATGCTCTTAGCTGCTGATATCGGCTTGGGAACTTGTTGGATTGGTGCTTTTGACGAGGAAGAAGTAGTAAAAATTTTAAATCTGCCCCATAACCTAAGGCCGATTGTAATTATACCAGTGGGCTATCCGGCTGAGAATCCTGAAGCTCCACATCGGGTTTCAAAAAAAGAAGCAGTAGAATTTATTAAATAAATATGATTGAGGAATACCATTTTGGGTCAATCACCATTGACAATAAAACCTATAATTATGATATTGAAGTTCGCTGGTCAGGTGAGGTTTTGCCTTGGAAAAGAGTAGAATCTCACCTTATTGACGTTGAAGATGTAAAAAGAGCCGCAGAGCAAAATCCAGACACAATAGTTATTGGCACTGGAGAAACAGGGGCGGTAAGGGTTAGTGAAGAAGCGCAAAAATTTATTCAAGAAAAAAAGATTAGGTTGATTATTGATAGAACCGAGGAGGCGACCCGGACTTTTAATGTCGTCAATGAAGATTCAAAAGAAGAAGAGGGTGAACAGGATAATGTCATTGGCCTTTTTCACTTGACCTGCTGAAAAAATGCCAAATTATCTTAACCCTGGATTGCGGAAAAGTGTTTGACTAAAATTTATGAGGTGATAGTATAAAAATAAGAAATCAAGCAAAAAATATGAATAACCCAAAACTTCGAAAAATTATTTTAATTATTACAATCTCAATTATCTCAATCTGGCTTTTTGGGAGCTTGTCAGTTGCTCAAGCCCAGACATTTAGTACCACGTTAAAATATGGTGATTATGGCGAAGAGGTAAGAAGGCTTCAAGAAATTTTAAAGCAGGACACAGAAATTTATCCTGAAGGAATAGTTTCTGGTTATTTTGGTTCTCTGACTAAAAAAGCAGTTATTCGCTTCCAAGAAAAATATGCCAGTGAAGTTTTAAGGCCTTCAGGCCTTGAAAGAGGAACCGGTTTTGTCGGCAGTGCCACCAGAGAAAAACTAAACGCCCTTTCTCGAGTTTTAATCTATGTCCAAGCCAAAGCAGGTCCTGACCTTGACGTAACCTATATTGAAAGAACTCCTCAATACGATTACGATGCTACTAAAAACCAGCCAGCCCCTGGAGATATAGTTACTTTCACGGCTCATATTGTTAATAGAGGAGAATTTGGTACGGGCAGTTTTGATTACGAGTGGTATATTGATGGGACAAAAATGGAGACAGGTACTCTTGGCGGTATTTCTCCGGCTGCGGAAATAAAAGAAAGTTTAACTTGGCATTGGCAAGCAGGGAATCATTGGGTAAAGTTTATTGTTGACCCTGCCAATGAGATCCCAGAAATATCAGAGGATAATAACATGATAGAAGACAGAACCAATGCTTTAGCTGTTGGTTTTTGGGTTGAAGAAAGTCTTTATAAGTGGTTTAATCAAAACCAAAACAAATTAGGCATTGGCTCAAACTCCTGGGGAGACTGGGCCCAAAGACAAATAAAGAAGTGGAATGATATATTTGCAAATTCAACATATCCCACCCAACCAGAAGGAGTTTTAGACAGAGTCAGGCTTAATAAAGTAGTAATTGTTCCTGACGGGGCATTACCGTTGGCGGGCGGACTTCCAACAAATCATCCTGACACCCGAGACAAGACTGTTGATTTAATGTGGGGATTCCCTACCTCTGGATTATTGAATACAGGGTTTTATGATGATAGAGCTGGAAACCCGAATCTAAGTTTAACAGATAATAATAATTTTTACATAGAATATGGCGTAATGCACGAACTTAGTCATGCCAGGTATCTTATTGATTTATGGGCATTTAATTTAAATCCCTATGCCGAAATGGATGATGTAAAAATTGTTAAATTAGATGGTTCAAAGCTGCTTAAGAAAGGTGAAAGTAAGTTTTATCCCCTCCAGGGAGGAATGATGGGCTATGGAGCGCCAGCAGGCAGAGAGCATCTTTATTCAGAAGCTGAAGTAGCTGCCTTAAATAGAATTGCCGGCCGAAGAGCCAAATGCGGAAACTACAATGTGCCCTGTAATCTAGGAGAATATATGCAGGATATTCCGAGCGATAATATTATAAAAGTTTTGGACATTAACAATAATCCTCTGGAAGGCGCTACTGTGAATGTTTACCAATCAATTCCTGACCCATCTGAACATTTAGATTTTTACGATAAATTAGTTGATGATGTTGTAGACATTACTTGCGTCACAAACCAAAATGGAATGTGTTCTGTGGGCCATAATCCTTTTGCCGGAACGAATCCATACGGATTAAATGGAGTGGCTGTAATCCAAATAATAAAGGGTGAGCAAGATTTCTATTACTGGCTTTATGTGCCCGAGGTGAATTTAGCCTACTGGAAGGGCGATATTGAAAACGCTACTTATTTTATTCGTACCGATATTGCTCCTTCAATTATCACCCCATCCGTTCCATCAGATTCCCTTTCTGTTGCTTCTGACACTGCTTCTCCTGTGGCTACATCAGTAGACGCCGGGATAACTAATTTTACACTCCTTAGAGCCGATTTTATGAATTTAGCAACAACAGATGTTGCCATCTTGAATCTCGAAATAACCTTAGGAGAATGGGTAAATGTAGGAGATTTTACTCATCTTTCTATTTATGATGGCGCTATTCTTTTAGCATCAAGTTCTTCTCCATCTTCAAACAATACTTTCAGTCTTGTCTGGACTATTCCTAGAGCTGCCTACAAGGTTTTAACTGTAAAAGTAGATATTCCTTTTGGCACCACTGCCACTTCGGTCTCTGCTAATATTCCTGGTTCAGGAGTATTAGCTCAAGACTTACCTTCTGGACAGCTAATTACAGCTACTGGCACAGCTCAAGGTGCTGTTATGACTATTGTTCCAGTAACCCCACCATCTCAAGTAGGTTCCCTTTCTGTTGTTCTTGACCCTACTTCTCCTGCAGCTACCACAGTAAATCCAGGGGATAGCTCCGTTACTCTTCTTAGGGCTAGATTTTTAACTGGCATCGAAGAAAATGTTTCAATTTCAAGCCTTGGCATAACTTTAGGGGGGTGGCAGAGAGAAGGAGACTTTACTAATCTTTCTATTTATGATGGAGCCACTCTTTTGGGAGCAACCTCTTCTACCCTTATTGATAATACCTTTAATGTTGTCTGGACTATCCCTAGAGCTAACTACAAGATCTTAACTGTAAAAGTAGATATTCCTTTGGGCACCACTGCCACTTCGGTCTCTGCTAGGATTGTTGGTTTAAACGTAGAAGCCCAAGGAGCAAGTTCAACACAGCCAATTATAGTTACTGGCAGAGCTCAAGGTGCTGTTATGACTATTGTTCTTGTAATACCCCCTCCAGATACCGTACCCCCTGTTATTTCTTCTGTAAGCGTTACTGATGTCACCTCTGACTCGGCGACTATTACATGGAATACTGACGAAGTTGCTGATTCCCGAGTAGAATATGGAACTACCAGTGCTTACGGAAACCTTGTTAGTTTAGAAGCTACCACTACTTTTCATTCTATTAGATTAACAAATCTTTTTCCTGCCACTACTTATTATTTTAGAGTAAGGAGCGAAGACCCTTCAGGGAACGAAGCTGTTTTTGATGGGTATCCTTTTACTACCAGTCAGGCGTCGTGTACTATCCTTTACAATGACTATTTCTCCCCGAGTTTTGGCACAATCTGCGGGAATCTTAAGTATAACTACAAAGCAGATTTCAACAAAGATGGCAGAATAAACATTACTGATTTCAGCATTTACCGACTTAATTCTACAAACACGGCCTGGTGTCAAGTTCAAATAGACAGCGTTGATGACCCTTGCGGCGTAGGGATTAAAGGAATTCCTGCTCCAATAACGGGATTAGAAAATACTTCTCGTGCTTTAGCGGCTTTAATGAATACCCTTTCGGATTTAATAGAATCTTTAAAGACACTGCTTGCAGAGGGCAAAATAAAATAATTTTGAACGAACCAGAAATAAAACATTACCAAAATCCCGCGCAAAGCGCGGGATTTTGGTACTTAATATTATTTATAGCGAACACCGTTCAATTTTTAAAATAATCGCCAAGAAATTAAATTCTCTTTTATTTTGAAGTCCCCTTTTATAAATTTTTCAATTACCCAGATATTGGTTTTACAATGCTCGGTAATTTCTGAAACAGTTGCCCGGGATTTACCGTTCGCCAGAGCCAGATAGGGCAAGATTTGGTCAGCTAAATATTTATCCAAACAAGCTTCGGATTTCTGTTCCCTCAATAACTCCATAGCTGCTTCTTTGCCAACATCTTCAGCCCGCTTTCCTAATTTTTCCAAATTGTCTGTTCCAATTACAGTATTTTCTCCGCCCGAGGCGGATCCGCCTTGGGCGGAGAACTCAGCAATTAAACAAATTTGGCTTCCAGGACAACGAGTATCATAATATTCAATTTTTTCTTCAATTGGTAATTTCAACTTCCCTAAAACTTCTCTCACTCCGGCAACTTGGCGCTCGGCTACTTTTTTATCCTTTAATGCGTTTGCCGCTCCAGAAATCACTAAAATCTTTTTGAGATTACCCCTTTCCGTTAAATCTAATGATTTTAGTTCTGTCGGGAAGATTTTTACTTCAACCCCTGCGCCACCTTCTGGATAGTATCCTCGTCTTAAAATATTTATTTCTATTTTAGCCCCCATTTTTTCCAAAATTTTTAAAAAAACATATTGAAAATAATCCACAGTCGGCGAGAAAAAAGTGTCAGTAGCTCCGCCAGTAAAGGAAATTTTTACCGGCTGGGACGCGAATAAGGCAGGCGGAATCAGGGTTTGTAAAACCAAAGTAATGCTGCCGGCTGTCTCAATTTTCACATTAATTGAAGTCCGACTTCGATTAATCTCGCCAGGATAGAATTTTATTTCTTCACTTTCTAAACTATCTCCTTCTAATCGTCCCTGACAAAGCTGGGATATCGCCTGAATTCCTAAAAGATGCTGGGGCATTAGGCCCGGTTTAGGGCGGCCTTTACGAATATTAAAAACCCGGCAAGGTTTTTGGGTTACTGCCGAAAGAGCGCAAGCTGTTCTCAAGATTTGACCTTCGCCTTCTAAATACGAACCGTCAATTTCAATCATATAGTTTATTCTAAGATTTTTACAAAAATAAAACAAAGTGATAAATTTTAATTAGAATGAATAAAGACATTAAACTGATTTCTCAATTGAATAAGGATTGGCAGCCGGGAAAAATAAAAGTAAAGAGAGCCGGCGGCCAGACAAACAGAAATTATATTGTTCAATACAAAAACAAGAAGTTTTTCGTTCGTCTGCCCTGGGAAAGGACCGATATTGTTGATAGAAAAGTAGAGGCTGATAATATTTTAGCTTTAGCTAAATGCCAGAGATTAAGGGGAGTTGTCCCCCGGTTTTTCATTTATGTTTTAAGAAAAAAGAATATTTTAAATTCAAATGGAAAATACGATTTCCCCGACGGAACAATGATGATGGAATATATTGAAGGCAGGGATATTGACGGGAGAGATTTTAAAAAAGCAAAGTGTCAGAAAGCTTTAATTGATTCTCTTTATAAGTTTCACGCAAGCGGAGTAAAATTTGTAAACCATTACGACGTTTTTAGAGATGAGGTTGAAAAATATCGGAAAAAAGCTAAAAAATATCGTTTGGAAAAATTGTTGAGCAAAAAAGAAATTAGATGGATAGAACAGATAGAGAGAATAATAAAAGAGAAACTAATTCTAGGAGGAAGACTTTCCACTCACAACGATCTGATTTTTGAAAATTTAAGATTAGGAAAAGACGGAAAGGTTTATCTTTTAGATTTTGAATACGCCGGTTTTAATATCAGAAGTGGTCTTTATTATGATTTAGGAATTATTTTAGGCGGAAATCTTTTCCAGAGAAACCCGATTCAAATTAAAACCTTTGAAGAAATATTAAAAAAAGCAAAGAAAATTTACAAAAAAGATTTAGATGACTACAAAATATATTGCGGAGCCCTAACTAATATTTTAGTTATGTTTTGGTGGGGACTGGTAAAATATTTTAGTTCTACTCGGAAAGAAGAAAAGAGATATTTCAAAAAATATGTCTTAGATAGGGCTAAGGGCATTGAATTTCTTTTCAACTTTATCAAAAAATAAAAAAGGCGTCTTGCATATATCTTTTAAAGTATTTGCAAAGCGCCTTTCCCATGACGAAGATATTCTATAGTTTCCCTTTTGTACTAGGAATAATATCCGGTGCAGTGATTCTCGTAGCACGATGAAGTGTTCTACCAAAGGCCTTGCAGAAAGCCTCAAGTTTATGATGGTCATTTCTCAATGTGCCGACGGTTTCTACTTTGCCATAGATATTAAACCCCGCATTCAGGGATATTCCCTCAAATAGATGCTGAGCCATTCCGGCCAAGGTTTTGTTATCCATATCCTTAAAATCCAAGGTAGCATAACCGCGGCCGCTTAGATCAATCGAAACAGAAGCAAGGCTTCCTTCGAAAGGTACAGAGAGACTTTCAAAACGTTCAATTCCCTTTCTGTCTCCGAGCGCTTTCTTTAGCGTTTGACCCCAACAGATTCCAATATCTTCCACGATATGATGAGGGATATCACCATGTCCTTTCACATGTCCTCCCATCCGGCCATGATGGTAGATTTGAGCGAATAGATGCTCAAATAGGGCAAGGGCACCGAAGCCGAAATCTATTTCTTCTCTATTGGCGGTAATCGAAATCTTATATTCGCCAGATTCGTCTAGCCGAATTTCGGTTTCTATATCCACTTCTCCGGTTTTCCTTATTTCCTGTCCGATGCGGTTTGTCATTTTTTTTCTCCTTTTATCTTTGTTAACTCATTAGCAGCGGTTTTGGGATCCTTTCCTTCGTAGATTACATTATAAATCTCCTCAACCATTGGTAATTGTGTGTCATGTTGTTTAGTTAATTGGTAGACAGCCCAAGCAGTGTGGAAGCCTTCAACCGTAATTCTTTTTTCTTGGAGATCTTGTTGAACTTCCTTGATTCCTTTTTCCGCTAGAGATTGGCCAAGACGATAATTTCGTGAGAGGGGGTCGGCTGAGAATTCCAAATCGCCCTTTCCGGCCGGTCCCCAAAAAGTTTCTTCTTTTGCCCCCATTGCCTTACCCAATTTAATCATCTCTTGGACGCCTTCTTCAATAAGTTTAGTTCTGATTTCCGGGTTTTCTTTTCCGTTTTCTGCCATTCCAATTCCAATCACCATCACGTTTTTCAGAGCACCGGCTAGTTGTGTACCCAATAAATCAGTCGATGGTTTAATTGTCAACCAATCAGTCTCTAAAAGATTCTTTACTTCTTTTAGTAGCACTTCGTCTCTCGAAGCTAAAGCTTCAGTAGCTGGAATTTTTTTATATACCTCTTTACCGTATCCCGCCCCAGTTAAATGCAAGATATCTCGCTTTTTTAAAACTTCCTCAACGATTTGGAACGGTAAAAGAGAGGTCTCTTTCTCCATACCTTTCGAAATCATCAGTATAGGAGGAAGAGAAAAAGAAGAAATCTTCTGGCACATCTCTCTAACAGCAAAAGAGGGGACGGCCAGCAGAATCAAATCAGAACTACCTACTGCTTCCCCCAGGTTATCTGTAAAGAAAACTTCCTCTGGCAGTTTTATCTCTGGATTGGAGTATTTGGTGTTTATGCGTGTTCTTTTAGTTTCAGCAATAAGTTCGGGGTCTCTATCCCATAATTTCACCATGGCTTTTTGATAGGTGCTAATTATATAAGCTATTCCCCAACCCATGGCTCCAGCTCCGAAAATACTAATTGTTTTTTTATCTTCCATGGTATTTACCTCCAAAATATTAAAGATCTAAATTTAGCCCTCCTATTGTTAAGAATATCACAAAGATTATATAATGTAAATATATGGCGAACGTAAAAGAGAGAATTAAAAAAATGAGTCATTACAAGCCGCCTTTGGAAGGCAGGGCGGAAAAAGATTATTTACTTTTGGATTTTAATGAGAGAACGATACCTCCCAGTCAAAAAGTCAAAGAAGCCCTAAAGAAATTTATTAATTCTGACCGCTTGCAGGTTTATCCGGAATACGGCGATTTGGAAGCAAAAATCGCTCAATATGCAGGTGTAAAAACGGGTCAGGTAATGGTGACAAACGGCGCGGACCAGGGGATTGATATTATCTGTCGGGCTTTTCTGGATGAAGGAGACAAAGTGATTATTCCCTTTCCGGAATTTGCCATGCATTATCAGTCCTCGGGCATTCAGGGAGCAGAGATTTTAGAGCCAAAATACAAAGACTACAACCCACCCACCACATCCTCCCATCCCGCCCCTCTGCGAGGGGCGGGATGGGCCCCTGAAGGAAAACTACCCTTGGAAGAAATTTTAGAATTGATAGATGATGAAAGGGTAAAATTAGTGATTTTTTCCAACCCAAATAATCCGACAGGCATCGCTACCCCGATTTCAGATGTAGAAAAGATTTTGGCAAAAGCAAAAGAAAGAGAAATTGCCGTTTTGCATGACGAGGCCTATTTTGAGTTTTCTAAAATTACAGCCAAAGATTTAATTGGGAAATATGACAATCTTTATATTGTCAGGACTTTTGCCAAGGCCTTTGGTTTGGTAGCTGCCAGGGCGGGTTATGTTATTTCTCAAGAAAATAATATCCAAGAATTGTTAAAAATCAGGGGACCCTATGATGTCAATATGTTGGCCAAAACCGCTGTTTTAACCGCCCTAGAAGACGTAAAATATATGGAAGAGTATGTTAAAGAGGTAATGGAAGAGTCAAAGCCAAAATTAGAGAAATTCTTAGAAGAAAAAGGAATTTCCTTTTATCATAGTCAAGCAAATTTCCTGCTTTTAAAGATTCAAAATCCTCAAGAAATAATTGAAGAATTAAAATCCCAAGGAAT
>Ga0210017_1003804_pt1 | contig 12537 bp, 11 predicted proteins | sample CryGeyCG2014_020_FD_183966 | JGI IMG/M metagenome (GOLD analysis project Ga0210017, IMG submission 183966) | Groundwater microbial communities from aquifer - Crystal Geyser CG08_land_8/20/14_0.20 (SPAdes) (version 2) | ecosystem: Environmental > Aquatic > Deep subsurface > Groundwater | place... | reverse complement strand
ATCAGATTTTCCGAAGAGCCCATGACACTTTGGAGCGACCCGGGCCATGTGCGATTTCATGGGCGCTCGGGCGTCGGGTTTGCCACTCAGCATTGCCGTATGGCAAACCTCGCTCCGAAGTGTCACGCTGATGCGATGACCCTGCGCACTGCGCAGGGTACACGGATTCGCTGCTTCGGGCAGCGAATGGTGTGCTATGTTCGCAAGGCGAACATCCGCATGTGGCTCATTCGGAAATCCAGTTTTCGCTTGATAGCGATTGAATCTTGCCAGTTGGAAGATAGCTCGTAAAGTCCTGCTGGACTTTCCGAAAATCTCAAGGGCTGTTGTCCTTGAATTCTCGTGAATTTGAATTCGCCTGTTGGCGAATAGCTCTCGCATCCCATGGATGCTCGATGGCGGCTTGGCATTCATCCGCCCGCGAAGCGGGCGGTACGCAAATTGAGCCAGTTGGCTCAATAGCGCCGCATGCAGCCTTAGCTGCATTCGGTTCTGCCAATTCACGATAAGTTCTCATAGTTCTCCTCACTTATCTTATTTTATTTTATGGACTTCTGGAGGGGTGACAGTTAAAAATGGCAACCGGACATTAATAATTGAGGACAGCAGATATTTGGTTATGTGAGTCCATGGCAATCCTGACAGAAGACATCAAAAATTTGGTCAGGGAATCCATGGACCATAATATCCAATCGAAAATGGGTGAAAATTACCGCGAGATTGCCAGTTCAATCTATGCCCTTGCCAAGAGCACAGCTCCAACGGAAAAATTCGGAAATTATGGCTTTTTCCTGTGCAGGGACCAGGAAGACCTGTTCGTGCTGCTTTACCTGAAGGGAAGCTGCCGCCATTACACTTATTACCTTGACCACAACTGCGAGCGCAGGCTTCTCACGTTCAAAGACAACCACCAGCTGAGGGCCTACCTTAACCACCTTGGGGTAAATGTCATGGGCGAACATGTGAACATCATGAGTGCTGAGATGGCAAACACGCCCCTGCTGCGCCAGCCGCCCGGGGAGGCGTGTGGGCAGCCGGTTATGCCGACGCTCCGGCAATTCCAGGGCATGATTCATGCCCACAAATGCAAGCGGGTGAGCGTGAATGACATCGAGGCCTACAAGACGCTTACTGAAACGCTTGATGATGCCCGGAAGAATGTCCGGGTGGTGGAAGACAGAAACATTGGGATGCATGCCGAGGCCTATTCACAGAGCGTGATTGCCACCCTTGGGAAAAATGGGTTCAAGCTGGGCCATGAGACAAAAAACAATCTTGGATGGGCGCTCAGCACCCTCTTCAAGACTACATTCCGGCACCTGGCTGAGGCAAATCACCTGTTTGAAGACGGAGAGTTCAAATTCTACGAGCAGCTCGACCAGGGCACCAGGCATTCCATCCAGCAGTACCTGGACGGAGTTGTGGATAAGAGGCCAAATGCCTACCACGATGCCATTGAGGGTGCGCGGATTTCCGCCGCAACGCAGTTCATCGGCTTTGTGAATGGCGTTTCCTCTGGCAAGGAATTCAAAGCCTATGCAAAGTGCATGGTTGCCCTTGGGGCAAGCACTGGTGCCATGCTTGAAGACAAGAAAGTTGGTTTCGCAGCAGCACTGGCAACGGCCATGCCTGCCGTGAAACAGGCTGTTGATGGCATCGACAGCTCTGCTGTCAAGCTATGCGCGCAAGCGCGTTCAAACAGCCGTCGAGATTTTTGTCAACGGACAAAAAGCCAACGGGCGATTGAAAGCCCGAAATGGCTCAAGATTGTTGCAGGGGGTGACAAGCCAGTATGCATCGGATTGCTGGGTACCGGGTTACTTTACCTCGGGATGCATGGGGTTGATGAATACTTCGAGGGTGCGCGCTCGCAGGCACCATCCAGTAAAGCGCACCCTGACCTTTTGCAAACATGTCGAAGCGACCGAGACCCACAGGATGTTGCGTGGTCGTCTCGGCTTAGGTTTTGCTCATCGGCAGACCCAAGTGGCAAAACCCGCTTCAACATGTTTGAGCGACCCGAGCCTTCGTGGAATTGCCCTGGGGCTCGGGCGTCGGTGCTGCCATATGACAACACCAAGCGCAGCACTCGCTCCGATGACATTTCGAAGCGACCCGAGCCATGTGCGATTACATGGGCACTCGGGCGTTGGGTTTGCCGCTCAGCATTGCCGTATGACAAACCTCGCTTCGGAATGTCAAGGTCACCGGAGGGAATGCTTCCGCCTAAAGCCGGAACGCCAGCATCAGGTGGCTTTAGCCCTCGGAGTATTCATTTCACAAATGCTGGCTTCCTTGCACCCCAGGGAATGAAAAGAACTTATGAGGCAGGAGCGCAACATAATAAATGGCAGGCAGCAGCGGAGATAGTAGTAGTTGCAGTTGTATTTGCGGCAGCGGTGGCAGGCAGCACAACGCTTTACGGGGTGCACAAAGGAGATGGCCTGAATTTGGGGGAGTTAGCCAAACAGGTAGTAAAGCCACTGGTGGTAACCCCACGCACATTGCCTGATTTCAAGCCTACACACTGAGGCTTAATTGGACACTGGAACTGTTGGCTTTTCCCCGCTTTCCTGCTTTACAAAAAATTTGCCATACACCCACCTGATTGCAGAAAGAAGCAGTGAGTTTAGCAATACGCTTATCCAGAACCAGCCCAGGGGGCCGAATGTATCGCGCCAGTTTGGGAACTGCTCAAAATTCTGGAAGGCAACCGGGATTGAAATTGGGATAGTTATTGAGAAGCCGGGGAATGCAAACCTGATTTCCTGTAGAAGCACGATAAGCATCGGCAGCAGGACAATCAGCGGCTTGAACATCAATAAAGTCTGCTCCATCAGGAGCGGCATGCTTTTGGATTGCCTTTGCTCAATCTCCTTCATCCTGGCATCGTTCTTTTCCTTGAGCGCCTGCTCAAACTCGTTGCGAATGTCGGAAAAGGTTTTCTGGATATGCTTGATGCGCTTCTGGTCTGAGAATAGATTTGTCACGCCGGTGGAGATGACCACGTAGGCAAATGCGATGGTGAAAATAACCAAATCAATCATGGAACCCCCTCGACATAAGGACAGTAGGACATTAAGACCTCAAGACCCTGGACTCTAGACCCCTAGACCATTATTCCTGCCATACCCCGGCAATTACAGCCTTTAGCTCTGCCACTGCAGACTCCAGCTTGCCGTCATTGTTCATGACAACCTTGGCAGGCACGCCTGCCAGCGTAGAATAGGCTGCCAGGTAATTCAGGCACATGTCAATTTCAGCGCGAATATCATCCACTGAAAGGTTGTCTCGCTCCCTGGCGGCATCCTTTGCCCTGCGGGTCTGGATTTCCTCTGGCTTGGCTATAACCAGCACAAGCGCTTCGACAGTGAGCCCCTTGAGCAGTGAATAGGGCAACCCCGGGAGATAGCCGGATGGCGTCCGTATCATACAGTGTGTGTCCAGGAGCACCCGGCTCATCTGGGATAGTTGGCCAGCCACTTTTTTCTGCACGGCTTTCTGTTTTGCTATGGATAGCCTGCGTATCTGGTCTCTGCCTGAAATGCCATATTCCCTTGAGGCTATTTCAAGCATCAGCGTGCCATAGTTGACAAGCTTGAAATCCTTCAAGCCGTTAAGGACTGAAGTTTTGCCTACTCCGGGAATGCCAAGAATGATAATCATATTCTCACCCCAAAACCATTGGTTCCGGGTTTTGGGTTCCGGGCACTATACTCGGCTCGAAACCCTATTTATTCCCCTACAAGATTCCTAAGCATCGGCACCGAAGAAACTATGCCCATTCTCTGCATGTCCTCATACATCCTGAAGAGGATACCAACCGTCAGCAGGATACCAGTGCCCGTGCCCAGCGCACCTGTCAAGTCGGCAAATCCTGCCAACAGGCCCACGAATATGCTGCCCAGAATTGTAATGGTGGTGATATACTTGTCGAGAACGTGCTCCATCAGCCGCGGGTCAGAGCGCCCGCCTCTTATGTGCCAGCCAACATCGTGCATCTTTTCGGAAACGCTCTTTGCGCCCATGCCGCTGGTATCCATCCACACATAGCCGAATATGACACAGAGTACGACTAAGAACAGGATATAGACCATTGCCCGCCTAATCTCAGGGAGTGGCACATTATTGCTGGGAAGCGAAAGGTTTGAAAGGTAGCTGAGATAGCTCTGCCCGGGTATATAGCCTTGGGGTGGAAGCACATAGCTAAGCGTGTTATGCACTATGCCAGCCACATTCATGCCCATGATATCGATGGTGGCCCCGTTGGTGCCCAGCCAGAGCTGGAATATGGTGACCATGAAGGCGCTTGCCAGGATGACTGGAAGGTTCGAGACGTAGAGGAATTTGATTGGGAATGGCATGGACATCCCCCTCCCACGCTCGAATGTCAGGGGAATTTCAATCTTGATGGATTCCGCATAGGCTACCACTATAACGACGCCGACAGTCACTCCGATTGGCAGCAGGGCAACGATTATTTCCGGAAGTGTCTGGGCAGTCGGGCTGCTCAGCATGGCGAGCACCGAGTTTTGGGCGCCGAATAATATGATAAATACACCTGATACCACAGCGTGGGCAACGCCTGCTGCGATGAATATGCCTATGCCGCTGCCAAGGCCGTAACGGGAGGTAACCTCGTCAAGATAGAGCAATATCATCGAGCCTATGCCTATCTGGAAGATGATGAGCAGTTGGGTGTTCAGGAGGCCAAAGCTGCCGGAAAATGCCGTATCAACCAAGCGTGAGTTTGAGAATACAAAGAGCCCTGCCTCCACAAAGGAGAGCACAATTGCCAGAATTTTCTGGGTGCCAAGGAAGAGCTCTTTCTGCTTGGGGTCGTTCATGTCCACATTGATAATCTTGGCGCCCACAAAAAGCTGGAGGAACAAGCTGGCGAGCACAATCGGCCCAATGCCGACAGTCACAAGGGAGCCGAGCCTGCTGGCAGTGATTGTCTGGATGAAGTCGCCGGACTGGACAACCGCGCCAACTGCAGTCGTGCTGAACATGGCAAAGAATAGCACGAGCACTGCGAATGTCCAAAAAAGCCGCTCATTGACGCCAACAGCGGTGGCCGGAGGCTTCACCTGGGGCAACACGTCGATTATGGGTTTCAGAAGCTTCAGCACACAAACACCAAATGATTAAATGTGAGCGGTTTTCGCCTATTCGCTTAAAAATTTTATCAGCCCCTTCTTGCCAAGGCCGCACATCTCCCTAAGCGTTAGGACAGGGATGCCACTAGTGTCCTTGGGTTTGAGGTTGGATATTATACAACGTTTGCTTTTTAATATGTTGGAGATGCTTTTGAGCGCACCTGTTTTTTTCGAGAATGGATGGCTATCACTTCTTTTTTTACATCCTCAGCTTCGCCTGGTTTAGTGCCAATGCCAAGAAACATTGTAATCGGGTTGCGCACATAGGCACTCCTGAACCCCAGGAATAAATCAACAGATTTTGCATCTGAAACATCTGGGCTGGGTCCTGCCTCAGAAGGAGTATTATGGGATGGTGAAACGCCCCAGGTGAGCTTGGCACCCAGCAAGTTCTCCATGTGTTCGGCCACGCCGCTGACTGGCTTGCAGATGCCGTGCTCGTAGCGGTAGAGCATTTCCTCAGAGATGCCGGTGAACCTTGAGAATTCAGGGTGGGACATCTTCAGCTCGCGGCGGGCTGACTTGAGCTTTTCCGGGTCCAGCTCGCATAACAGTTTCTTTTCCTTCCTCAGCGTGGGCTGGTCGCCTGTCAAGTATTGCTCAAGAGTGTGGGGGCTCATGACATCGATTGCATAGCGCCTGTAGACTACACCGTCTTCGAGCGAGCCTGCCCTGTTGCAGCCGCCTATGAGCACGCTCCAGGCGTCCAGCAGAGTGCTTATCCTGGCAAGCCGGTCATTCATCTCGCGGGTAAACCCATCCACATTTTCAAGCGCTTTCACAAGAAGGGTTTCCCGGTGGCTGCAGTCAGTTGCCATCACGTCGAAGCAGGCCCTGGAATCCTGACTGGCATAATAGGCATAGCCCTCCTGGCTGAATAGTGCGCATACCCTGGAAAGTATCTGCTGCCTCGTCATGATGATGTTTTGCAATGGGAGATATAAATTAATTCGGGAGGACTAGGTGGCTATATATTATAGGTGATAAACCGGGATTCCGGGATAAGCTTATTAATTTTAGATGAACATATGGGATTTGAATGGGTAGATAAAGTTTGGGGTTTTGGATTTCGAGACAATAAGGAAGACTGTGCGCTATGCACACGCAAGACCGCGTTGCAACAGCAACGCAGGAAGACAGCGCGGAAGACGTGAATACTATGAAAGTAGGCATGATTGGGTGGGAGTTTCCTCCGTTCCTGTCAGGCGGGCTTGGCGTGCACTGCTATGAGCTGACGCATTGTCTGGCAAACCTTGGCGTGCAGCTAGATTTCTTCATGCCGGCCATTGGCAAGAAACTGGATGTTGGCCATCCGAACCTTAGGATATTCCAGGTTGCCGAGACAGACCTTTCCCCCTACCTGAAAGTTGGGGGCGGGCTTGGCAGGCACATGGTGAAAAATGCCTACTTCACTGATTTGTTCGAAGCGGTCAGGATTTACAATGACGAATGTTTTGAGTTTGTCTCCCAGTTTGACAGGGTGGAACACTATGATTTCATACACTGCCATGACTGGCTCACCTTCCAGGCAGGCATGAGGCTCAAGCGCGAGCTCGGCAAGAAACTTATTGTGACCGTGCATTCCACGGAATATGACCGCAACACCTGCCCAGATGAGCGCATCCTCGCCATTGAGAAACTTGGCGTGGCTGCCGCCGACATGGTAATCACAGTGAGCAAGAGGATGAAGGCGCTCCTCATGAGCAGGTTTGCCATGCCGCCTGGGAGGATAAGGGTGATTTACAACGGAGTGGATTACAATAAATTCCTGAACAGGGAAACCGCAAAGGCAAATGGCTATGGCGAGTTGAAGGCACGCAACCTCAGGGGCAAGAAAGTGGTGCTCTTCCTTGGCAGGCTGACCGAACAGAAAGGGCCTATGCAGTTCCTCCATGCTGCAAAGGTTGTGCTGGAGAAGCAGGATGCCCTGTTCGTGGTTGCAGGCAAGGGAAACATGCTGCCCCTGCTGATAAACCTGGCAATCAACCTTGGGATAAACAACCGGGTGATGTTCCTTGGGTTCGTGCCTGAGGAGGAACAGCGGAAAATCTATGCAATGGCTGATGTTTATATCATGCCGTCTGTTTCAGAGCCTTTTGGCATCACCGCACTCGAGGCAATGGCAAGCGGAACGCCAGTGATACTGTCGAAGGAGGCAGGGGTTTCCGAGATTGTGAAGAATGCGCTAAAAGTTGATTTCTGGGATATCAACGGCCTTGCTGCGAAAATATTGGGCGTGCTCAGGTATGAAGTATTGGCAAACCACATGTCCAGGCTGGAGCTGGAGGAGGTGAAGAAATTCACCTGGGCAGATACGGCCGACAAAACAAGGATGGTTTACTCTGAGATGTTAGGGTGATAGAACACAGGGAGACGGCGGAGCACAGTTGGTTTCGGGCACTGAACTCCAGACTGTTATCAGATTTTACGAAGAGCCAAAAAGAGCAGACAGATGTCGGTTCATGCTGCACTCGTTCCGAGAGGTTACCGTGCATCTGTTGATGCGCTGTTTCCAAGTTCCGAAACGTGAAATATGAAGGGGCTTGGGGAATCGTGAAGCGAATGCTTCACGAGCTATCGATGACAGCAGTCGTCGAGATATGCGCCAACAGGCGCATTTGATGCGCCGAGTGGGCGCATTCAAACAGAATGAGAGCGTGCATGCATGAGCAGCGAAGCTCTCTTCGGTTTCATCAACTCGAAAACGTGGAAACCCCACGGTATGGCGCATTCACCCGCCTGCAAAGCAGGGGGTATCGAAAAGTCCCGCGGGACTTTTCGAGCTATGCTGCAACAGCAGCATTCAATCGGCGACAACAGCCGCCGAGCTATCGCAAACAACAGTTTGCGAGATTTTCGCGCTAGCGAAAACTGATCGCGCAACAGCACGATTCAAATCTGCGTTTTCACGATCGGTCTCGAAACTCTGACATGTCATCGCAACCCGTAACTTGAAACATGAAACAGTTAAGGGGAACCTCCCATGAAAATTTTTGCTTATTTCCAGGTGCACCAGCCGCTCAGGCTCAAGAAATTCTCGCTGTTTGAGGATAGCCAGGAGCTTTATTCACGCTACTTTGATTTCGGGCTGGCTGAGGCAATCATGAAAAAAGTGGCTGCCAAATGCTACCTCCCAACCAACCATGTGCTGCTGGAGCTGCTTGACAAGCATCCGGAATTCAAGGTCAATTTTTCTGTGACCGGAGTGTTCATGGAGCAGGCAACCATGTTCGCGCCGGAGGTTGCCGATTCATTCCGCGAGCTGGCAAGGCATAAGAATGTGGAATTCCTTGCCGAAACCTATTACCATTCGCTGGCATCGCTCTACCCCGAGAAGCTGGAGTTCATCACCCAGGTGGCCAAGCATGCCGATATGCTCAGGGGCATGGGCCAGCAGCCAAAGGTTTTCAGGAATACCGAGCTGATTTACTCAAATGAGATTGCCAGCATCGCCGAGAGCATGGGCTACCTCGGCATATTGTGCGAGGGCGTGGACTGGCTGGGCAAGAGCCCGAACCAGGCTTATGTGCCTCAGACATGCAGCAACATCAAGCTGCTCATGCGCAACTACACGCTGAGCGATGATGTGGGCTACAGGTTTTCGGCGCGCAGCTGGAACCACTATCCGCTCACTGCAGACAAATATTCATCATGGCTTTCAGCCAACCAGGGGGAATGCACGAACATATTCGTTGATTATGAAACATTCGGCGAGCACCACTGGGAAGATACCGGCATCAGGGAATTCCTGAGGCATTTGCCCAATGAAGTGTCAAAGCACAGGCACCTGAAATTTGCAAATGCAAGCGAAGTTGCCGCCCTGCATGCCCAGGACAGGGTGGATGTGCCTTCCGTGATTTCCTGGGCAGATGCGGAAAGAGACACGAGCGCCTGGCTCGGCAATGAGATGCAGAGAACTTGCTTCAATGAGGTGCGCGAGATCGGCGATTTGCTGAAGGAAAATGGAACTGAGGAGCTGCTCCACGTGTGGAGGCTGCTGCAGACCAGCGACCACCTCTATTACCTTTCAACCAAATCCATGTCGGACCAGGACGTGCATAATTATTTTTCGCCTTATGAATCGCCATTTGACGCGTTCATAAACTTCATGAACATAATAAGGGATTTCAGAAGGGTGGCGGAGAGCCGCTGAAAAAATATTACTCCATCTTGAATGGATTGATTGCCATTATGCCTGCGATTTTTCCAAAATCATTTGTGTTTTCCGTGTATATGGATGACAGCGAATTTTCAAGCATGGTTGCGGATATGATGGAGTCCCAGATGGAAACCGCACCCTGGCTGGATAGTTCCATCGCTAATTTAAGCGTTTGGGATGAGTAGTTGAGCTTTGCCCAGTTGTTAGATTCCACAATCCCAAGGATAAATGTTTTAGCATCTGATTCTGCAAGAGGGGTTTTAACTTTCCGCGTTAATACCCTATACGATTCAGCCAGGACTTGGTTTGATACATGCCCCATAAGTTGGCCGTCAAACACTGATTCCACCAGGTCAACTGCTGTTTTATGCTTAGCCTCATCTGTTTTGTCAACGGAATATGCAAGGATATTTGTATCGAAAAAAATGTTGCCACGCCCAGTGTTAATCATAAAGTTCATCTCTTTTTGAGTAAGTGAACCCACCTAAATGAGCGCCTTTTCTCATCAGGGCTCTTGCTCCCTTTTCATAATTGTTCGTCTGCTTGTTCATCCATAAAAGCATGGACTCTGAGATTGCCTTGCCCAGGGTGCCTTTGTTTCCACCATAGATTTTAGCCACCAATGCCCTGAATTGCTCCAATACATCCTGTTCAACATTCACAGTCATTGCTTGTTTTACCATGAGTAACATTTAGAGTTTTATGTATTTAAATGTTCCTACACCTACGCACTGCTTGGAGGTGGAGGTATTTAGCGGAGAGCCGCTGACCTTACCTGTAATTCGTCTTTACGCTAACGAGATTGATAGCAGATGTAGTGGAATTCACGCTTGAAAGAATGCGCCATTTCTTGTCAATGTAAACGATTGAGCTTGAATTGATATAGGCATCTGTGATTTGCACTTTGAAGGCAGGCCTGCCATTCACATTTTCAATGTCGAGCGACTTGAATGTGATTGTGCGCATGGCATTCTGGTAGAGGTTGAGCCCGATGGATGCATTCCAGTTCCAGTTTTCGCCAACCGCGAGCATCCAGGGCTGGTAGATGTAGAATCCGTCGAACAGGTAGCTCTGGTTGAGCGCGGTTCCATTAAAGGAAAGGAGGCCGCCGTCCTCAACGCAGAACGAATCAGTTGGCGAGAGGAAATAGACGCACTTAGCATCGGTGAGAGGCGATTCGCGCACATAGCCCGTCTGGTAGGAGATGTTTGAGGCAGTCTCGCCGAGCGAAGGGTCGGCGGACCTGAATTCATAGGTGAATGTTTCGCCCCCCCTGAATGGCAACGGTACCGTGCTGCCCAGGGGCGCTTCCCTGCTTATTAGTTCCGGCAACGGCAGGAGGAAAGAGGGCAGAATCAGGAGCCCGAGGGTGAGCACAATGGATACTGCAATCAGCAGAAGATAGGAATCACCATTTGATTTTGCAACCATACCAATAACACCAATTCATTACTGTTTCGAGTTACGGGTTCCGATTATAGTGAGTGCCCGTAACTCGAAACCATTAAAACGGCCTTCGCACCTGGGGAAAATTGCGCCAGACAGGCACGCCGCACCATACTGCTTCTGGGCAGGGACCTTTTAACTTATCATCTTTGACATATCCGCTCCTGAAGAAACATGGGGGCCCGATGTATTTTACCAGGGTGGGATGCACCGCAGCAACCTGGGCCAGTTCGCCAAGGGAATGCTCCCAAATCTCCGCCTGGGCATTGAAGCATAATCTCAATCTCCATTTGTGCATGAAATTTAGCAAACTGCCTGATTCTGTATAGCGGATGCTGACAGCATTTGGGAGGACATAAACTGAAAACTCAGGGGGAACCCCTGATTCCATTAATTGGTCTTTCGCCTGCCAGAGCGAATTCATTGTTTCCTTGTAAATGCCAATCGGGTTGCAGTGAGTGATTGGGAAGGGCGTTATGTAATCAGGGTTGTAGGTTTGCCTCATTGACAGGAGGGGGCGGGAGGCTGGGAGAGTGCGGTGCCTCTGCTCTTGTGAATCTGCAGTGTGGGAGATTCGTTTGAGGAAGGAGTAGCTGATATTTTGCAAAGGGCGCATGATTGGCGAGTGATGCCAGACATTTAACGGGGAAAGAAGATATGGATTCTGTTTTGGGTTCAAGGCTAAATCAACCAATTGCTCATCTGATTTTCCTGTGCTTATGGGACCGAGAACATTGCGCAGTTCACTGCATAATTGCGCATCTGCATTTTTCGTGAAATCCATTAATTTCGTGCAAACATCCCCTAAATTCTCATCAAATGATTTGTTTAATCTTTCATTTGAGGCCATTTGCTCTCCCGTGAGAGTTAAGGCGGGTGAGTCGAACGGCTGGCTGAAATTTACTTCGCCTAAAGACAATAACCCCGGAGAAACTCGTTCAACTTCATCTGCCATATTCCTGGCTAAAAGAGATGCTTCATAGGGGACATCTGAGGATTGAGCCATGGCAATATAACGCTTTAGCGTTAGAAGCGAGATTGTGTGATAAAGGGACGTGCCCGCGCTGATTGGAAGGGCGTAGCGTGCGTTTTCAGCTGATTTTTTCTCAATCTCATTTGAAAGTTTTGTGTCATCAAACCCCTGGCGCTTGTATAGACTGGTAACTCTTGGCTTCAGCTCTTCTTTCAAGTTTTCTGTTAATTGAAAATAGGTTTGCCAGCTGTGTTCTATTGCATTTTCATAAATCGTTTTCTGCCCAGAGGTTAGGTTTGGGGGGATGAATGCTTCCGGATGTTTTAGGATGTTGTATCTCTGGGAGCTTTGCTCGGAATTGTAATAGGGGTGGGAGTGGAGGAAGGACCAGACGAGGTGGCGGGAGACTCCGGAAAGGGCGAACACAAACGTTGGATGCTGGAAAGGCGTGTGGTGGCCGGAATCGAAAAGCATTTTGCCCAAGCGCTCTTTTTGCCCGTCGCTGATGTCATTAGGGTAGATGATTTCCGTTGAATAGCAGGTGCGCGCGCTGGCGACGGACAACCGATGTGGGTTATCCGTGTAGGCTATCAATTTAACCTCTAATGATAATGGCTTTACACCCATGGAAATATATCGGATTGAATGTTTTTAACCTTGACCGCAGATTGGTTGGTATTCAATCAGATTTTGCGAAGAGCCATAGAGCATGTATCAGCATGCGAGAGCGATCGATGCCAGCAGGCGTCGAGAATTTCTCCAACAGGAGAAATGCCAGCATTCAATCGGCGACAACAGTC
>Ga0210017_1003803_pt1 | contig 12537 bp, 10 predicted proteins | sample CryGeyCG2014_020_FD_183966 | JGI IMG/M metagenome (GOLD analysis project Ga0210017, IMG submission 183966) | Groundwater microbial communities from aquifer - Crystal Geyser CG08_land_8/20/14_0.20 (SPAdes) (version 2) | ecosystem: Environmental > Aquatic > Deep subsurface > Groundwater | place... | reverse complement strand
TTCACCTCGTAAAGAGGCATCCGGCAAGAAGGACAAAGTTTTCCCAGTCTAGAAATCTTAAATTTCGTTTCATTTTTCCACAAATCAATATCTAACCAGTTTAAATTTTTATCAGCTTTATCTTTTACCCATCTTAATTCATCTTCCTCAAAAAAAATCCCAAGACATTTTGGACAATAATCTATCTCCACATTATGCAAAATTGCTTTTTCTAATTCTATTTTACAATTAGGACAAAACATACTGTTATTATTCTAACTAAAAACTCTCCTTTAATCAATAAGGAGAGTTTTGGGAAAGAAAAATTCTGAGCTTATCTTAATACTCTTCTGGCATTGACGGCATCGCTGTTCCCTTCTCTTCTTTTTTAGGAAGTTCTGCCACTACTACTTCGGTAGTTAAAAGCATAGCTGCTGCTGAAACTGCATTTTCCAAAGTTGTTCTTACAACTTTGGTCGGATCAACAATTCCAGCTCCAACCAAATCTTCAAATTCTAAAGTTTGAGCATTAAAACCATAATTACCTTTTCTTTTTTTGACTTCGGCTGCTATTACTGCGCCATCAACTCCAGCATTTTGAGCAATTTGTCTGATTGGTTCTTCTAAGGCCCTCTCTAAAATTTTTAAACCCACCTTTTCATCACCCTCTGTTTCGGTTTTTTCTATGGCTGGAATACATCTTAATAAAGCCACTCCTCCTCCGGGAACGACACCTTCTTCTACCGCTGCTTTAGTGGCATTTAAGGCATCTTCGGTTTTATGTTGTCGAGCTTTTTGTTCTACTTCAGTAGCTGCTCCTACTTTAATTACTGCTACTCCACCAGCTAATTTAGCTAAACGTTCTTGTAATTTTTCCTTATCAAATTCGGATTCGGTGGCTTTTAATTCATTTTTTATTTGATTGACCCTGGCTTCAATATTTTCTTTCTTTCCTTTGCCTTCAATAATTATTGTTTTCTCTTTTGTGGCAACAACTTTGCGAGCTTTCCCTAAGTCAGTCGTTTTAGTATTCTCAAGTTTTAATCCAACTTCTTCAGAGATAACTTTAGCGCCGACTACAATAGCAATATCTTGCAAAACTTGTTTTCTATTATCTCCAAAGCCGGGGGCTTTAACAGCAATAGCATTAAAAACTCCTCGAAGTTTATTTACTACAATGGTAGCTAAAGCATCGCCTTCTACTTCATCAGCTATAATTACTAATTCTTTTTTCCCAGTTTTAGCTACTGCCTCCATTATTGGTAAAATCTCAGCTAAAGCTGAGATTTTTTTATCAGTCACTAAAATATAAGGATCTTCTAAAACTGATTCCATTCTTTCGGCATCAGTAATCATATAAGGAGAGATATAGCCCTGGTCAAATTGGAGACCTTTTACAATTTCTTTTTGAAGACCAAAAGTTTTAGATTCCTCAACTGTAATTACTCCGTCCTTTCCAACTTCAGTCATAATTTCAGCAATCAGATCTCCTACCTCTTTATCTTGGGCTGAAATTGTCGCAACCTGAGCTATTTCTTCCCTTGTATTTATAGGTTTTGTTGCTTTTCTCAAGGCAGCAACCACCGCTTTTTCCCCTTTTATTATTCCTTTTCTTAAAGCCAAAGGATTAGCTCCAGCAGTTACATTTTTTAAACCTTCAGCGGTAATTGCTTGAGTCAATACCATAGCAGTGGTAGTTCCATCACCAGCTACATCATTTGTTTTCTCAGCTACTTCTTTTATAATTTCCACTCCTAAATTCTCAATTTTGTCTTCTAATTCAATTTCTTTGGCAATAGTAACACCATCATTGGTAATAGTAGGAGCGCCAAAACCTTTATCTAAAACAGCATTCCTTCCTTTAGGCCCTAAGGTTACTTTTACTGCCTCGGCTACTTTATCAATCCCGGTTTTTAATTTCTTTCTTGCATCTTCTTTGTATTTAATTTGTTTGCTCATTTTATCTATGAGCGTTAGCGAGTAGCTATAAAATGAGCACCCCGCTCAAATTTTGCCATCGCTATCGCTCTAATTTTTTATTTTATTTTAGGTTTTGTAAATCTCTCGCAGCCTGCGTGCCCCGAATAGGGGCATCCCTTGTTGGGCGAAGCGGGCTGCCTCCATCTACCCCGCAAAATTTGTGCGGGGTTGCCACATTATTTATTCGATGATGGCAAGTATATCTTCCTCTTTGGCAATCAAATATTCTTTACCATCGACCTTTATCTCGTTTGGGCCATATTTTGTAAAAAGAACAATATCACCTTTTTTTACATTTATGGGTAATTTTTTACCCGAAGAAAGCGTTCTGCCCGGCCCCACAGCAATTACTTTTCCTTGCTCTGGTTTTTCTTTTTCAGCGGTGTCAGGCAAGAGAATTCCGCTTTTTGTTTTCTCTTCTTCTTTTATCGGTTCAATTAAAATATGGTCGGCTAAGGGTTTGATTTTCATAAAAGTATAATCCGAATCTACAAATGACCCCAGTAGTAGAACACTTCTTGTTCACTACGGGGCAGGTATCCGAATCTGCGAATAATTTATTCGGAGCATTCGGATTTAATTCGTGTCATTCGGATTATATTGTTTTTAGCAAAGGCGACCTTTGAGTGCTAATTTTCTATGCTAACTGATAACAAAATCCTTGTCAAGAGTAGAAAAATTAAATTCTAGGGAATAAAACTTCGCTTTTTTTAGTTTTTAATTGTTCAAGTATTTTTTCTGAAGTTTCCGGCAAAAACGCTTTTAATAATTCGGCTATGTTATCTAAAATAAACAACAATTCGCAAATAACTTTTTGATTTTTTATTTTTAATTTTTCATTTTTATTATCCCAGGGTCGTTCTTTTTCAATATATCGGTCGCAAAAACCAATTAAATTCCAAATAGCAATTAAGGCCTCACTAAATTTAAATTCATCTAAAGCTTTCTTATAATCTTCCCAAGTTTTATTAATCTCTTTTTTTAGTTTTGAATTTCGAGTTGTAAGTTGTAAGTTGTAAGTTGTAAGTTGTTTAGCCATTGTTATCACTCTTGCCACTAAATTCCCTAAACCCGAAGCAAGATCTGCATTGTATCTTTTTTCAAACTTCTCATAGGTAAAATCGCCATCTTCAGTCGGAGGAATTTCTCTTAAGAGAAAATATCTAACAGCATCAGTTCCATATTTTTTGACAAGTTCAAAAGGATCAATAACATTCCCCAAACTTTTTGACATCTTTTGACCACCAACAGTAATAAATCCATGAACAAATATAGTTTTTGGTAATCTTAAATTAAGAGAAAGAAGAATAGCTGGCCATAACAAAGAATGAAATCGAAATATATCTTTACCTACACAATGAACATCAGCGGGCCAATATTTTTTAAATTTGTCACTCTCTTCAGCATAACCTAAGGCTGAGAGATAATTTACTATGGCCTCCAGCCAAACATAAACCGTTTGAGTATTATCATCAGGAACTGGTATCCCCCACTCTAATTTTTCCTTTAGTCTGGAACAACTTATATCTTCTACTCCTTGTTCGATAAAACTTAAAATTTCATTTTTTTTTGTTTCAGGAATAATTTTTATCTTGCCTTTTTCTATAATTTCTTCTATCTCTCTTGAATATTTTGAAAGTTTAAAAAAGTAATTTTCCTCTTCAACTATTTCCGGCTTTTTTTGATGATTAGGACACTTTCCATCTACTAAATCTTTCTCTAAAATAAACGCCTCGCAACCTACACAATATAAACCTTTATATTTCTTTTTGTAAATATCGCCATTTTCTCTTAGTTTCAACCAAACTTTTTTTACTGCTGGCCAATGTCTTTTTTTATCGGTTGTTCTGATAAAATCATCGTTAGATAAATTTAGAATCTTTTTTAGTTCTCTATATTTGGCCGAAATCTTATTAACGAATTCTTTAGGTTCTTTTTTCTCTTGGGTTGCTGCCTTTGCTATCTTTTCGCCGTGCTCGTCCGTGCCAGTTAAGAAAAACACTTCTTCATCCAAAAGACAATGATACCTTGCCAAAACATCCGCCTGAATGCATTCTGAAGCAAAGCCTATATGAGGAAAATCATTAGTGTAAGCGATACTAGTTGTGATATAAAATTTTTTCATAAATCAATTTTTAACCACTACTTTTAACCACTAAAAAAACTTTAGCATGACAAATCCAAACGATCGTTTGGATTTGTCAGAGAAAATTTGGAAAAATAATTTATTTTTGCCCGCCAATAATAACTACAAATTCTCCTTTTATTTTTTCGCCAGCCGGCGGATTTTCAAGAGCTTTAATTACTTCACTAATATTTCCGCGATAAATTGTTTCGAATTTTTTAGTCAATTCGCGGCAAACAACAATTTTAAGTGGCGTAAAATTGAAGCCATGGCTTGAATTATACGCCTCTTTCAACTCGTTTAGGGTTTTAATTATCCGATAGGGTGATTCATAAAAAATCACTGGATATTTTGAATTTATTACTTCTTCAAAAAATTTTTTTCGCTTTCTCTTTGCTGGTGGAAAACCAAGAAAAATAAATTTATCCATTGGGAAACCGGAAATGCTGGCTGCGGTGATTGCCGCCGAAGGACCCGGAATAGGCACGATCTTAATTTGCAGGGGTCGGGTTGCCGTAAACTCTGTAATTTTGGAGATAAGTTTATTTCCCGGATCGGAAATTCCTGGTGTTCCAGCATCAGAAACTAAAGCTAAATTCTTTCCCTCTTTTAAAATCTTTAAAATATAATCGATTTTTTTAAGCTTTGAATGTTGATGATAGGATAAAGTTTTAGTTTTAATATTAAAGTGGTTTAAAAGTTTTTGGGTGACTCTGGTATCTTCGCATAAAATTAAATCAACCTCAGATAATATTCGGAGGGCACGAAGAGTCAAATCTTCCAAATTACCAATTGGGGTTGCAACAATATAAAGAGTAGACACAATTTATAAAATTTCTGCTTCTTTTTTTCTTCTTAAAAAATCTTTTAAAACTTCAAATAAAATTCCAATTACTGGAATAGCTAAAACAGCTCCTAAAATTCCTAAAAGTTTTCCTCCAATTAGCAAAGTCAATAAAATTAAAATAGGTGGTAATTGGACAAACTTTTTCCCTAAAATCGGTGTTATAATATTTCCTTCGATTTGTTGAATCAAAATGAAAAAAACTATAACCAAAACTGCCTTTGGCCAAGAATCTAAAAGAGCTATTAAGCCAATAATTATTCCTGCCATTAATGGTCCTAAAATAGGAATAAAATCAACTATCCCGGCAAATAAAGATAAACTTGAAGCATAATTAAGGTTAAAACCTTTCAAAACTAAAAAGGAGCTAATCCCGACAAAAATACAACACAAAATCCTTAAACCAAACCAACCAACAACTTTCTGCTGATACTTTTTCCATAAATTCAGAATATAACCATCATATTTTCTTGGTATAAAGCTTGTAATTGCTTTTTCAATCCCCCCTTCTTCTAAAGAAAGAAAAATAGATAAAGCTAAAATTGTAAAAGTAGCAAAGATTCCACCAAAAATAGCAAAAATTGCATTAAAAACATTTTTAGACACTCCAATTAGATTATCTTCCAAAATTCTGATAAAACCTTCAATATTTTCAAATGTCGTCATTCCCAATTGTTTCAAGAAGGGAGTAATTTTTTCAAAATATTGAGGGAAAAAAGAAGAAAATTGTTTAATTTCTTTAATAAATAAAGGAGTAATTTGATAAAGAGAATAACCTAAAATTCCAAAAATTATTGCATAAATAAAAATAACACCTAAAGCTCTGGGGATTCTTTTCTTTTGAAAAAAATCAATTAGCGGATTAAACAAAATTGAAATAATAGTAGCAAAAATAAACCAAATTAAAATATCTCTAATTAAATAAATTAGATAAAAGAGGGTGATACCAATAAAAATTTTAAAGATTGTTTTCCAACTTATGTCTAATACTTGTTGATTCATTTTACAACTTTAATAATTTTTTAAATCTCTCTTTTTCTTTAAAAGGACCGATGAGGGCTAAATTTAATTTTTCTGGTTTAAAAATATCTTTAGCTACCCTTAAAATATCATTTGATGTTATTCTGTTAATTTTAGCAAAAATTTCTTTCGGTGTTAAGGTTTTCTTTTCTAAAAGTTCCTGGTCAGCATAAAAAGAAGCAAGAACATCAGAAGTTTCCAAAAGCAAAGCCAGTTTTCCCTTAATATTATCTTTTGCTTTTTTAAGTTCCAAACTTGAAACTTTTTTCTGAGAAATCTTTTTATATTCTTTTAAAATAGTTAAAATAGCTTTCTCAACATTTTCATTACTTACCCCTGCCTGAGTAACCAAACATCCGGTATCTGGATTTGTTTCAACATCGGTTTTAATATAATAAGCTATTCCTAATTTTTCGCGGACTTCAATAAATAAACGGGAGCTCATCATTCCACCTAAAATTATCTCTAAAATCTCAAAACTATATCTTAAAGGATGAAAAAGATTATATCCCCTGACCCCTAAACAAAGATGGGTTTGGTCGGTTTTTTTATAATGTAAAAGAGAATTAGGCTTTTGCTGTTTTTCAAAAACCTCTTGTTTTTTGGAGGAATTAGTTTTTCTTATTTTTGAAAAATATTTTTGAGTTTTCTTAATGCTCTCTTTTCCATTTATTTTTCCTGCAAGACAAATTATAGTGTTTTTAGCTACATATTGCTTGTTTTTGTAATCAAGCAATTTTTTTCGGTTCATTTTTATTACATTTTCTTTGGTGCCGGCAATATCCCAACCGGCTGGTTGGTCTCCATATAAAAGTTTTGACCACAAAGTTCGAATATAACTCATGGGATTATCATAAAGCATATTGATTTCTTCGATAATCACTCCTTTTTCTTTTTTTATTTCTTTTTCGGGTAAAGTAGAATTTAAAAAAATATCTGAAACCCAATCGAGAGCCAAATCAAATTGAGATACCTCTACTTTGGCGAAATAGCCGGTATATTCTGCTCCGGTAAAAGCGTTGTAAATGCCCCCCACTTTATCTAATGACTCGGCAACAGCAATTAAAGAGGGTCTTTTGGGAGTCCCTTTAAAAAACATATGCTCTAAAAAATGGGAGATTCCATTATTTTCCTTTTTTTCATATTTTGAACCTGTCCCAACTAAAACTAATACTGTCACTGCTTGAGTGTTTTTTTGAGGGACAGTGAGAATTCTCAAACCATTTTTGAGAGTAGTTTTTTTAAACATATTGAAATTTTTACTCTTTCTTGTTTCATTGTGTCCCGTTCTCTGATAGTCAGGTCGTCCTGTTTTAAACTTTCAAAGTCAATAGTAAGGGCAAACGGGACCCCGATTTCATCCATCCTGCGATAACGGCGACCGATTGAACCAATTTCATCATACTGACAAGAAAAATATGGCTTTAATAATTGATAAACTTCTTTTGCTTTTTTGACTAATTCTGGCTTGTTTCTAACCAAAGGCAAAACAGCAACTTTTATTGGAGCAATTTTTTTATCAAGATTAAGTAAGACCTCCATTTCTTTAGTTGACTCGGTTGTCTTAGTTCTCCCGCCTTTTATTTCTTGGTAAGCATCAACTAAAAGCGCCAACATCGCCCTTTCTATTCCCATTGTCGGCTCAATTACATAGGGAAAATACTTTTCTTTTCCGCCAGCCGGTGAATCCTCGTCAAAATAACTTAAATCTTGGCCGGAAAACTCGCTGTGTCTTTTTAAATCATAATCCGTTCTATTAGCGATTCCGGCGAGTTCTCCCCAGCCAAAAGGAAATTTATACTCAATATCAACCGTTCTTTTTGAATAATGAGCCAAACTCTCTTTTGGGTGTTCGAACTTTCTTAAATTTTTCTTTTTTATACCCAAATCCAAATAAAATTTCTCCCATTGGTCTAGCCAATAGTCAAACCATTTTTCGTCTTCTCCTGGTTTCACAAAAAACTCAATTTCCGCTAAGTCAAATTCTCTTGCCCGAAAAGTAAAGTCACCCAAAGTAATCTCGTTTCTAAATGACCTTCCAATTTGAGCAATTCCAAAAGGAAGTTTTAGCCGAGAAGAACTTAAAACATTTCGAAAATTAGTAAACATTGACTGAGCAGTTTCAGGTCTTAAATAAGTTAAATTTGTTTTGTCTTCAGCCGGTCCCAAAAAAGTTTTGAACATTAAATTAAACATTCTTGGCTCTGTAAATTCTTTAGCGCCGCAACCCGGGCATTGATTTTTTTCTTTTGCTTTACCCTCGCCAATAAAACGGCCTGCTATCAAATGGTCGGCTCTAAATCTAAGATGGCATTTTTTGCATTCCATAAGAGGGTCCGTAAAACTTTCAATATGTCCTGATGCTTCCCAAACTTTCGGGTGCATTAATACCGTCCCATCAATTAAAACAATATTATCTTCTTCAAGTACAAATCTTTTTAACCAAAATTCTTTTATATTATTTTTTATTAAAGAACCCAAGGGACCAAGATCCCAGAGACCGGCCACTCCGCCATAAATTTCTGAAGAGGGAAAAATAAATCCCCTTCTTTTACAAAGAGAGACAATTTTTTGCATTAAATCCATAAATGAAAATTTCTAAATCCTAATATCTAAGCCCTAAACAAATTCTAATGTTTCAATTCTCCAAATTCTAAACAGGTTTGGAACATTGGAATTTATAATTTGGGATTTGTTTAGAATTTAGGATTTAGGGTTTAGGGTTTTATTGAATTATTCCCATTTGTTCAGTAATACTCTTATCATCAGGTAAGGTAGTATTAATTGCTGGAGAGAAATCTTGAAGATTTTCTCCGGTCCAGTCATCGTCACCAGTTATTTGTGCTTCTTCGGTAACATTAGGTGTTTTCCCTTTCTGAAAAATAGTAGGAGAAAAAGAAATTTGAAAAGCCAAGGTTTTTGTTGAATTGGAAACGAGATTTCCAATCTGCCAAGAAATTTCTCTTGATTCCGAATCAAAGAAAAATTTGGAAGTTTCTTCTTCTGGGAAAAATTTTCCAGTTAACATTGCTTGAGCTGGAAGCTTCCCTAAAACTTTAACGTTTTTTACTTCGTTGCAACAATTTTTAGCCTGCCACAAAATGGTATAAGTAGTAATTTGACCAACTTGAGGAGGAAGGGGTCCTGAATTTCCAAAGAATTCATCTTTAAAAAAACCTCTTTGTAAAATTTCTAAACGAGATTTAATTTTTGTCTCAAACTCTTCCTCGACAGGAGGAACACCAACTTTCACTAAAATTACTCCTCCATTTTCTTGAGTAATAAATTGTTCTTTCAATTTAATAGAAAATTCAACTTTCCCTTCTTCTCCCGGTTCTAAATATTTAAGATAAGGAACTCTCTGCCATTCCCAAATAATTAAATTCTTCTCCGGCTTATATTCGCCCAACAGTAAATTAAGCGTTGTAAAATCAAAGGCATCTCCTTTCAATTCTGCCGTTAAAAATTGTTTTTCAAAAGAACTCTTTCCAATATTTCTAAAAAATATCTCGAAATTAAGTTCTTCTCCAGGTTGCGCTATATAATCAACAGAGTCATTAATTCTTTGAGAAATATGAATTAGAGGTTCAATAATCTCAACAATCCCCTCTGTCTCTTTTAATAAAATATATTCTTCATCTCTCCATAATTCTAAACGAGCCTTAAAAATTTTTCCTGAACCCACTTTTCCACTCATTCTCCCTTTAATTTTTATCTTCGAGCCATCAAACGTTCCAAGTAAAGGAATTATCCATTCGTTTTGGGAAAAAGTGGTCTCGGGTTTAGATTCTAAAAATTGAAAATCAGCTGGATAATCAACCAAACAACGTAAATCTGACAGAGGTTCTTTTAAATGAGAAAAATAGTTAAGAGAAAACTCAACTTCTCTTCCGCTTTCAATTTTAGAGGGTAAATCAAACTCAAAAGTAATTGGAACCTCTTTAATTACTGTCAAAGAAGTGGTCTTTACTGAATAAATAGCTTGCAGATTTTTTGGTTTAAAGGTCAATTCTGCTTTAGCTTCTTTTCCTTCCCCTCCTTTTCCTAAAAGTTTGGTTTTGAAATGAAGGGTTTTTTCTTGGCCAGGATAAATATCTTCTAAGAAAATTTCTTTTTTTTGAAGTCCTTTTTCTTCAAATTCTTCTTTCTCAACTAAATCACATTCTGACGAACCCGACGGACATTCAAATAAGAGCTTTGCCTCCTCTAATCTGAAATTTCCGATATTTTTATATTTAACGATATATTCTATATCAGTAGCAATCGTAGCCTCTTTTGGCCCTAAAATCTCTAATTTCAAAACATCTTTTGAGAAACTTCCTCCTCTTTGATAATTCCAAAAACCAAAAAGAGCTAAAATCACTACTAAGATAATAATAAAAATAAATATTTTTTTCATGATAACTATAATCCGAATCTACAAATGACCCCAGTAGTAGAACACTTCTTGTTCACTACGGGGCAGGTATCCGAATCTACGAATAATTTATTCGGAGCATTCGGATTTAATTCGTGTCATTCGGATTATATTTTTGTCATTCTCCCATCTCTATCCCTAATCGAGAAATAAATTTTTCCAATTTTTCGATTTCAAAACTAATTACTTTACCCTCTAAAACTAACGGTTTAGTTTCAAGAATATTATTTAAAATCTGATAGAGATATTTTACCAAAAATACTACCAAAATTATTGAAACCAAAACTATTATTATTTTTGCTGCTGGAAATAAAATTTCTCTAATTTTCATGTTAGAAATTGTTAGCGACGAAGGAGCGTTACAATTTGTTACACCGAGCACATAAGGCGTTATGTGCTCAGGTAAAGGTTTTGTAACCGCTCAGGGCTCGCCTTCGCGGACAAAACACTTTACTTTCTTCTCACAATAAATGATGTTTGAAAAACCATTTGCCCATTTTTTTCTAATCCTTTAGTTCCTATTAATTCAATATTTTCCATATTAAGAAAATAGGGTAATTTTTCAAATTCCTGGCAATACTTCAAAAAACTGCTTAAATTCCCGGAAAGTTCTACGCGACAATCTATTTTTCTTAAATTCTCTTTGTATGGTTTAGCATCTCCTATTGCGATTTTTTGCGAATTTTCTGTTATTTGGGCTATTTTTTCAAGAAAAGCTATTATTTCGACCGTCCTGTCTTCTGTTGGCAAAAAATAAATAACTTTATCCAAATAATCTTTAACTTTTGCATAATCTCTTTTCAAGATAACTTCTGTTTCGGTCAAGGATTGAATTTCTTTTATTGTTTTTCTTTTTTCTACAGATTCATTACTTTCTTTGTTGATTTTTTGAAAAAAGACAAAAGAAAGAGAAATACTAATCCCTAAAATTAAGATTATCTGAAAAATTCTCATCACTACTGTCTTTTTAAATCTTTTTGGGGTTAATTCTGCTAAATAGGGCATGATGCTTATTCTTTTATTTTAAATGTGACAATAAATGGCACTTCTTCTGCTTTTTCAAGAATTTTAGTTGGTATATTGACATCAGTAAAAAATTCAGACTTGGTTAAATTTTCTCTAAATGCTAAGATATCTTCCCTTTTCTCAGCTATTCCTTTCAATGTGATTCCTCTTTGAAAAGATTTTGCTTCGAGTCCCGTAAAAATCACTCCCGAAACTTGGTTTTTATCAAGCTCTTCAAGAAGTTTTGACCATCTGGAAATCTCTTTTTCTAAAGATTCCATTAAAACTATACTTTCATTAAATCCGCTGGCTTTATCCCTTATTTTTTGAAGTTCTTCAGTAACTGGGCGAGTTTGTAAATTGGTTAATTCTTTCTCAATATTTGAATTGAATCTATTAACCAAAAAGTAAACTCCTCCAAAAAGAATAATAAGAATCAAAGCCGTCACAGCAGCCCAATTTCTGACAAAATTTAAAAGAGATAATACTCGAGATTTTGTGTATCTTTCTTCGGTTCCTACCGGCAAAAGACTAATAAAGGTATCTTTTGCTCTGGGAATCAAACCTCTCAAGCTAGCCCCAAAAGTAACTAAAAATCTATTAGTGATTTGGTCAACTTGAGGAATCTCAAAAGCTGAAATTTTTCCAGTTTCTTTTTCCTTAGATTTTTGCAATTTTTCTAATTTGGATTTTAATTTCTCAATTGTTTTTTTTGAAATATTTTCTAAATTCTTCAACTTATTTTCTTTTTCTTTTTCTAATTTAGTTAAACTTTTAATTTCTTGTTCTTTCTCTTTTTTTGATTTCTCAATTTTTTGAATGGCTATTTTAGTTTTTTTAGTTTCTTTTCCTGATAAAACTTCTAAATCTTTAATTTTTTTCTCTTTTTCTTTTTCTAAATTAGATAATCTCTCAATTTCTGCCATTTTTTGTTTTTCTTTTTCTTTCTTTTTTCTTAGTTCTTCTTCTCTTTTTCTCTTTTCTCCTTCGCGTCTTTTTTCAGCTTCGAGGCGTTCTCTTTCTCTTCTCTCAATCTCAAGTTTTTTCTTTTCTTCGGCTTCTCTTTTCTTTTTAATAATTGCTTGTTCTTTTTTTTGCTTTTCCAAGAGAAGCGCTTGTTTCTTTTTTTCTTCTTCCAAACGGATTTCTTCTTTTTCTCTTGCCTCA
>Ga0210017_1003801_pt1 | contig 12543 bp, 9 predicted proteins | sample CryGeyCG2014_020_FD_183966 | JGI IMG/M metagenome (GOLD analysis project Ga0210017, IMG submission 183966) | Groundwater microbial communities from aquifer - Crystal Geyser CG08_land_8/20/14_0.20 (SPAdes) (version 2) | ecosystem: Environmental > Aquatic > Deep subsurface > Groundwater | place... | reverse complement strand
GTTATAGTTCACCGTGATTATTGAAACTTTTGATTGCATAATGGCACAGATCTCTTTTTCTCTAGCTAATAAAATTTATAATACCATTTTAAGAGCAAATTTGTTTTCATGAAGTGTAAAGTGCTTTTAATAAGTCCGCCGTAAACACCTCCCCTTTTGTTTAAAAGATTGATTAAAAACTTAAGACTAATATTAAGTAACATCGGCGGCTTAATAGGAAGCAAATAAACTTTGTGCTTGATCACCCAATTGGTAAAAGATTTAGGCAAAATCGGTAGAAGCATAAAGAAAAATTGAAAATTGGCATAAATTCTCTCCGAGGTAAAAGTATCTTTATTCCCTAAACCAATCACTAAAGAAGTGGAAGTTAAACCTTCCTCTATTTGAGCAACCATCTCTTTTTTTATAATCCCCGCTTTCACCGCCGTCTTGATAATTGCTGTCCGAGGAAAATACTGAAGCCAATAAGAATTAATTACCGAGGGCCTGATTTGATTATAAAGCCGAAGAGCTTCCTCCTGCTCTTTTATTCCTTCTCCGGGAATGCTAAAAATGTGGTCAACTGAAAATTTAAGTCCATATTTGTGGCAAAGACGAGAGGCTCTAATAATATCTTCATTTGTTTCAAATCGCTTAAGAACCTCTCGCCTGGTTTCCTCGGAAGCACTTTGGATACCAAAAAGAAGAAAGTAGCAACCGGAATTTACTAAAAGTTTAACCATTGGTTCGGTCATGAAAAGAGGGTGGGTAATCATCTCGTAGGGCAATCCAACTCGTTTCTTGTAATCACCGGCAAATTCTTCTAACCATTTGTAATCCTGTGCAAAAACATCATCGAGAAAAGTAATCTTTTTAATAGAAAATTTTTCTTTTGCCCACGCCAATTCATCAACCATATTTTTAGGGCTTCTTTTTCTGATTGATTTACCCAAACCCTGATAAACCTTGTGCAAAACATTATTGCCGCAATAAGTACACGAGAAAGGACAGCCCCTGCTTGAGAGAGCGGAATAATCATCTTTTACAAATACAGGGTAAACATCATAAAACAGATTTTTGTCAGGAAAAGGCAAGCTATCCAAATTCTCAATTAACTTACGACAAGAATTTTTTATTACTCTTCTACCCCTTCTAAACCAGATGTTCTTAATATTATTTACTTCTTGTCCTTTCCCTAGCGCCTGCAAAAGTTCGTCTAAAGCATACTCCCCCTCTCCGACACACACCATATCTACGGATTTCTCCTTGATAACCAATTCGGGAACAGAAGTAGGATGGACTCCGCCAAAAACGATTGGAGCTTTTTGCCCACTTTTTTTAATCGCCCTTGCTAATTCCAAAGAATATTGATAGTTAAAAGTAAAGACTGAAAAGCCTATTAAATCGGGCTTCTCTTCATTTATTTGTTTGACTATTTCTTTGGAGATGTCAAAAACACCTGCCAATCTCTTAAAATTAAAGGCTTCTGTGGCAAAAAGCCTCGGGTCAAAAACCATTTCTACCACATGACCCCTTTCCTTCAAAAAGCTCGAAAGAAACTCTATAGCAATATTTTCAGTAGCTACTGCTACAAAAACAATTTTCATCGTCCTATTTCTTGCTAACATAGGGTTTCCTGCTGGAAACTCCTTTCAATATTAAGGCGAATAGGTCTTTAACATCGATTGATAATTTTTTTGGGGATAAAAAATCTTCCTCGAGTTTTTTAAATAAAGTTTTGGAATTTATGTAAAACTTTCGGTTAATTTCTCTCATTAAAGCATAAACATATTCTCGAGAGACTTTTTCGGAAACGAAAACAGGGTAATTGCCCACATATCCCTCACCCAATTCTTTCCGGGCAAATTTGTCAATTATTTCCTCATTAATAATACCCCGTCGTTTAGCAATCTCATAAAGTTTTGATCCCGGAAATGGTGTAGGAATTGACAAACCGAGTAAATCTACTCCAGAGCCTAAAACCATTTTTTTGGTTTGCTCCATTTGTTTTTTACTTTCACCAGGATGCCCAATCATAAAATAGCCACCAAATTTAATATCGTATCTTTTACACAAGGCAATTACTTTGTAAATCTGTTTGTTTGCAAATTGACCCTTTTTAACAATCTCCCTGCGAATCTTTTCGTTTCCTGCTTCTATCCCAAAATGAATAAGACTACAACCTGCCCCTTTCATTGCACAAAGTAACTCTTCATCCACGAGGTCAATCCTGGCATTACATCGCCAATCCAGTTTTAATCCTTCTTTTTTAACCGCTTCACAAAACCCTAAAACACATTCTTTATTTAGGTTAAAAGTGTCATCTTGAAAATCAATTCTACCATGACAATATTTGTAAACAGATTTTATTTCCTCAATCATATTTTTAGCCGATCGGTATCTTACTGTTTTGGCGATCGCTGGCCTACTACAGTAATAGCATTGATATGGACATCCTCGGGAGAACATCATTGATTCGCGCTGACTGTATTTCTTCCGATGGATAAGGGATCTATCAGGAAAAGGGATTGAATCAAGATCAACAATTGCTTCTCCAACCTGCAGTCTGGCAATCTTTCTCCCCCTTACTAGAGCCTTTATTGTTTCTAAAAAAGTCTTTTCCGCTTCTCCGGTGATGGCGTAATCAAAATAGTCAGGAAAACGGTTAATAAAATCTGGGTCGGCACTCACATGAGGGCCACCTAAAAAAATTTTAATTTTGTCGTTTAATTTCTCCTTTAAAAATTTTGCCAACTCAACTGCTCCTTGAAGCTGGGGAGTCATCGCGGAAATTCCTACCACAAATATTTTATCTTGTTTTATCCTTTTAAAAATTTCTTCCAAGGGGAGTTTCTCGGCTGCCACATCAATGATTGTTGCTTTTACCTTTTTAGTATATTTATTCAAGTAAGATGCTAAATATAAAAGACCTAATGGAGGGACAGAAACATCGAGAGAATTTGGTATTCCTTCAGAAAAAAATAAAGGAGGATTGATTAAAATAATTTTTTGTGTTTTTCCCGACATGTCTAAAAATTAACTAATCTTTTTAACTGCCAACAGTTCAAAACCTACTTTCGGGAAATAATAGCTTACTATCTGAAGCAGGCTATTCAAAATGTAAAAAAGTTTTTTTGGCTCAAAACGAATATTGGCATAAAGATTGTTTTCTGACTCCGAAACCATACTTTCAACCTGGCTCTCTCTCGAATAGAGAACTTTCATCCCCGCTAGACCATGACAGACAAAACCTCTTTTAAGAAAGTCCTCAACTACCCAACCCGAACGGTGTTTCTGCCATGAATTCTTATCAACATTATCCATGGGGAAATAACCGTTCGGAGTAGAAACGACTACTTTCTTTCTGGCCCACTTGCTGGCATTTTTCAAAGTTTTCTCTCCTAGTTCTCTTGGTAAATGTTCCAAGAACTCAATCATAATGACCGCGTCAAACGACTTTGGAGGAAAAGTCAAATCCTCAATTTTCTTCCCTAAATATTTCGTGTGGATCTTTCTTTTTTGCGATTGAAGCAAATAAGGCTTAAAGGCTTCAACTCCAACACTATATTTGACACCCTTACAATATTGAAGGGGCGAATAAGGACCACAACCAAGATCCAAAACAGTTTCACAATCAGAAAGTTCATTCTGTAAACAACTAACCGAAGTGTGAAAAATTTTAGCCAAAATCGGATTATGATAAATTTTGCCGATGGTACCTTTCATCGATAATTCATTTAATAAAAATAGCGTTAAGTTGAATTCCCATAGGGTTTTTCCCAATATCTTGCCTTTCTATCTGCCACCAATTTTTCTCATCTAATATTTTAAACTTATCTAAAATAATTTGAAGTAGTTTTTTTAAGTGGGCGTTATAGAAAAAATCCTTCAACTTAAAATCATCCTTTGCCATTTTCTTTCTTAATTCTTCAATGGAATAATGGCGCTTATGTCCAATTTGTATATCAAAATAGAGGTAAATCGGCCATAAAAAGGGCCACATCCGCCAATATGTATTTGGGACACAAACGTAAAAAGACCCTTTTTTCTTAAGAATGCCGGATATCTCTTCTATCACTTTCTCGTCATTCTCAAGATGTTCTAAAAGAGAGATTGCCGAAACAAAATCAAAAGTAGCCTCTTTGAAGGGCAAACTTTCTGCAGAACAAACAACAAAGCCGGTTAAGTCTTCTACTCCTTGTTTTTTGGCTAAGTTTTTGGCTCTCAACATTGCTTCCAAAGAAATATCCGCCCCAAAAGATAACCACCTATTTCTTTTCGCCGCTTCTATCACCGTATAGCCCGTTGCCCCGCAACCAATATCTAGGTATGTCTTAACTGCGCTCTTCTTAACCGAGGAAAAAATTCTTTCTATCATACTTAGCCGCCAATTCTCCAATTGATATTTTTCTCTTGAAAACTTTGAATAGTGTTCCTCAAACCACACCTTCTGTTTATTTTCCTGTTCATTAAAGTTTTCTTCCTTAATTAGGATCGGAATGCCTTCTACTACTGAAAAATTTGTTTTGCACTCCGGACAAAGGAGAGAATCTTTTTTTGATATCAGCTTAATATTGCCACAATATGGACACTTAAGAAATGGTAAAAGTTTACCGACTTTCATTTCTAAGAAATCTTTTCTAAAGAATATTTAAACTTAATCCAATTTAACCTTTTGGAATTGATATTATTTTTGTACCAATCAACCAAGGGAATTAACAAAAAGGGAGGCACAAATAAACATCCAAGGCTAAAGAACCAAAATGCTAGACTGATAATATTTTCAATGCGATATTTCAAAAGGTAAAAGATTTCTCTTAAAAAATATTTGAAACGGGCATAATTTCTAAGTTGCACCAGCCCAACATAATTCGTTGCCACAAAATTTTTTATCATAAATGTCTTAAATTTTTTAAACTTGTTTTCATAAAAAACATTATCAAACATTTCCTTCCAGCTTTTCATCGGAGATTTTTCATATATTGAGGAAAGACTTCTGGTTTGGCTGGAACTAATTCTTACCGCGATATTATAGTCTTTCAAAAAAACAGCCGGATGTTTTTTGAAAATTGAAGCAAAGGGATAAACATGGCAAGGGAATATGTCTTTATGGAAAGGAAGGTCCATATATTTGACTCTATAAGCCAAACCGCTTAACTGATCCAAAGTTTCAAACATCCTGATAACTTTTGCCGGATCATCGTCTATTTTTACAATTTCATCTTTGTTGGGATTAAGTTGTTTCTTTGCCCTAACTGGTTTTTCAATTTCTTCATCAAACCAAAAATAGGGCCTAGTTACAATTCCAATATCTTCTGATCTTCCAAACGCTTTCGCCGTATTTAACAACGCCCCTTCACCCAAAATATCATCCTGTCCCATGAGATAAAGAATATCTCCCGTAGCTTTTTGTCGACATTCTTCAATATTTCTCGAGTATCCCAAATTTTTTTCATTTTTGTAATATTTTATTCTTTTATCCTTAAACGATTTTACTACTTCTTCGATATTGTCCTTCGAACAATCATTAACCATAATCAAATCGAAATTTGAAAAACTTTGACTAAGTATACTTCTAATAGTTGGCGAGATTACTTTCGCACCATTGTATACCGGCATGCAGATACTAAAACGCATTTTTAAGCCATTTTTTTTCATCTTCTCATCCCCAATTATAACTTATTTTAAAAAAGGTGGATATATTTTTATTCTTTATATTAAGAGAACAAATATGTAAGGCCAACAATGAATCTAAGGGCAAACATCCCGGCAACTAATATCGGATGAGCCAATAATTTTTTCCACTTACCATTTTCAATAAATACTCCAAGGTATCGATACCCTGGGCCAAATTGTTTTTTGATATCTAGATCGTCTTTGCCCCATTTTCTAATATAGATAGCGAAACTTTTGGCATAATATCCCTTTTTTTGAAAATATTTTTTTAGGTTAAATTTTGCCTCATTGTGATAAATTAAGGCGCTGGAGCTTATCTTTGCTAAACATTTAGCAAAATTCGTTTCGTGATAACCAAAATCAACCAATCTATTATTAAGTTTGGTGAAATCGTATGTATCAACAACTTCCACTTTTCCTAATTTTCTAACTTTTTTATCCAAATCCCAATCTTCAGGACCCGTCATTTGAAGATCGAAACCACCAGCTCTTTCAAAAATATCTTTTCTGACAACCCTAACACAATCAATGACGGTTCCATCGTAAAAACTCCTTTCAAATCTTCTGACTCTACTCCAATATGATTTTCCCAAAATAACTTCCGGAACATAAAGTCCTGCAAAATTTTCTTCTTCCATCTTCCTGACTGCTTTTTCTATAACCGTCGGAGACAAAATCATATCTGCGTCTAGGTACATTAAATATTTGCCTCTGGCCATTCTCATCCCATAATTTCTTTGGCTTGATCTTTCCGGACCTTTGTCAAATACCTTTGCCGTATACTTTCTGCTAATCTGCTTTGTCTGGTCAGTCGAACCATTATCAACAACAATTACTTCAAGGAGATTTTGAGGATATGTTTGCCAACGAATACTTTCTAGACAATTACCGATATTTTTTTCTTCATTCTTGGTAGTAATGACCAACGAAACAAATGGTTGTGTCATAAAACACCTCGGATCTAGCTACTGGGACATAATTTTTTGATATCAAATCGGCAGTAGAGTCTGTATGTCAAAAAATAAAGAAATGTAGGCATCTTTTTAAAACTTTTATAGATAAAGATGTCAATCAAATAGTGCAAAATTGCCGGTAAAACAATTGCCAATGCCAAAGCTGACTGTCCGAAAACTCTACCAAGAATGATAATCAAGATTAACAACTCCCAGGAATGAAACAAGATCGTCATTTTCCCCAGTTTTTGCCAATAAATATGTGGATAGTCATCAAAAATTTTGTAAAATTTAAAACGATTGACAAGAAGTGACTCCAAAAAATGGTCAGCGTCGATCAGCAAACTGACCCAAAAAGCAATAACTCCATATTTTATCTGTCCAAACATTTTATACAACGCAAAAAACATTATTATTCCGGACAAAAGATGAAGCATTTCATGGGCAAATAAATTATCGGCAAAAATACGCAATCTTTTCATTTCTGTAAAGAATCAAACTTTGTTTATTTAAACTCCACAAGTTTTCCTAAATATTTTAAGCCTTGAAATGAAACATATTTGATCCCGTCCCAATTCTTCAACTGTTTTATCGTATTTAAAACAAAGGTTTTGTTCCAAATAGAATTGTTGTAAAGCTCACGAACCGAGGACAGCAGTCTTTCGTCTGAAACTCCTGCTTTCATCACCGGACCAACCATATCATATTCGTTCCAGTCTAAAGTCTTCAACCAATTGTTTTTTTGGCACTCTTTAAAAAGCGGTGTTCCCGGATAAGGAATGACAATCGTTGCCTGCATGGTGTCCACCAAACCCTTTTTGAACAGATCCTTGACAAAACAAATCGTTTTGGCTATTTCTTCCTCTCCCTCCCAGGGATAGCCCACCATAACCGTTACATGGGGCCATAAGCTGGCTTTTTTTGCCATCCTTAAACTTGATTCAATCTGTTCGACTTTCAGGTTTTTATCTAACCGATCAAGAGTTTTTTGATTTGCCGACTCCAAACCGTAAAGTATAAACCTAAAACCAGCCCTACCTATTAAATCATAATCTTTCTGCGTCAAACCAGAATTGAATCTCATATTACAATTAATTTTTATTTTTCTTTGGTAACCGCGCTTAATTATTTCCTCGCAAAATTCTCTTAACCAATCACCGACCGGAAAACTGCCCGAGTCATCCATAATTTCTTTTACTCCATAATTTTCAACTAAATTTTCTACCTCGGCGATAGCTTTTTTAACCGACATTGTCCGAAATTTTTGTCCCGGAAAAAGAGTTGTCCATGAACAATTTTTTACCGTTAAAAAATTGGCAACGTAGGAATGATCTTCATCTACTGCCAAATTGTAAACATAATCATTAAACCTTTCCCTCTTTAATTTCACTATCGGCACCAACGCATAATCCCCCAATATAAACCCTCTTTTGTAAGTAACTTTTTTTATAGAAAATTTAATATCAGGAAAGACTTTTATGATATCCCTATGAAATAAAGTAATTTTATATTTGACAGATTCCCTTTGGTTGTTTGGCGGAATAACTTTGAAACTTGGAATGGCATTAAACCTAAGTAAAATAAGGAAGGCTTGTTCTGCTAAGTGTTTAGATGTGGTTTCCAAAATATATTCTGCTCCTGCTTTTATATTTTCTCTTTTCCGTAAATGACCGTCCCCTTTAAATAAACCATCAAGTAAATACCTTTGTTTATCCAAAGGCAATCTTAAAAACTCAAAAGGAATATTTTTATGGTAACAATCATGCCCAAAAAGGATGTTAAAAAATCTGGCGACAATGGTAGAGCCTATACAAAGTTGCTCTGTTTTGTTTTTTTTGTTAAAAGTTTGGATTAGAGAAATACCGAAATACTTATTAAATATTAATTTAGTTTGTTCAATTAACATTTTCTCCTTCGTCGAAAAAGTCCAACCTATCACTGCTGAATTTGGTCTGTTTTTAGAATAAGACGTATGCCCCTCGGCAAGAAATAGTCCTACTAGAAAAAGAAAATCTTTCTCTAATGGAATTACTTGCGAGACCTTGTGCATCCCTCCCTTGAAAGATACCTCCCCACCTTCGTAAGAGAGCAAGTTCGTGGCTTCTGTCAAAGAATGGTTACGCTTCAAAACAATATACCTATTTACTGTTTCTCTATCGATACCAAGTTTCCCGCTTATCTTTCTTTGAGAAACGCCTTTATTGTGCAAATCAAAAATTTTACGGATAAGGTCATCAGATATCTTTTTCCGTGTTAAAAAAACAGTTGGACTTTGGGTCAAAACTTTCTCTATATCAACACATTTTTTATCCACTACTTCTCTGTCTATGGGAAAGGCAACAAAGTCACCTTTCTGTAATTTATCAGCCTCCATTTCACAAAGAGCATAATTTGAAAAATATTTTTTCTCACATTCGTCACAGTTCAAAAATAAAGATATTCTTTCAGTCTTACATAAATATGACCAACCGTTTTTGTGAGAACAACGTTTTATGTTTTCTTTCGGTAAACAATAAATTTTATGATTTTTTGTCAATTCCAAATTAAAAGGAAAATACAACGGAGAAATATTAATTATTTCTTCATCTATTCTTCTCTTATGCCAGTCAATAATTTCTCTATATCTTCCCCTATGTGTTAAAACCTCGACATTCTCTTTTTTATTTACAATTTTATCAATAGGTAACAAACCATTTTTTGTATATATTTGAGTGTCTCCGCTAACACAAAAACTGCACTTTCCCCACCAACAATCGCGTCCAAACATCGTATAAGCCCCAGGCGCCCGGTAAAAATTGGAGTTTTTGCAAGCGTATAGTTTCCACTTCGTCAAGTCCCGATCAATCATTGGCAACTCATCTAAACTATGACTCAAGACAAACTTGCCCGTATTTTGTATTATGTATTTTGTATTATGTATTTTTTTTCTGTACCATATTCCCGCTTCTAACTTTTCGCCTTTGGATAAATGGTTGACGATACTTAAAAGTCCAAAATCATAATCTCCGCCGGTAATGACAAAGTCCACTGGACAGTTTTTCATCGACTCCTCCGGCATCGCTGTTACGTGATCACCCATTAGGACGAATTTTGTATTTTGTATCATGTATTTTGTATCATGTATAATTTTCCAATGATATTTAATGACTGGGGTTTTGGTTTCAATGGCAATAAGATCGGGTTGGATTTCTTTTACTTTCTCAAGCCATTCTTCATAAGTCATTTTTTCCGCCAAACCATCAAGCCAATAGACTTCATAACCCTTCTGTTTCAGTAAGGTAGCGGCATAAGCCGGGACAACAGGATAAATAAAATAGGAAAAAGGGGAAACCTGATACTGCCTGTTTTGAGAAAGCAAAGGCGTTCCTTTAATATTATCAATTGGGGGGTAAGCAATTACTACTTTCATAACATTTTTCTCTCTTGAATTAACAACTTTCTAGGTTTAATTCCCAATAAAACCCAATTCCGAATAGTTTGGCGCGGAATCAGCAGACGCCGTGAAACCTCCATATAATTTTTGACTTCTGGATATAAAGTCAAAACTTTTTGGTAATCTTCCACGGAATGTTCTTTCCCTACTTGTCTGTAAGATTCTAACATCGCTGTTAATTTTCTTATTTTTCTTGGAATACCAAAATTAATTAAATTAGCGAATAAATCTAAATTTCTGTAATTCGTAATTCTGAGAGAGTAGACGGTTGGAAAACTTACTTCTTTGCTTTTTATTTTGGCAATTCTCGCTACTCTGTCCATGCGAAGATAAGAATTAATCCCAAAAGATTTTAACATCTCTTGAAGTTGAAATAATAAGTGTCTTGATTTGTTGTAAAAGGCAATTCGTCTACTAAAGTAATTAGTCTTTGTGAACTTAGCGGTACATGTTCCGTCAGCATCGGCAAAGCTTCTCAAGATTGCGGCTTTAAAATCTTTATAATTCGAACTTACGACTAAAGGAACGAATATCCATACTTTTTCTTTTTCCATCAAAAACTTGGTAAACTCGTCAAAACACCTTCTGGTTACTTCGATATACCAAAGACCGGTTGGCCTTCTGTGTATTTTAACATTTATCCCAAAATTGGAAAATGCCTTAGCGATTAATTGAGTAAACTCTTTGTCTTTTGATGCAAGAATATAGTTAAATAGACCATCTTTTCTTAAACCAAAATAGGCATCAGAAGGAATAGTTCCTAATATCTCACCCAAAGCAATTCTTTTAGCAGAAGAAAGTTTATCTAAATGTAATTCCATTTTTAACACCATGAAGCAATTATAACGGATTTGAAATGAAAATTAATTATTTTTCCACAACCTCTTGTAAGTCAGATATGTTCCAAATCCTAAAAAAGCCACCAAAGAGACGCTAATACTAAAATAATAGATTTTTTGTAAAGCAAAACTTATAGTGAATTTATAGTCTCCCAATTTGGTAATATACCATCCATTGGCAAAGCCATTCGCCATAAAGTGTTCGCTTTCCACCGAGGCCTTCCATCCAGGATGAAAAGCTTCTGAAAAAATCAGAAAGAAAGGCTTTTCAGCGCCGATAATTTCAACTTCATATTTCGCCGGAGAGATTTTTTTAAAAATAGCCTCAGGAACGTTTTCTAAAAAATCTTCTTTTACCTCTCGTTTAAGCAAAAGAGGATTATTAAATATTTTTTGTATAACAACTTTGTCAAATAGATTTTCAGAAAAAAACAGAGGATTTGTTTCATTAGACAAAGAAGCAAAGCCTACCCCAGCCAACAAGGCCGAACTCCCCATTTTATAATTAAGTGAAAACTCTTGCCACAAAGAAGTGGCTGAAATTTCCGTTTTCATTAGCCTTACTTTATCTGAGTTGTTGATTTGTTCTAGGGTTGGTGATTTATTTTCAAATATATTTTCCCAAATAAAAAATAGAGGCGGGCTCCCTTTAATATTTTTGGCGGCAAAAGAAATTCTGTAATTTTCTTCGGGTTTAAATTTACCTATTGGGATTAAAACATATCTTCCGGTGGTTAGCGAAGAAATTTTTAACGAATATTTTCCATCAAACGCGTCTGGTGATCTTTCTTCTCCAACCGCATCCTCAAAAGAGTAATCTTTAGCTAAATTAGTAAACGAAAGCAATAAAATTGTTATGGAATGATTTCCTTTAGCTAAATAAATTTTCCCCAAATCTACCAAATTATTAGTTAAAATATTTATAGGTCTATTTTCAACTTCGTTATTATCAATTTTTATCGCTAAATTGTCATTAAAATTAAAATATTTTTGAAAATCATCATTTTTAAGAAAAATTTCGTATTCACCTTCAGTCAGTATCGAAAATTTATAATCTGCTTGAGCTTGCCAATTTTGATTGTTTGAGAGTTGTGGTCTTTGCCAAACAAATTTTTGTTCAATTTGCTCAACTCCGCTTTGGGTAGTTTCTTTAGTAAATACAATTTGTTCCTTGTCAAGATATTGGGTAATTTCTCCAAGCCCTTCTGGTTCACCATAAACGCCAATTACCTTTTCAGGAATATAAATATGCGGAAGAATATCTTTTTCTGCTACTTCATAAACATCCCAAGGGCCAAAAGTTTTAACTAATCTTAAATCTTCTTGATTTTTTAGAAACTTCTCAACTTTTTGCGGGGTATGTGCGAACCAACTGTTGTGGCCGGCAATAAAATCCCACCGGACATCCTTCCGATAAAGAACATATTTAACATTAATCATTCCCAAGAGTTTTCCTGCCTCTTTGAAATCTCTTTCCTCTTCAATTATTTTTCCGATCAGTTCGGGAATCTTAAAAGACTCTCCGGTGTTAGTAAAAATCACCGGATTTTTGGCAATCCAGCGAATCGGATCTCCGCCGGAATAACCTTCTTCCCAGTTGTAAGGCATATTGTAAACCTTGCTCATCGGTAAGGGAAAAATCCGATAAAAACCTTTTTGTTCA
>Ga0210017_1003800_pt1 | contig 12546 bp, 13 predicted proteins | sample CryGeyCG2014_020_FD_183966 | JGI IMG/M metagenome (GOLD analysis project Ga0210017, IMG submission 183966) | Groundwater microbial communities from aquifer - Crystal Geyser CG08_land_8/20/14_0.20 (SPAdes) (version 2) | ecosystem: Environmental > Aquatic > Deep subsurface > Groundwater | place... | reverse complement strand
AAATCAAAAATCCTTTACTCGCCCGAAAGCATTAAAATTTCCTTCATTTACCGCCAAAATCAGCAGGATTTTGGCGGAACGAAAAGCCCCAGCCCCGCTCTGCGGGGCTGGGGCGAAAGTCAAATCTCGGGAAAAGAAAATTCAATTTTTGCTAAAAAATCGGGGTTTGAAACGGAATATACGGCTGCGGGGCTAGGATTCGAACCTAGAATATTCTCCTTCAAAGGGAGATGTCCTACCATTAGACGACCCCGCATTTTCCTCATATTTTACTTTTATCTTACTTCATTTTTCCAAAATTTACAAATTTCTTCATCACATTTTTATCAACATAACTTGCCATGGCTAATTAAATTGATAAATTTAAAGCAGGGTTTTTTATCAAATTTTTAAGATTTTTTAGCTTAATTTAAAAATTTTCTTTAAATTATCAATTTCTCCAATATCTTCGGCTACAATCAATTTAACTTCTTTATTGGTTAAACCCAAAAATTCTTTTAAAAGTTCAACCTCGTCGCGGCAATCAAAGGGATTAATCCAAACACTTTTTTGAAAGGGATAAAACCCTAATTCTTTTAGCTTTCCCCGGAATGCTTCTCGATAAAATTTTTTGAGTTGAGAAATGTCAAACATAACTAACCTCCATTTTCCATCCCATTTTTTAGGTTTTTTAATTTTCAAGGCGTCAATTTGTAGCCAGCCGGCTTTTTTCTTACCTTTTTCGGTTAAAGAAATATAAATTTGACCTCGTCTATTTTCAATTTTTATACAGCCCTGCTTTTTTAAAGTATAAAACGCACTAGAAACCCTTTTTCTAGGGTATTTTTCCCAGTTCTTTATATTTTTTAATAAACGAATGCTGAAATAGGGAGAACTGGCAGCTACAAAAATTGCTCCGCTTAATAATAAATAACCGAGAATGTCTTTTACTATTTCGGACTTAGGTTTTTTGAAATAATATTTATATTTACCGATTCCCATTTCTGGTTTCCAAATTATATCAACTTAAAAAGCCATGGCTAATTAAGTTAATAAAAATTGAATTCAAATAACTCAAGAGTTGAGCACTTCCGCAATGATTTTTTTTAATCTAATACTCTACCAACTCTATTGAAAATCCGCTGGGGTCTTTTATGAAGGCGAAACACTTAATAGAAACACCGTGAGTAATTGGAACAACTATTTCTATCCCCTCTTTTTGAAGTTCTTTGATTTTCTTTTCAAGGTTTGTAACTCCAATGCCTAAATGTTGAACTTCTGTTATTTTTGGAAATTCTAAATTTTTATTTGTGGGATGATATATCAATTCAATCTTATAGCCATTTTTATCTTTCATCCATAATGCCTTTAGTTGTTGATTTTTCTTTTCCCAAGAATTGAATACTTGAAAACCGAGTTTTTGATAAAACTTTTTTGACTCTTCCAAATTTTTAACAGGAATAGCCAAATGATTATTCATAATTCAACGACCCGGCAAGATTCAATTGTTAAGTTTGTTCGCAAGATTCAATTGTGGCTAATTCCAAGGGTAGTTGAGGTATTGAGGAATACTTCATTTTGGTTTGGGCGTCCAAAAAAAGATTGATGATTTTTTTTATTTCTTCCTCTTTAAAAATTTCCGATTGCTCTTTTAATTTTTGGAATTCCTCTCGGGTTAAGCCGCAAACGATTGCCTTGCCATCCTCGCCCATTATTTTCAAGAGCAATGCCTGGCGCAAATAGTTAATCAGGGTTTTGGCAAATTCCGATAAATCCATTCCCTTTTGGCCGAGCTCATTTAAAAAATTTATTGCCTGAGCCGATTTTTTTTGGGCCAGAAAATCGGTAAATTGGCTGATTAGTCCTATTTCAACCAAACCCAATAAATCCTTGAGGTCCTCTACTTTAATTTCTTTTTCTGAACCATAGAGGGTAAAGACCTGGTCTAAAAGCGATTCAGCGTCTCTCAAAGAACCCTGAGAATTTAAAGCAATGAGCTCTAAAGCCGATTTTTCAATCCTTCGGCCCTGCTCAGGATTGTCCTGAGCCTGCCGAAAGACAATTTTAACTTTTTCTTTTTGACAAATAGTTTCTAATTTTTTCAAAATCTCGGCTAAGGTCAATCGGCTAAAATTAAATCTCTGGCAGCGGGAAATAATGGTTGGAATCATTTTGTGAATTTCGGTTGTGGCCAAGATAAAAATGGCATACGTCGGCGGTTCTTCCAATGTTTTTAAAAGAGCGTTGGCCGCTTCTTTGGTTAATTGATGGGCTTCGTCAAAAATAAAAACTTTATATTTTGATTTGACCGGAACAAAACGAATTCCGTCTCTCAACTCTCGGACTTCGTCAATTCCCCGGTGGGAAGCGGCGTCAATTTCAATTAAATCAAGCGACCTGCCCCCCATGATTTCAAGACAAGAAGAACATTTATTACAAGGTTCGGCTTGGCTTTCTTTTCTACCCTGGCAATTGACCGCTTTTGCCAAAAGCCGCGCCAAACTTGTTTTTCCGGAACCTTTTGGTCCAGAAAACAAATAAGCGTGAGAAATAAGCCCCGAAGATAAACCGTTGGTCAGTGTCTTGACAATGTGTTCCTGGCCAACGAATTCGGAAAATGCCATGGGCCTGTACTTACGATAAAACACCCGAGTCATATTATTTTTTAAAAACAATAAATTTATAGCCGAGGAAGTTCCAGGCCGCGGTTAATACGGCGGCTAAAATCGCTCCCAGGTTTGCCCAAAGTTTTGTTTCTATTCCGAATTGAGGGCCGATGACGTTGTCAATAAACGAGAATAACCCAACATTAACCACAAAACCAATTAAGGTGACAACAAAAAATTGACTAAATTCCCTTCTCATCCCGGCTTTTTCCATTTTCTCAAAAGCCCAAAATTTATCTAAGGAATATTTACTGCAGGTAGAGACGATAAAAGTAATTCCCTTAAAAACCGAGGCATAGAAGCCGGAAGCGATTCCGGAGAACAAAATTAAAGCATTAAAAGCTCCAAGGTCAACCACAGTAGCCAAGACGCCCACCAAGACAAATTTCGCAACTTGAAAAACAAATAAAAATTTCTTTCCAATCAAATAAGAAATCCAAAGGCAAAAAAGAGTTACGGCCGGGAATAAAATCGTTGAAATCCAGAACAAAAACCCGAAGTCAATTTTTAAGGTCTTCAAAATGCCGTAAAAAAACCAAGCCGCTACTTCTCCGGTAACTATGGCTAAAATAATATCAATTCGTTTCATTTTTTAACTTTAACATTACTAATTGCGAAGCAATTAGTAGATTAGCATAGTTTTTAAAAAAATCAAACCCCGTCGAGGTTGTCTTACTGGGTTTGTTTGCTTTAAAATAAAAATTGGGTTAAAATTATAAATATGCTTAAGGTCTATAATACCCTATCTCAAAAAAAAGAAGTTTTTAAACCCCAGAAGAAAAGGGAGGTAAAGATGTATACGTGTGGTCCCACGGTATATTGGTTTTCTCACCTTGGCAATCTAAGAACTTATATTTTTGAGGATATTTTAAAACGGGTGTTGAAATATAATGGGTATAAAACAAAACATGTGATGAATATTACTGATGTTGGTCATTTAACTTCAGATGCTGATACCGGGGAAGATAAAATGGAGAAAGGAGCAAAAAGAGAAAGAAAAACCGCCTGGGAAATTGCTGAATTTTATACCAAGGTATTTAAGAAGGATTTGAAACTTTTAAATATTAAAGAGCCAAATATTTGGGTAAAAGCAACGGATACAATAAAAGACCAAATTAAATTAGTTCAAATTTTAGAGAAAAAAGAATTTACCTATAAGATTTCAGATGGAATCTATTTTGATAGTTCAAAATTGAAAACTTATGGAAGATTATTGGGTAAAAAGATGAGAAAAATAAAACCCGGAGCTAGAATTAAAATGGTCCCCGGAAAGAAAAATCCGACCGACTTTGCCCTTTGGAAATTTACTCCGCCAGGAATAAAAAGACAAATGGAGTGGAACTCTCCTTGGGGAAGAGGATTTCCGGGTTGGCATACTGAGTGCGTGGTAATGTCAATAAAAGAACTGGGAATTCCCTTTGATATTCATTGTGGCGGAATTGACCACATTTCAATCCACCATACAAATGAAATTGCTCAGGCTGAAGCGGCTTATCAAAAATTGATGGCTAATTTTTGGCTTCATGGCGAATTTATGATGGTCGAAAAAAAGAAAATGGCAAAGTCAGAGGGAAATCTTTTTATTGTCGATGATTTAATTAAAAAAGGGTTTAATCCGCTCAGTTATCGATATTTGTGTCTGGGGACCCATTATCGTTCAAAATTAAACTTCAGATGGAAATCTTTGAAAGCCAGCCAAAATGCCTTAAATAACCTTTATCAGAAATTTAAAGAGATAAAAACAGCGGCCCGCCCTCTATCAAATTTACAGCGGCCCGCCCTCTATCAAGTTTATCAGACGAGATTCTTAAATTTTATCAATGATGATTTGAATACCCCAAAAGCCCTGGCTTTAATGTGGGATTTGATTAGAGATGAAAAGGTCTTAAATCAAGAAAAGTATGAGCTTTTGCTGGATTTTGGCAGAATATTTGCTTTGGATTTAGAAAAAATTAAAAAACCAAAAATTCCTCAAAGAATAAAAGAATTAGTTGAAGAAAGGGAAGGAGAAAGAAAAAAAGGAAATTTTGAAAAAGCGGATGAAATCAGAAAAAAAATTAAGAACCTTGGCTATCAGGTTGAAGACACAAAACAAGGGCCGAAGATAAAGAAAATTTCTAATTTCTAATTTCTAATTTTTTAGTTTTTTCTTTTCTAAACACAATTGATAAAAATCTAAAACTCTTTGAGCAATTTTTGCCCAAGAATATTTTTGGGCTTCGATTCGCCCCCTTTCTCCCATTTCTTTTCTTAATTCGGGGTTCTTAATTAGAAGTTCAATTTTTTTTGCCAAATCCTTCTCGTCTTTATTTTTGGCCAAAATTCCCCCTTTTTTATCCTTTAGAAACTCTTTATAACCTTTGTTAGCGAAGCCGACCACCGGTTTTCCGCAAGCCATCGCTTCCAGAAAGACAATTCCAAAACTTTCCCCAAAAATTGCCGGGCTTACAAAAATATCGGCTGAATTATAATAAGAAACCAATTCGCTGTTGGTTTTTTTTCCTTCAAAATGGACTTCCTTTAAGCCATTTTTTTTGACATATTCTTCGCATTCCTTTTTTAAAGGTCCTTGGCCAACGACAAGCAGCCGCAAATTTTTAAAGTCCTGCTCTAATTCTTGATAAGCCCGGAGTAAATAAATTAAACCCTTTCTTTCCTCAAGCCGTCCCACAAATAAAAGGTTTATTTTTCCATCAATAAACCTTTTAATTTTTTTAGCTCGCGGATTAAATTCGTCTAAATCAATTCCATTGGGAATTACCGCTTTGGGGCATTGAAAATTTTCAAATCCTTTCAGGCAAAGGGGCGCCACCCCAATTAAGCCGTCTATTTTCAAGCCAATAATTTTTCTCCATAATGCTAAAAGACCCGAATCGCTCAAAAATTTGCTTCCTTCGGGGTCAGAATGAACTGTCAAAACGTTTAATGCCTTTGACTTCTCTAAAATTTGCCAGGTAGAGACAAAAGTAAAATTATGAAAATGAAAGACGTCAAACTTTTCTTTTTTTAAGACCCTGCCTATTGCCAAAGGATTAAAATTAATCACAAAGTCCGCCTGCGTCCCCCCAATAATTAGAGGAAAGGAAGTTCCCAGCAAGATAACGTCTTCTCCATAGTTTTCGGATTTTTCTCTTCTCGGCGCGATAATCTTTGAATAGATGCCCTTTTTTTTAAATTCTTTTTTCAACCCCAAAATATGCCTCTTTACTCCGCCCGGCTTGATGAGAGAATGGGATGTTATTAGAGCAACTTTCATAAAAAAATTTTAAGTCCTTGTCAATCTTTTAATACCTTGTTATATTATATCTGATTATATAGAAAACTGAAAGTTTTCTATAAATTTATGCCAGAAAATTCTCAAAACTTTGCCCCGCCAGATAAACTGCCTCCTCAATCAATTGAAGCGGAAATTTCGCTTTTGGGCTGTTTGATGCTTGATAAAAATGCCATCGTCAAGGTAGTCGATTTTTTGAGACCGGAGGACTTTTATCGGGGACTGCATCGGGATATTTATCGGGTCTGCCGAGAATTATTTGAAAGAGGCGAGCCCATTGACATTTTATCCGTCTCTGGCCGGCTTAAAGACAAAAAGCTCTTGGAGGAGGTTGGCGGAGTTTTCTATTTAACCGAATTAATAAATTCGGTGCCTACGGCCAGCCATATTTTCAATTATGCCAAAATTGTTCAAAAGAAAAGAATTTTGAGAGACCTGATTTCCGCCTCCCAAGAAATTGGCAATCTCGGTTATAAAGAAACCGAGGAGATAGATAAGGTTTTAGATGAGGCGGAAAAAAGAATTTTCAGCATTGCTCAAAAAAGTTTAACTCAAAAGTTTATTCTGGTAAAAGATACCTTAGAGGAAGCATTCGAAAGAATTGATAAATTATCAAAACATAAGGGGGGTCTGCGGGGTTTATCAACCGGCTATGCCGATTTAGATAACGTTTTGGCCGGTTTTCAGAATTCTGATTTATTAATTTTGGCAGCCAGACCCGCCATTGGCAAAAGCGCCTTGGCGCTGAATTTTGCGGTCAACATTTCAGTAAACCAAAAGGTGCCGGTCGGCATATTCTCTTTAGAGATGTCAAAAGACCAAGTAGTTGACCGATTGATTTCCAGCGTCGCCGGCGTTGACCTTTGGCGGCTAAGAACCGGCCGACTCTCTTACCAGAGCGGAGATAATGACTTTGCCAAAATTCAGCAGGCAATGGGTATTTTATCCGAAGCGCCAATTTATATTGATGACGCCGCCACGGCCACTGTTTTGCAAATGAAAGCAATGTCGCGAAGGTTGCAGATGGAAAAGGGATTAGGGTTAATAGTCATTGATTATTTGCAGTTAATGGAGCCCCTAAATCCGAATGCCAACCCGGTTCAGCAGGTATCCGAAAATTCTCGGGCTTTGAAAGCGCTGGCCAGGGAATTAAATATCCCGGTTTTGGTTGTTTCTCAATTATCGCGAGCGGTTGAACAACGTTCCCCTCAAATCCCGCGGCTGGCCGATTTGCGTCAGTCGGGATCGATAGAGCAGGATGCGGACGTGGTTTTGTTTATATACAGAGAGGACCGCTATCGACCCGATACTCAAAGAAAGGGTATTGCCGATGTAATAATTTCCAAGCATCGAAACGGGCCCGTTGGCAAGGTTGATTTGTTTTTTGACGAAAGAACGGTAACCTTCAGAAATCTGGAAAAAGGTTATACGGAAGAGTAAAATGTACCCGCCATCTATTCAAAAACTTATTGATTTATTTTCTAAATTTCCAACAGTGGGACCGAGAACTGCCGCTCGTTTTGTTTTCTATTTAATGGGAAAAAGTCAAGAAGAAATAGAGGGCTTAGCCGCGACAATTTCCGAACTTAAAAAAAATGTCAAAATTTGCCATTTTTGCTTCAATCCTTTTGACGCCGAACTCTGCCCAATTTGCTCCAATCCTTCCCGAGATAAAACTCTGCTTTGCATTGTGGAAAAAGAAATTGATCTGGAGGCGATTGAAAAAATAAAAAAATACCGAGGGCTTTATTTTATTTTAGGAGGGACTGTGTCAACTTTTAAAAAGGGGGACGTTGAAAAATTACGAATTAAGGAGTTGGTAAGACGACTCAAAGAACGAGCTGAAATTGATGAGATAATTATTGCCGTTAATCCTACTGCTGAAGGCAAGGCAACCGCGCTTTATTTAGAAAGAATTTTGAAACCGTTTAATAAAAAAATCACCCGGCTCGGCCGGGGATTGCCAGTAGGAGGAGAATTGGAATACGCTGATGAAGAAACCATTTCGTCGGCTTTGGAAAGCCGACGATAATTTTCAATTTTCAATTTTCAATTTTCAATATCTCAATTTCGGTGAAAGGTTGCCTATGTCCCTTTTTGACTTTATAGCGTTTTTTGGGCCTGATTTTAAAAACAATTACTTTTTTTGCTTTCCCCTGCTTCAAAACTTTTCCGGCAACTTTTACCCCCTCAACAAAAGGCGTGCCTATTTTTAATTCGCTGTCTTTTTCCAATAGCAAAACCTGGTCAAAGATTATTTCTTTCCCTTCAATTTTCTCAATTTTTATTTTTTGTCCCGGAGAAATAAGATATTGTTTGCCCCCGGTTTTAATAATTGCTAACATAAAAAACAAATTAAATTATTCTTCTAAAAAAGGAGGTTCCACTTCTTCAATTTTTAGTTTTTCATCTCCTCCGGCAATTTTTACCACGTCTTTGTCAACCTTGCTAAACTCTTTACTTGCTTTATTATAGGCGCTGACGGTCGTTCCCAGATGACCGCCTAATTTTTTCATATATTCGCTATAAGCCCACAAATGACTCCTCAATCTTTCAACTTGTTTAATTATTTCTTTTGCCTCTTCTGAAATTTTCTGGTTTCTAAGCCCTTGTAGGACAGTTTGCAAATAAGCCAAAAATGACGTTGGCGAGACAATAATGACTTTCTTTTTTCCAGCATAATAAATCAAGTTATTGGTATCTTCGGTAATCGCGCCAACTTTATTTATTAATAAATCGTAATAAACGGCTTCCGATGGAATAAACATAAACGTAAAATCCATTGTATTCTCTTCCGGCTTTACGTATTTTGCCGTTTCTTCAATCCTTGACTTAAGGTCTCCGACAAAAGCTAATTCATATTTTCTTTTTTCTTCAGGATTACGCGCCTCAATTACGCGATTATAATTTTCTAAACTAAATTTTGAATCGATTGGAATGAGCCGTTTATTAGCAAACACTACGGCATCTACGATGCTGCCGTCTTTAAAAGAATACTGCATTTGATAAGAACCCGGCGGCAAAACATTTTTTAAAACTGTTTCTAAATAATATTCTCCCAAAATCCCTCTTTGCTTTGGATTTTTCAAAATATCTTGCAAATTCTGCAGTTGGTCGGCAAAACCAACAACTTGGCGATTGGTTTCATCAAGACGGGTTAGCTTCTCCGTAACATCCTGAATAATTTTTGCGCTTTGGCCAAATTGGAGCTGAATGGCTTTTGTTGATTCTGAAAGTTTGCTGTCTAAAATTTGGCTAATATGATTTATCTGCTGCTGCAACATAAGCATTTGCGGCTGCAGTATCGTGAGCGCCTCTGACTGCTTTTCTGGTTTTCTTTTCAATACAAAAAAACCCGTCACGATTAAGCCAACAACGAACAAAATTAAAAAAACAATTATCGCCTGCTCCATTAAGACAATCTTACATTGTTTTTAGTAAAAAATCAACAGGAGCTCCCTCTCTTGACTTTCTTCTAAAAGGAACTGTTTTTGAGTGCTGAACAAGACCTCCTTTCTTTTAAATTATTGAACGGCTTTTTTATTTCTTCAATAGAAGGGAGGTATTCAGGATTTTTCAATTTTTCTCTAATTAAAATTATTTTTCCGGCGGTTTCTCTCTTTCTACACTTTTCCTTAATATTTCTTTAACTTGCTCAAAACTCTCCGCAGGTTTTTTACCGCTTTTCCGTATTTCTGTCATTTTTTTCACATCCTCAGGGGTAATCTTTCCTGTTTTAATCATTTTCTCAATTTCAGCAATCTTTAACTCATCTGGACTTTTTTTGAGCGGGTCTCTTTCAAAAGGGTCTCTCTCAATGTTTCTTACCATATTTTATTTTTATTTAGCATAACAATGCCCGACCTTTTTCTAAAATTATTTTTTTCTATATTTTTAACTTACCATTATTTCATTAAAATTTCAATTATTTTAAACATATCAAACAGTTATTGGCTTTATTTCATTAAAATTTCAACCACAATAAAAACGACATAAATTCCCAGTAAAAAGACAGCTTCTTTTTTGGTGATTTTGCGTCCGATTCGGATAAAAAAGAGGAAAAAGAGAGCGGAAATTATTAAAAATATTCGGGCAATAATTATAATTGGAAGATTAATGAGTTTTATTGGAGAAATTAAAGAAACAATTCCCAAAACCAACGTTGAGGTAATTACCACCCCGCCCATTAAGTCGCCCAAAATTAACCAATCCTGATTTTTTCTGGCTGCTTGAAAAATAAAAGATAACTCAGGAAGAGAGTTTCCCAAACTAACAATTAAAATTCCGATTAAAGGAAGCGGCAGATTAAAATAATTGGCAAAAAAGAGGCTGGAACTTACAATTCCCATGGCCGCAATCAAAAGTAAGGGAACTGAAATTATAAAAAGAAATGAATTTTTAAAAATAAACTTTAAGCCCATTGGCTCTGAATTTCCATCATAGGTTTTTATAAACCTTTCTTTTCTCTGAAAAAGCCAAAAAATATAGCCAAAGAAAATCAAAATAAGCAAAATCCCGTCTGTCCTTGAAATAGCGCCATCTGAAGCTAAAAAGAGGGGAAAAATGGCAATAAAAATTGTAAAGAGAAAGCTGCCCTTAACTGTTCGGCTTTGAGCTTGTAGGCCGGCTTTAGAGATAAGAGCGCCAAGACCGATTAAAAGGGTCAGGGCAATGACGTTTCCGCCAATAATATCGCCAAAAGAAAGTTCCGGGACATTATTCAAGGCAGAAATTATTCCGACAAAGAAATTTGGAATGGAAACAGAAATGGCGCAAAGGAAAAAGGCAACAACAAATTCTTTCCAGCCCAAAAATTTACCAACCCTTAAAAGCGCGTCAACTAACCATCTGCCAGAAAACGCCAGCAAGACCAAAGATGTTAAAAAAATTAAAATATTAAACCAAAGCATAAATTTTGATTTATTTTATAAATAAATTTCTTTTTGGTTGCTTTATAAATACTTTTTGACATATAAAAAATTGACAGAGGACAGACCTTTGTCAATCAACGCGCCCTCATCGGGAATCGAACCCGAGTTTTCAGGATGAGAACCTGATATCCTGGGCCACTAGATGATGAGGGCAAAATAAGATAAAATTTTCAATTTTTCAAATCAAAATTCGCAACAAAAATTCTCCTTCTGCTGCTAAACAGCTTTTTGAGGTAGGGACGTCGGGTTTCAAACCTCTACTTCTCCCAGAATTTTTTGACTCTGGCAATCGCCTTCTCCTCTTCCAAATCCAAAAGGTGAATCTTCGTTAATGCCTCAAATAACGCCTTTCTTTCGTCAAAATCCATTTCCGGAAGTTTAGAGAGCAGAAAATCCTTTCTTTCCTGACTAATTTTAACACCCTGAATAAATTTCTTTAAACTCTCGTTGTTAATTAAAGGAATAGTCATAGTGTTTTTTCATTTATCTCCCTTCTGCCTCTGGCGATGATAAGGATTGGAAAATGAAACTTAAAAGCCAATCCACAAATCCTTTTTGCTGTCTTACGGCCTTTTCATAGGGCATTCTTCTACTTTCTAATGCCGCTTTAGATGCATCAAAGCGCTCAGCCGAAAAATCAGTAATTCCTTCTGCTTCTAAAAAGTCCCCAAGCAATCTTTTGTCTTCCTCCCACCCGCCCGTTAATCCTTCAAGTCCTCTGCGATGGACTATCTTATCTATGAACGGAATATAGTCTCTCCCCATCCCTCTAAATGCCCCTTCAATTGCTTCAAATTTCGGTTCTTTCTTCGGGTCTTCTGCGATAAGTCTGGTCACTACTCTATCTTTTACCGCTGCATATTTTGCCTCGGTAAAACCAATTGCCCCATCTAAATCTATATTCAATTCTCCCATTTTTCTCTCCCAGGTTCCTTTCCAAAAACCCTTCATTTCCTCGCCGCTAAACATTTTTGAAGTGTTTTTAGCCAGGCCTTTTTTAACCTCAAACAATTCTTTGTCTTCTTTTTTTAAGGCCTTTTTCGCATCCCCTTCTGCTTCCCCTATTTTATCCTTAAGCCGCTCGCCTCTTTTCTGCAAAAGATTAAAAATCAGGGCTTGGCTGTCGGGTGGAACAAACTCTTTATATAAATCCGTTTGCAGCGATTCAACCTGTTTCAATTTCTCCATGTAAGTTGGCGTTTCTTCGCCCGTTTGAGATTCGGGCGCATAGTTATTCATCTCGTTGTATCCTCCCAATCTTCCAACCACCATTTTCACATGTTCTATATTGGCTGGGTTAAATTTAAAGTTAGCCGCCTCCACCCTATCGCGATTTTCAATATAATATTTCAGAGCAAAATCCTCCATCACATCCTTTTGCACCCGATCCATCTGTTTGCCGACGCGTGTTTTTTCTCCCATACGCAGCTCGTATTTTTTCAAACTCTCCTTCTCATAAGTGGATATTTTTTTTCCTACTACCTCCCCAAAAATATCTTCTTCTTCAACCCTAACCGGCGAACGTCTTACTCTTCTTTCAGGTTCCGGCATTTCTGCTGTTCTTGGTACATCCTCTCGCGCCCTAGCTGAACCATGTATTTCTGCTCCCGGTACTACCGGTGTTGTTCCCGGTTCTCCTCCGCCTAAAAGTTTTTTTCCTCCTATCTTTTCTTTGATATATTTTCTAATTCCTTCA
>Ga0210017_1003799_pt1 | contig 12547 bp, 12 predicted proteins | sample CryGeyCG2014_020_FD_183966 | JGI IMG/M metagenome (GOLD analysis project Ga0210017, IMG submission 183966) | Groundwater microbial communities from aquifer - Crystal Geyser CG08_land_8/20/14_0.20 (SPAdes) (version 2) | ecosystem: Environmental > Aquatic > Deep subsurface > Groundwater | place... | reverse complement strand
AAATCATATACATGCCCGACTGGGGTTCGAATCAAATGGCTGAGTATCAGATTTTGCGAAGAGCCATAGAGCATGCATCAGCATGCGAGAGCTATCGGCGACAACAGTCGGCGAGATTTTTGCCAACTGGCGAAAAGCCAGCAGGCGATCGATGGCTTTGCCGTCGAGCTATCGCAAACAACAGTTTGCGAGATTTTCGCGCTAGCGAAAACTGATCGACCAGCAGGTTGATTCAATCGGCGACAACAGTCGGCGAGCTATGCTGCAACAGCAGCATTCTATTGACCCGCAGGTCGATTCAACCGCCTGTGAAGCAGGTGGTATCGGAAAGTCCCGCAGGACTTTTCGAGCTATGCGCCAACTGGTGCATTCAATTCTCTTGGCCTCCCGATAAAGTTTCGAAACCAGGCACCCAAAACCCGAAACCAGAAACTGAAAACTGCTAGAGCGCCGGGGGAGATCGGGCATCAACAGATGCACGAGATTTTGCGCAGCGCGCAAAACCCACGGTGCAAACGAAGTGAGCGCCGGGGGAGAGATTTGAACTCTCGTGTGGCGAAGCCACAACAGGTTAGCAACCTGCCGCACTGACCGGGCTATGCGACCCCAGCATCTCGGAATTTTAAAACGAGCCAATTGATTAATTTAGCAAAGCAAATTTAAAAACCGAGGACTGAAGACAGATAATGGTCTGGGGTTTGGGGTTCGAGACCTTATGACCATTAGGACAGTATGACCAGTTAAGACCTTAAGTCCAAGGTTTAAAGTTTAAGGTCTAAGGACGGTTTTGGACTTTGAACCCTAGACATTTAGACCTTAAGACAATTAGTGCAGGCCCCCGGGCTGGACATGCAAAAACAATGCCAGCCATGGCTCTCGGCTCCCCCATGTATCTGCCAAGCATTACGCATATTACCTTAGGGCTGCTCCTTCCGGCCTGACCCGGTTTGATACTACGGCAATCAAGGCAGGCATGAGTTCGACGCTCCGAACCATGGCAAGACAGTGCCAGAGCATGCCTCACCCGGATTTCAGCCTCGCCTGAAGGGGATTTGCGATTACAAGGAACCCCTGGCTCCCCGGCCTAGCCTGCAATTAGATTATGGCTGATTTGGTATTTATTAATTATCTATGGAAGCTAATCAGCTTTCCATCTCCATTAACAAGGATACCTCTTTCTTAAATTCAGGGATATTGCCGCTGATGGTTTTCCAGACAACCTCCGGGTCAACCCCAAGATAATCGTGGACTATTTTATCCCGCATCCCCACAATATCCTTCCAGGGAATTTGGGGGTATTTTTGCTTTAATTCCGATGAAAGTTTTTTTGAAGCTTCACCGATTATCTGAATCTGCCGTATAACGCCATCCTGCAAAAGGCGGTTGCCAAGGAATTCATCATAAGACGAGGAACCGACATATTGTTCTATCGTTGAAATAGCATCAAGAATGTGCTTAAGATATACCCTATCCTCTTCTTTCATTTACAGCACCAGCTTATTTTTTTGTATTGATTCGAGGATATATGGGCTGATTGCCCCTTTTGTCAGCAAATCAACCTTTATCCCCAAGGCTGCTGACACCTCCCGCTCGATCCGGACCAAATCAAGAAGGCTTTGTGTCTCCCTGAATTCAACGATTACGTCAATATCGCTTTTGGGCGTGGCTTTCCCTTTTGCGTATGAGCCGAAGACCTCTACCTTTCTTGCGCCCCGTTCAATTAACAGGCTTTTAAGTTTTTCAAATAATTTTTGTTTAACCATGGCATACACCTTAGCTGCAGGATTACAAGGAACCCCTGGCTCCCCGGCCTAGCCTGCAATTTGATTATGGCGGACTTGATATATATATCGGTTATCTCCCAATGAACGTTTTCCCCAATCACCAAATAGTTTCTTCCTTCCAAAGAATTAAATAGAACCCTTAACTAAAGTAAAACTTTCTGTTCCGAGCCTATCCCAATCGCAGCAAGCTGCGGGGCTTTACGGCTCGGTAAAGTCCACTAATCTCAACTGACCACCTTTTCGCCCTTGCATGATACAGTTTTGTCATGCTCTTTTATTTGTTTCCTTTCTTTTTTAGTTTCCACTGCAAGCAGTGGGGATTTCAACCCAGACGGCTAGTAAATTTTAATAGTTCCCACATATCATTCTACCACAGATGCAAGCTATATTTTTATAGTTTCAATATATAATGATAGCTAATTGCATTCTGAAGAGGGTGATTGTCATGCAGGCGCAGGATAGGAAAACAAATTTGGCAAGAACGCTAGCTTATGTGCTTATACCTTATTGGCTGATGAAAAAACCAATGGCTGAGAATGCATTAGAAACTCCTTTATCATACAACGCACGTAGTTCTTTAAGCAGGATGTTGCTTGCAAAGCGGGCATTCGACGGAGTATCATCATCTGACGCTGTTGAAATGTTAACCTCTGGGAGGTATGGCACTGTGGAAGCACAATTCGTGCTTGCCGCCTACTGCATCAGAGGCTCTGAAGACGCAAAAAAAGCTTTTATGAGGATGGGCGAAATGCTCCACCCGGTTGCACAGGACCATTTATGGATAAGGCTTAACCCGGACGATGCTGTGGAAGTCCTGCGTGCCGGGAAAGTTACAGCACCCTATGCAACATGCATGCTTGCAAAATCTGTATTTGTATATGGAAAAGCACTTCCTAGGGGAGAAGCAGGATTTACAATGATGATAGCTGATGCGGTTAATGACGGGGAGGTACCCGCTGACCTAGTAAAATGGGCTGGGCGTGACATTTTGGAGTGTTACACGATTACGGATCCCAACGCCAGGCAGATATTGGAAGGCTTGCCCGGCAAATAAACATTTTATATTTGGTTGATATAAGGATAATCTTATTCCATTAGGGAGGTCAGATAAAATGAAAATACTTTCAGTGCATTCGGATTACATAGTAATAAACCCTATCAGCAAGGCTATCAAAAATGCTGATGAATCAGATACGAAAGAGACCAAAACCGATGAATGTCTGGTCATTTTTACAGCTGTTGAGCAGAGGGATGAACAGTCCAAGCCGGAGGAGATAGCTTCCGCGTTCAAAAAAGAGATTGACTCTATCTCAGAGCAGGTCAAATGCAAGCGGGTTGTAGTCTATCCCTTGGTTCATCTGACTTCAAAGCCTTCCGAGCCAATCTTTGCACAGAAAGTGCTTGCAAAAATCATGGAAACTCTAGAAGGGTATGAAGTCCATAAGGCGCCTTTTGGCTGGTATAAAGGATATACGCTCAAATGCAAGGGCCATCCATTGAGCGAACTGTCCAGGGAGATAGTTGTTGGGGCAGGCACTGGGAAGGGGGAAGAGAATGTTTCGCGGTCTATTATTGAGGAGACGAAGGTTGTGAGCAAATTTTATATCCTTGACATGGATGGGAGTATGACACCTGCTGAAAATTATAATTTTGAAGGGAACAAAAAGCTGGAAACACTCTACAACTACGAGCACAAAAAGCAGAGAGTTTACGCAAAGGAGCCGCCCCACATCAAAATCATGAAGGAGCATTCCCTTGTTGATTATGAGCCTGCCAGCGACTCGGGAAACTTCAGGTGGTATCCCAACGGCAGGCTCGTGAAAAAGCTGATGGAGCGCTATGTGACGGATGTCTACATAAATTATGGGGCAATGGAAGTCGAGACGCCCATCATGTATGATTATGAGCACCCTGCACTGAAAAAATACCTGAACCGGTTCCCGGCTAGGCAGTACACGGTGAAGAGCGACGTGAAGGAATTCTTCCTCCGGTTCAGCGCCTGCTTCGGCCAGTTCCTGATAATGCATGACATGACCATCACCTACAGGCATTTGCCATTGAAGATTTACGAGCTGACGAGATACTCTTTCAGGCGGGAGCAGAGCGGCGAATTGGCAGGGCTGAAAAGGTTGAGGGCGTTCACCATGCCCGATATGCACACGGTGGTGGCAGATTACGAGGCTGGCAGGAATGAGTTTGAGGCGCAGCTCAAGGAAAGCATGAACGTGATGGATGCGTTCACCATCGAGACAGAAGTGGCATTCAGGGCGCTGGAAGAATTTTACAATGTGAATAAAGAATGGTATATCCATCTCGTGAAGGATGTGGTGAAGAAGCCGATTCTCATTGAGATTTTTGACAGAAGGTACGCCTACTTCATCACAAAATTCGAGTTCAATTACATAGACACCATGGAAAAGGCGAGCGCTTTGTCAACCGTCCAGATAGATGTTGAGAATTCTGAGACTTTTGACATTTCCTATGTTGGCAGGGACGGCCAGAAAAAGAGGCCGCACATATTGCATGCATCGCTCTCGGGGAGCCTGGAGCGCGTGGTGTATGCTTTGCTGGAAACCGAGGCGCTGAAAGCAGCGCAGGGAAAGATGCCAATGCTGCCCGTGTGGCTCTCACCAACCCAGGTGAGGGTAATACCAGTGTCGGATAAGAACAATGAATTCGCAGCCAAGGTTGCAGATGCGTTTGAGAAAAAGAATGTGCGCGTGGATGTGGATGACAGGAACGAATCACTCGGCAAGAAAATAAGGGATGCCGGCAGGGAATGGGTGCCCTATGTGGCGGTGGTGGGCGAGAAGGAGGAAAATGAAGGAGTGCTTGCAGTGACTGTGAGGGAAAGCAACACGAAAAAGGATATGAAGGTGGATGGGCTTGCGGATGAAATCAAGCTTTTGTGCAAGGGCAAGCCATTCGAAAAACTGAACCTTTCAAGGCAGCTGAGCCAGAGGGCAATTATTTATTCCCTTTGACGTAAGCCCTACAGCTTTCTTTAGTATAGTATTATAGTAGTTACCACCCATAAATTATCTATGGTCAAATATTATTGCGGGTTTGTGAATGAAGGCGTGCTCCACAATACATGCACCCGGGATTGCAGGCTGAAGAAATGGCGCGGGCAGCCTCCGTGCGACACCTTCCCAGGTAGACTTGCAGCCAGGGCAGACATCACAGAACAGCGTGACATGGACTTGGCACATACCCTTTGGGGAAGAATATGCGTAGAAGGCCCATTTGACGGAAAACCAAGATTCATGGATGGATTGCCTGATATTTCTGGGTTGGACCTTGGTGAATTTGGCGAGCCGGACCAAAACGCAAGTGAATCCCTGAAAAGATTCCTTGCCGGAGTGGTGGCAACTACTTGTAATGTAGATGATATTTTTCAGCCATTGCCCGTTCCTGGGGAACTGGAAGAACACCAGGCACGGCTCACTCAGCCAGTAATGGAATTCCTTAAGCTGATTGCAACAGAATCACCTGATTTCAGGACCCTTGAAGAGATACAATTGGAGCATTCGCTAACGTTCACTTCCTCATCTGCCATACTAAGGAACCCCTATCAGAAAATGCAGCCAGACATTGAACTGAAGACATTGCTGCTGGAAGGAATTTCGCTTATTTTGATGGGGCCATCTGGCACCAGCAGGCTCCTTAAATTAAAGGCACAGGGAGTCAGGATTCTTGCATTCACAGACCAATATTATAGTCATATCATTAACGATCTGAGGGCAAGCCAAGTGCCTGATGACCTGGTATCGTATAGTTTGAACCGCTATGACCTGACCCACATGCCAGAACTGCTGGCTGCAGTAACAGGGCCGACCTCCACTTCCAGGCCGACAACGGCCTTGCTTGAGCGCGGCGGCCTAAGGCAGAAGTTCTGCATGGCTCATGGCATTCCATCAATAACTACTTCATTGTTCGTAATGACTGACAGCGAAGGCTATCCAGAAATCCTGGACTCACTGTTAGCAATCGCGGCATGCCTGAAGGCAGGGGACCATTTAGGGATAGACGGCCCAATAGTCAACGACAGACTTGAGATGGCATTCGACATTGAGAACATCCCAGGATACATACAACCCACAACCCTGCTCATGGATGCATATCTCTTTAAATGCGCATTGCAGGAACCAAAAGCAAAACTGCTGCTGGGAGAGATAAAATCAAATGGGACATTAATCCATATATTCCACGGGCCTGCAACCACCGCGGCAAAACTATCAAAAAAATCGTTGGCGCACGCCGACAACTTTCTTGACCTGAGAACACACTCTTTGGAGCAGGCAGCATCAGCAGTTGCCGATTATGCCAAGCGATTGGTTGAATCAACCAGCGGAGACGTTGTGGTGCTGGAAGCTGATAGGGCAAATACAAAACTTTATTCCCCTAGCCTAAACCCGCTGGGAATAACCTGCGTGGTTCTGCCGGATGCAATCCTTGGGCAACGGGCTGAAACCGGCTTGATCTCGTTGGCTCTTCGCCAACTTGAGGTTGTCCATGTAGGAGACCTTGACTACTTCCACTACCTGCCCCAGAATGTGGAAAGCGCACAAGTCCTTACGCACAGGAAATATGTACCGCTTTATGAAAAACCATTTAGCCGATAACCGCGGATATGAACACTACATGGGCTAAAGCCTGAGGGGCATTGAATCTTATTGTAATTGCTGGCAAACAAACCGCCCAAACACTATCCATCTATTTAATATATATAAATCAATAAGGAAAAAAGATATGATAACCCGAAGGGAGCCAGAGAATGAAAACACAACGTATTGGTAACAGGTGATTCTGATGATTAAAGTCGCACTAGTCGGAATGGGAAGGATGGGCAGGGAGATTGCCAATGAACTTAGGGCTAGCTACGCGAATAAGGTGCAGATTACTGCCTGCATTGACCAGGCACAGGGAAGCTATGAAGGCATGTCCATCCTGTCGGCTGACAAGCTTGAGAGTGCCTTAAAGGGAGTGGATGTGGCCATTGATTTCACAACCCCGGCGGCAGAGCCGGCGCTTGCTGAGAGGATTGCAAAGTGCGGGGTTGACCTGGTGATAGGCACCACAGGAATGGGCGATGGGGACTTGGCAAAAATCCGCGAGACAGTTAAGAAGAACGCGGTATCTGCAGTGATAGCGCCGAATTTCTCCATATTGGTGAATGTTCATTTCGCGCTTGCGAGGAAGGCAGCCGCAGCCCTCAAGGGATTGAATTATGATTTCGCAGTGTTTGAGGAGCATCACACTGGCAAGGTGGACAGCCCATCGGGCACTGCCAGGAAGCTTGCCGAGGTTGTGATTGGCGAGGGCGCGGCAAAGAGGATTAATTTCCGCGGGGAGGGCAAGAAAAAGCACGAACAGGGCGAAATTGACATGGCAGTTACAAGGACAGGCGGCATGCCTGGCTATCACGAATTGCGGGTGGGCGGAGCCCACGGTCTGCTGAACATCTCATCTCTAATGTATTCAAGAAAGGAATTCGCAACGGGCGCAATTGAAAGCGCGCTCTGGCTGAGCCAGAACAGGAAGCCGGGGAAGACATTTGGGATGGACGATGTGCTAAAGTTGTGAGCACTGACAACCGAAAACTGTAAACTGGTGACTGACATGCCATTGGAAGAAAGCAAATTTATCTGGATGAATGGGAAACTGGTCAATTGGAAGGATGCAAAAATCCATGTCCTGAGCCATGCGCTGCATTACGGCACAGGAGTGTTCGAGGGCATACGGTGCTACAGCACGCCGGAAGGCCCTGCAGTGTTCAGGCTGACGGACCACATTAAGAGGCTGCTCAGGTCAGCCACCGCATTCAAGATGAAGATACCCTATAGCGCAGGGGAACTGATTGCGGCAATAAAAGAGACAGTCCGCAAAAACGGCCTGGACAGCTGTTACATACGGCCGATTGCCTATTTTGGATATAGCGAAATGGGCATCTATCCCCTGAAAAACCCAGTTGACGTCGCAATCGCCTGCTGGAGATGGGGCACCTACCTGGGGGAAGATGGGCTGAGGAATGGCATCAGGGTCAAAATATCCAGCATTAGGAGACATCACCCAGGCATAATCCCGCCTGACAAAAAAATATGCGGCGGCTATGTCAACTCCGCGATGGCCAAAATCGAGGCAAAGGAGGAGGGCTATGACGAGTGCTTGCTGCTGAACCTGGATGGCACGGTTTCGGAAGGGCCGGGCGAGAATATTTTTCTCATCAAAAATGGCGCTATAAAAACGCCTTCGCTTGATTCAGGAATACTTGAGGGCATAACCAGGGCAAGCATCATTGAGATTGCAAAGGATTTGGGATATAAAACCAGGGAAGAAAAGATTAAACCAGGGGATATTTGCTTAGCAGACGAATTGTTTTTCACAGGCACTGCGGCAGAGGTTACGCCTATAAGGGAAGTTGACGGGAAGAAGATAGGCAATGGAAGCCGCGGACCCATCACTGAGAAGCTCCAGAGCGCGTTCTTTGACATAGTGAACGGGACGAATAAAAAATATGCAAAATGGCTGGAGCTTGTGAGATAACCACAGGCTTTGGACCAAGCTTATTTGCCTAGTTGCCCGGGTTATCCACCACTACTTTTGACAATATCTCAGAAGTTCCTGGTTCAAGCCCTTTTGCAACGGCAAGGTCATGGGCGAGCACTTGGCCTTCCACTATTGAAAGAAGTGCTTTCGCCGGCTCCCAACTTTGATATAGAGAACCCGTCATGGGGATAACACAGAAATTACGGACAAACTGACTATAATTCAAAGATTGTGACCACTTCCCATAGCCAATGCTGTGGAACTGGTAACCTTTTTTATCAGCATGGGCAGCATAATTAGCCACGATTTTGTTCTCTGTTTCATCCCCGGACAAAAAGACGAAAATCCCCTTCTTCAGCTTAGATACAGGAGGCACGCGAGCGCCGAATGGCGCATTGTAGCCGTGCCTGAACATGCGCGTGCCGTTTGAGATGGTGATTACTTCAGCTGTTTCCTGCACCTTGAGGGCACATTCATCTGCAACGCCCCGGAATATTCTCTCACCTAGGAATGCAATGAGGACAACATCTTTCAGCGACTCGACAACCTCCCCTAGAGTTGACCTTCCGAGCGAGCCAAAATAGTTGCCAACTGAGGCAGGCAAGCCGCCCATCAACTCCATTGACATTATGCCGTCCTTTGCTATTGCGAGCCCAGGCATTGACATTATGCTGTCCTTTGCTATTGCGAGCTCAACGCCAAGGTGCATGAAGGTTGCGGCAGCTGATATCATGGTGCCGGTTGCTGCTATTGCCTCTTCCTTCATGGCATAGGTTGGCAATACTATGTCTGCGCCTGCAGCAAATGGGCTGTCAAGGGTGTTTGTAAGGGTAACTATGAGCGGCCGTTGTCTCTTCATTGATTTGAGTCGGTCAAAAACTGGCACCGCGTCGCTGCTTGCGCCTGACTGGGAGACGAATACTACGACCTTTGAAGTTGGAATATAGTCAGGCGGTTCCTGCACATTTAGGGAAATGCCACTTGGCATTGCAAACCTGCCAATGTTGGCGGCATTTCTTGAGGAGCCGATTGCAACAACGTCAACCAGAGTAGTGCCATGTTTCTGCAAATATTTGGCAAACTCGGTCACTGCACCCCTCTGACCGTTCAATGTATCAGCAAGCGATTTTGGCTGGGCGAGCATTTCCCTTGCAAGCACGCTCTGGCGCGATCCTGTTGCCTGTGGACCGCCAAATGTGAAAATAGTTTGATTTGCCTTAGTAACAGGAGTCATGAAAACCACCAAGAAAGTTTATGGTGAAGGGCACTATTTAAGGAAGAGTTTTAGGAACTGTAATTATAAGACAGACAACGCAATCAATCCGAGCACAAGCGCAACCAGGATTGATGCGCCCAGGATTTTAACGTAGGTAAGGCTTGTGGAGATTGCAAGCATCATCCGCTCCATGTTTTCCTTGCCAATTGCCTTGAATGTGAATTTCTCAACAGCCATTCCGGATTCTGCCTCGGAAAGGTTTGCAACCGCCTCATCAAACAGCTTAAGCGCGAGCTTTTCCAGTTTTCCTGTGCTTTCGCTATTGCCAGCCCCAAGCGCATTGACAACGCCTTTCTTCACGTTCTTTTCATGGGTGTCAGTGGTGCAGATTTCGCAGAGGATATCACCCGAAAACGAGCGCCTGACCCTTTCCTGAAGGACTGCGACCAACCGATTCCTGAATTCCGGCACTATCCCATTTGAATCAAATACAAGCTGCACAAATGCCGATTTGCCGGCTGCAAACAACAGCAGATTCACTCCACCACCGCACATTGAATCATCATCAGGGTGGACTGAGGATGCGCCTACAAGCAAGTTTTCAGGGGCAGACAGTTTTTTCAGCGCCGTGGCGATTGCATTTGAGTAATTGAGCGCTATCTGCGAGCCGGGAAGCACAGGCTCGAATTCTGCAGTCTCTGCGTTGTGCGCGTCTGCAACCATGGCGTTTTTGCAGCGGCTGAGGGCAGCCTGCCTCAGGAGGCTTCCAAGGGTGTAATCAATATCCTCGGTTGAGAGCGGTGCGCGGGTGAGCGTGAGGAAGACGCGCTCATTTGAAACCAGGGAATAGGCAGTTTCAGCACCTGAGCTTGCCTTGGAAAAACTGCCTTTTGCCGGAGAAAGCCTGATTGATGAAATTGCATGCAGGACGGCATCCTTCAATTTTTGAAATTCCGATTCTGAGACCGGGTTGAGCTCGTGGCCGGCAGTGCCGTGGAAAACTGCAACAATATCATTTTTTGATTTTTTGAGCTCAGCGGCTAGCATTGAGCTGAACCTGCTGCCTCCGAGTGTTCCGAACGGCCCGAAATGCACATTTGGGGAAACAAGAAGAATGTTCTGGGTTTTTGTCCTGAAGCGGAAAACTCCGATGATTGATTCCACACTGACGCCTAATTTTTCAAATGCCCTGTCAAGCTCCTGGGAACCATAGAGCCACTGGCCAAAGAATTGGGAGACTCCCTCAATTATGGAAATGCCGAATGCTTTTCTGAAAGGGCCTCCCGTAACCTCTGCCAAAAGGTACGATACCACTGCTGAAAGTAGGGAACTGGCAAATGCCAGAGGTACATCTGATGTGGAAAGAATTCCAAAAAGATTTGCAGGAATTGCATAACTAATGAATTGGAATAATGCAACGACAAAACTTTTTTTGTCGTCCAGGAAGAAGAACAGCCTGGAAACCAGGTGCCAGAGCACAAATGAGGCCGCAAACCCGGCAAACAACATAACATTCAAGCCAACCGTATAGGACAAATAATATGCCGCAAGATATATCAGCACGCCAACAAACGAGAGGAAAAGAGGCCGCTTCAACTGGATTTTCGGCTCAAGGAGATATAGGATATATGAAACGAGTATGCTAGGGATTGCAAAAAGCAATAGCCCTTTCATTAGGGAGGCCGGGCTGAATGAATCATAGAGGGCGATTGGAGAAATGATGGAGAGCCCAATCAGGAGGGCAAGCGTAACTTTCGCATCAGGCAGCCCGAAAAAATAGTCGGTTATGCGCACAAGCTTCTTTCTCAGCATGAATATATCACAGATGTAGTTAGCGCGGGCGACAATTTAAACATTTGCAGACAGAATAGAGGTATGGCAAATATGGCAAGGGTTATTATGTGTGCTGGCTGTGGGGCAAAAATCAGCAGGAGCGAAGCTGCTGGCACATTCTGCATGAAATGCTATACCTACAGGTTCAAGGGCCGCGAGCTGAAAGACGTCAAGCTTGTGAAATGCCCCAGGTGCGGCAGGATAAGCTACAGGCAATGGATGGAGCCGGAGAAGCTGCTTGATGTCCTGAAAGAGAAGCTGAAGACTGACAAGGTCAGGCTGATTGGCGATGACCGGCTGCTCCAGGCCATAAGCACTGAGGGCATTGAAATCGAGATGCCCAGGCTGATTCTCTTTGAGGAGCAGAGCTGCCGGGACTGCAACAGGCGCTATACGGGCTATTTCGAGGCGATTCTCCAATTGAGGGGAGATTATGAAAAGCGCGCTGACAAGATAATCAAGATGCTGAGGGAGCAGACATTCCTGCCGAAAATCGAGGATATGAAGGACGGGCTGGACATATTCGTCGGAGAGAAGAGGGCGCTCAACTACGTGCTTACTGAACTCCACCTCAAGGCGCTGAAGAGCTACAAGCTCCATGGGCAGAAACAGGGCAAGAGGATTTACAGGACTACTTATTGCGTGAGATTTTAGATTAATAATAAATAATGGGCCATGACCGGGATTCGAACCCGGACTAAGGGCTATCTGCCGAGGGAACCTGAAGTTCACTTCGCGCTGTATCGATGCAATGCATCGAAGCGCTCGTTCACATTCTGGTTCCCCCACGTTCCCCCTCCATTTTACTGAAGGGGGTGGGAAACAGAAAAGGCACTTATACCTTTTCTCTTCCCGAGGGCTCTCTTTTCTGTGAAAAGAGAGGCCTCCCACAGGCCCCCGTGCTGCCTTTACACCATCATAGCCATTCTAAGTAGGTAATGTATAATTCGTTATTTTGGATTTATATTCGTTTTATTCTGGATTTTCTGGTTTTTGGATAAAAGAATGGAAAAAAATTAGAAAAAGAATTGAATAAAAATCAGATTTTCCGAAGAGCCTCTCTCGCTGATGCGGGAGACCCTGCACAATGTGCAGGGTATGAAGGCTCATTCGGAAATCCAGTTTTCGCTTGATAGCGAAAATCTCAAGGGCTGTTGTCCTTGAA
>Ga0210017_1003790_pt1 | contig 12560 bp, 10 predicted proteins | sample CryGeyCG2014_020_FD_183966 | JGI IMG/M metagenome (GOLD analysis project Ga0210017, IMG submission 183966) | Groundwater microbial communities from aquifer - Crystal Geyser CG08_land_8/20/14_0.20 (SPAdes) (version 2) | ecosystem: Environmental > Aquatic > Deep subsurface > Groundwater | place... | reverse complement strand
GCACAAAGGGAAATATGATATTCCTTAATAACACTTTGCCGCTTTGTCCCTTTGACACTTTCTCTCTTTACTATTTACGACAGTAACTCTCGTCTCCGGTCTCCGCCGTCGCGGCTTAAAAGGAGTTTTTATGTGCGGGATATGCGGAATATATAAATATAACATGGGCGGCGAAAGCGCGTCTTTCGAAGAGATAAAAAAGATGAACGACCTGCTCGTCCACAGGGGGCCGGACGACGAGGGTTTTTACGTAAAAGACGGCATAGCCCTGGCGATGAGACGGCTCTCCATCATAGACCTGAGCACCGGCCATCAGCCCATAGCCAACGAGGACGAGACCGTCTGGACGGTCTTCAACGGGGAGATCTACAATTTTCAGGAGCTCAGGAACGAGCTTCTGGCGGCGGGCCATAAATTCAAAACCAAAACCGACACGGAGACCATAGTGCACCTTTACGAAGAAAAAGGAGAAGATTTCGCCAGGCATCTGCGGGGGATGTTCGCCGTGGCTCTTTGGGACGCGAAGAAAAAGAAGCTTATCCTCTCCAGGGACAGGATGGGCAAAAAACCCCTTTTCTACTCGCTGGACCGGGAATTCCTGGCTTTCTCCTCGGAATTAAATTCCCTTATTTCCTTCCCAAAAATAAAAAAAGACGTCAATCTCGCCGCCGTGGACGCCTATCTTACGCTGCAATACATACCGAGCCCCCTCACCATCTACAAAGGCGTGAAAAAGCTGGACCCGGCCTGCACACTGGTCTTCGAAAACGGAGAGGAAAAGATCGGCAGGTACTGGGATTTGCCCCTTAAGAACGACGGCGTCAGGATGCCGCTCAGGGACGTGAAAGAGGAGCTCTCCCGGCTTCTTTACGAGTCCGTCAAAATACGCATGATCTCCGACGTGCCCCTGGGCGCTTTTCTCTCCGGAGGAGTGGACTCCTCCATCATCGTGGCCCTGATGGCTGAAATCTCGGACAAGCCCGTAAAAACTTTTTCCATAGGCTTCCGCGAGGAAGAATTCTCGGAACTCAAGTACGCCAGGGAAGTGGCCGCGATGTACGGCACCGACCACAGCGAGTTCATAGTGGAAGCCGAAATGTCCGGGATACTGCCGACCCTGGTTACCCATTACGGAGAACCCTATTCGGACTCCAGCGCCCTGCCCAGCTATTACGTCTCCAGGGAGACGAGAAAGGCGGTAACGGTGGCGCTCAACGGAGACGGGGGAGACGAAGTTTTCGGCGGCTACCTGAGATACGTAGGCGCCAAGCTGGCTTACTATTTCCAGATAATGCCGGACTGGAGCAAAAAAGCCGCGATACTGAGCCTGAAGCCCTTCGGCGAAAAAAACGCCCCCTTCAACACTTTGTGGCGGGGCAGGAAATTTCTCGAGGCGGTCTCAAATTCCAGCCTCGAAGACATTTACCTCTCGACTATCTCTTATTTCAAGATCGCGGAGAAAAACGCGCTTACCACTTTTAAATTCCAGAACGCTCTCGGGAAGGACCTGGACTACGCCCGTACCTATATCCACTCCATTTTCGACCGCACGAAGGACCAGGACCTTCTCAACAGGCTTTCCTACGTGGACCTGAATTCCTATCTGCCTCAGTGCCTGATGACGAAGATGGATATAGCCTCCATGGCCAATTCCCTGGAATGCCGCTCGCCGTTCCTGGACCATAAGCTGATGGAATTCGTTTACCCTCTCGCCGGAGACCTCAAGCTCAAGGGGCTCAACCGGACAAAATGGCTGCTCAAGGAGACCTTCCGCGACCTTCTCCCCGGCAGGATATACAAAAGGGGCAAGATGGGATTCGGCATCCCGCTGGGCTCCTGGTTCAGGGGACAACTGAAAAAGACCTGGGCCGACGCCTGTCTTTCCGAAAGGGCGCTCGCCAGGGGTTATTTCAGGGAAGAGGAACTTTTCAGGCTCTGGGACGAGCATCAGACCGGGAAAAGGGATCACGGCTACAAGCTCTGGAATCTCTTGATGCTGGAACTCTGGCATCAGCGGTTCCTGCCGGACTATAAGATTTAAGAAAATTTATGGAGGATTAGAAGAATGGAAGACCGGAGGATCGGCAATTTTAGAAGATGCAGACGAGTTAGAAGCATTAGAAGGATTTAATATCCCTTCCTTCGCTTCCATAACTTCCAACTCTTCCATTACTTCTATCGCCGCTAATCCTCTATTCCTCTAGTCTTCTATTTTTATGAAAATTGTCCTGATAAATCCCGACATCCCGTGGAATGCGGGCAATATAGGCCGCACCTGCGTGGCTACCGGCAATGAGCTGATTTTAGCCGGCAAACTGGGCTTCGAAATAAGCGACAAGGAAATACGGCGCTCCGGTCTCGACTACTGGCAGCATTTGAAATATTCCGTTTACCCGGATTTCGACGGATTTCTGGCCTCTCTCGGGGGAAAACCCGAACTTCTCTTCTTCTCCACCAAAGGCGAAAAATACTACTGGGACGCGCCCTACTCGGAAAACTCCTGCCTGATTTTCGGCAGCGAATCCAGGGGCCTGCCCCTGGATTATTACGGTAAATACGCCGGCAGGATGTACAGGATACCCATGTACTCCGAAAAAATGCGCTCGCTCAACCTCTCCACCGCCGCGGGAATAATCATTTACAAGGCGATGGAAAACCTGAAAAAACCCGTGTAACTCCCCGCCATCCTGCATCTTTTATTTTTTTATATTTTTCCGCAGGTATTCCAGCAATCCGGGCCCGTAGATTTCGCGGAAGGCGCAGAAAGTCTCTATATGCCCGTCGGGCGTTTCCCAGAACTCTTTCGGTTCCGGCGCCGCCTCGTAAAGTTTCAGCCCCTGGGAAAAAGGAACCACCCGGTCTTTTTTGGAATGTATGAAAAGCTTGGGGCCGGTCAGCCCCGAAATGCCGTCCGAAGGCGCATATTTCCCGCTGACCGCCAGGTAAGGCAGCCACATTAAGGGCCAACTGTACCACCTGCGGCGGAAAACCTCCGAAGCCACCCCTTTGTAGGAATAAAAAGTCCCCTCCAGAATAAGCGCCGCCGGTTTTACCGTTTTAGATCCGGCCAGGGCGGCCACGGCCACCGCGCCGCCGAGACTCTGGCCTAAAACTATTATTTTATCCGGGGAGGCGCCCGGAAGCTTAAGCGCGTGGTCGAGAGCGGCCGCGCCGTCCTTCACGAGCCCCTCGAGAGTCGCCTTGCCGCCGGAAGCCCCGTAACCCCGGTAATCGAAAATAAAAACGTTGTACCCTTCAGCGGCCAGCCAGGCGGAACAGGGGTAATGGGCGGTCATATTCTGCGCGTTGCCGTGGAAATGCACCACGGTTCCGAGGACTTCGCCTTCAGCCGGGAAAAAAAGCCCCGTAAGAGGTGTCCCGTCCGGCGAATTGAATTTTATGGTTTCGTATTTCATCCCCCGCGAAGCGGGGTCGGAAAAAATTTTCCCGGAAGGCTGAAAAAAAAGACAGGTGCAGGATTGGAAGATAAAAACCAAAGGTATTATTAATATATTTTTTTTATTCATCAGAATCGAAAATTATCTTTTCGCTTAATCTCTTAATTTCTTAGTATCTCGATCTCTACCCGTATTTCATTTTAAAAGGGGAACATGAAATGGTGGAAATATATTCCGGTCTCTTTCGTTTCACCCCGCCGGGAATGCTCCAGTCTGAGCGAATTATTCCCGCTCAGCCTGAACGACGCGGCGGCCTTCACGGCCCACAGCGGGTCCGTATCGCCGAACCCGTAACTTATGTACCGAGCCTCGCCCAAAAACCTGAAAGGCGCCTTTTCAGAAATGACGCCCGCCTTAAAACCGGCTCCGACGCGCCAGTTCGGCTCTAGCGGCGAGCCGAGGTCGCAATCGGCTTCGGCCATAAGATACCATAACTGCCTGGATTTATAAAAAGTTTCAGCGGCGAAACCCGTGGCTCCGCTCATGGCCCAGACGGCGGAAGAGCCGCTCCGGCGGCCGGTTTCCGCGGCCTGCTCTATGCCCGCGGAAATTTCCCAGGACTGACGCCTTACCCAGTCGTCCCAGGGATTAAGGCTCAGCACATGGGCGAGTTTTCCCTCGTTCAGGTAGAGCCGGTTATACCTTTGTTCGTAGCGGAAACGCAAAGAAGCCATCTCGAGGGCGGCGTCGGGAAGATAGCCGGTCGGATCGTCGAGTATATCCTGCAGGGCGAACCGCCACTGTATTTCGTAAGCCGGTCCGTTTTTAAGGGAAACGAGGCCCAGGCCAAGCCGGCCGCTTTCATGCGCCTCCGTTATGGAGGGCGGCTGGGCGGGCTTTCCGCTAAAGGTGTTCCTCGGACCGAGGGAGGCTCTTTCCGCGAGGAGCGGATCGGTTTTTTTATCCAGTTCCTCCTTGTCTATTTTGCGGGCGTAAAAACGCCAGCTGAGATAATCCACGGCGGTTTCAAGAACCGCGGCTTTTCTTTCCGCGCCGAGCGAGGAAACTTTTTCGAGAGTTTTGGGCTGGTCGGAACAGGCCAGTTCCCTGACGTATTCTCTTTCCTCCGGCGACAACCGCGCGCGTTTCCATTCCACGGTTTTCCAGAGGGACGGACGCCAGACCGGCTCCGCCTTTTCCGAAGCCGAGATTATGGCTTTGGCCGTGTCGGAGGGAATGACCTGAAAATGAAATTTCGAAGAAAGGTCGAGCTCCGGCTTTGATATGTCGAGCAGGGGCAGAAGCTGCCAGGAACAGTTCCTGGTGAAAAAGCGGTAAGGGAAAGCGGCTTTACCCAACTCCCAGGCGTGCCGCATGAGGCGGTCTATTTCCTCCCGCTTCAGGTTCAGGGGAAATTCCCACAGGTCCCGGTTCTCCAGATTATGATATTCCTGTATCTTGAGGTAGTAAGGCATGGTGGAAAATTGCCCGGGATAAGCCCCCACCAGGCCTTTCAGGGCGAAAAAAATTCCGCCGTCGTCGCCGGCGTTCGCGGCGTAATTCACGGTGTAATCGAGGAGGTCCGCCCCGGCCGAGCCTTTCGTGTGCAGGCGCAGGAAGGTATGCCCGTAAAGCGTGGACGGATTGTTAAGATAGCCGGCCGCGAAGAGAAGGCTCACGGACTCCACGTCGAAAATTTTTCTCCATTCTTCGAAAGACGGGCAAAAGGGGACCGGGAACTCCGACGGCCCGAGTGAAAGATTTTCCCTGAGCCAGCTCGTTCTTTGGGGGAAACGGCATTGCGGCCCGTCATCGGCGGGCCCCTCGAAAAAAAAGCCGTTCACGACGGCTTCCAGTTCGAGCTTCGGATTTATTTTCCCCCATTTGGAAAGATAAAATTCCCCTTTCACGGATGTTCCCCGGAAGCGGCCGAAAATATTTTTCTCGTAATAAAGCAGGCGGGTCCAATCCGGCTCTTTCCACAATTCCTTTTCGGAAACGAGTTTTATAAGCTCGAGCCTCTTCAACTCCGCTTCCGGAGCTATCGGGAAAGAGCTGGCGGGGAACAGAAAAAAAAGGGACAAAAAAAGGGCCGGACGTTTTATAAGACGTCCGGCCCTCAAATAGTTCATTTAAGAACCTGTTTTATATCGTGCTGACGAGTTTGTTTATTTCGTTGACCGCCGTTTTCGGGCTGTTGGCCGCGAAAATAACGGTGTGGTTCTTCTGCAGAAGCTCGGCGAACTTCCAGGTATTGTCCGGCGTATAGCCGTAAAGCCTGGCGAGGTTCGTAACATATTCGCCCTTGCCGGCGGCGGCTTCCCTGGAAAGGTCCTTATAGTTGGCTTCGATGAAGCTTTCTTTCGCCATCGAGGTCTTTAAGGCGCCTTTGCTGTTGCAGTTCGAGGTACCGAAGGTGATTCCGAAAGTCTGGCTTCCGGAAGTCTCGTTGGTGGTCGCGGCAAGAATCTGGGTCATGTCGTTATTCTTGAACGCGAGGCTTCCGAGTCCGCAACCCGCGCTGCCGTAATCCTGCGCCATGGCCGCGGCGCCGAAAGTAACGACGGCTAAGGCTGCTATCAGTATTTTTTTCATTATTTTCTCCCCTGTATTTGAAGTTAACTGCCTAAAGTCTATCATTAACCGGAAGACATGTCAATTTGACGCGGCGGGCTCGCGCAGAGCGTCCTTTACTACCAGAAACAGGCTGTAAAAGACTATCAGCGAACCGGCGAAAAATATTAATTTGCCGACGGTTTCGCAGCGGCCTAAAAGCCCGAACAGTTCCAGGAGATAGGTCCAGTCATGTTCGCCTCCCCCGACGAGCGGGAGCGCCTGTCTTACCGCGTCTTTCACGTAGATGCCGACGTTCAGGAAATTCTCGCCGGTCCAGAAAACACAAAGGGCGTAACCGAAACGATTCCCCTCCCGGTAAAAGTAAAAGGCGCAAAGCGCCGGGATCGTTATCTGGAAAAGGGTGCCGCCGGAAAAATTAACGAATCTTCCGAAAGGCGCGGTAAAGACATGCCCGGCCTCGTGGAAGGCCAGGTTCACGAAATCGAGGAAAGAATAATAATTCCCGTCCCTGAACCACTGGAGATAGAAAAGAAAAAGTCCAGCCGCGGCCGCGAGCTTCAGCCAGTTGGGCTTCATATGAACATCGCCGCCAGGAGAAAGGCCGCGACTATCAGAACGCTCAGATACACGGCGCAGTTCCCGCTTATCAGCCCCGTTCCCTTTTCCGGCGCCCCTATTTCAACGGTTCCGGTAAGCGTCCCGTATTCGTTCAGGCCGAGCGAGCTTTCTATTTCTCCCCGGGGCGAAATAAAAGCCGAAATGCCGTTGTTCGCGGCCCTTACCAGAGGTTTCCGCGTTTCCGCAGCCCTGAAAACCGCGGCCGCCAGGTGCTGGTGCGGGGCCGAAGTGTCCAGGTACCACCCGTCATTGGTTATATTGGCGAAAAAATCCGGTTTCCGCGCCAGTTGGTCGAAAAAAAGATAACTGAAAAGCGATTCATAGCAGATGCTCATGCCTATTTTTGCTTTCCCGGCTTCCAGCAGTTCTTGCTTCCCGGGCCCGCTTTCGAATTCGCCCAGGGCTCCGATAGCGCTTATATGCCTGCCAAGGAGTTCCCGCAGGGGAACGTATTCCCCGAAAGGCACCAGCACTCTCTTACTGTATTCCCCCGTTATCTCGCCGGAAGGGGAGATGAGAAAAGCGGAAATAAACCTGCCGTCGCTCCTGGAAGCCGAACCGACTATATGCCAGGCGCCGCTCTTTTTCACCAGGTCCGAGAGCCACTTGAAAAGCTCCTTGTCGTCTATCCAGCCGGGCAGGGCGTTCTCCGGCCAGATTATCAGTTCGGCCTTGCCGGAAGAGGCTTCCGCGACCAGCTTTTCGAGGCGCGATTTTATCCATTCGGCGTAACTTACGTCCCATTTTTTGTAAAGGTCTATGCTTGGCTGTAACACGGAAATTTTCAATTCCGCCCCAGGGGCGGATATTTCCGCCCCTGGACCCGTACGGCCGTAATAAAAGGCGGAAAATAAAACCGCAAAAAGCAGTAAAACCCTCGCGGCGGCGCCTTTGAAAGAGTTTTTATAAACCAGGAAACCGGCTATTACGCATTGCGAAAAGACCAGCAGAAAACTTACGGCGTAAACCTTCCCGTAAGAGGCCACGCCGAGCGCGGCCGGGTTATTCCATTGCGTATATCCGAGTATGAACCAGGGGAACCAGACCAGCGAACGGCTGGCGTTTATCTTGGCGAACTCCAGAAGCACCCAGAGCGAACTGATTATGAAAGCCGCGGGCATATGGCCGAATTTACCGGCCTTCCAGCCGGCCAGAAAAAGAACGGCGAACTCCAGGGAAAGCAGGAGAGCGAGCAGGAAAAGAGCCAGGACCCGCAAAGGCCAGGCGACTCCTCCGGCGGCCATGGTGGGCATTATCCAGTGAAGAAGGAGCGCGTAAAAGAAAAAACCCGAGGCGAGGCCGTAAAAAAAGGCCTCTTTGGCGCCGCGGGCGGAAAGCATGACCCACAGAAGCGGTATCAGGGCCAGCCAGGCCAGGGGCCAGAAGCTGAATTTGGGATAGGAGAAAAAAAGGAGCAGGACGCCCGCGGCCGAAAGCGGAACCGCCTTATACTTCAAAAGGATCTTTTTGATTTTCATCGGATTACACTCGTAAAGCGTAAAGAGTGAAGCGTGAATAGTAACGTTTAGAGTTTAAAGATCAAAGACTTCCTTTTCCGAACAGGCACGCTTTACGCTTCACGGCTTTTACGCGTTCTTCCCGTGGCATTTTTTGTATTTCTTTCCGCTGCCGCAGGGACAGGGCTCGTTCCTTCCTATCTTTAAATTCGCGTATTTGTTCTGCGGAGCCTGCGAGGCTTCCTTTTTTTCCGGTTTAGCCGGTTGTCCCGGGGCTTTTTCCGGCTGACCGGCCTGCGGCGGAGCCTTTACCGCTCTCGGCGGGAGCTGCATCCTGAAAATATATTCCACCATCTGCTCCCTTACCCTGTTAAGCATCCTTTCGAACATGCCGTAGGATTCTCTCTGGTATTCTATGAGCGGGTCTTTCTGGCCGTAAGCCCTCAGCACCACGCCCTTTCTCAGGTGGTCCAGTTCGTAAAGATGGTTCTTCCAGTTATGGTCTATTATCTGGAGGAGCAGTATCCTCTGCATCTCCATGAAATTTATATTCCTCTCGGCGAAATCGCCTTCCCTTTTCTTGTAAAGCTCTTTCACCTTTTCCATCAGTTCCTGTTTGAGCGCCTCGTAGGTCAGGGAGTTCAGCTGTTCGGGGGTGTATTCGAGCGAAAAGCCCATGGCCCGCTTGAGATATACGTTCAGGCCTTCCATATTCCAGAGCTGGGAATTGACGCCCTGCGGCGCGTACTCGGCGAGCTTGTCTTCCACCGACTCGTTTATTATCCGTTCCGCCCTGTCGGCCATCTCGGCCCCGTCGAGGATTATGTCCCTGAGCTCGTAGATAGCGTGTCTCTGCTTGTTCATCACGTTGTCGTAGTCGAGTATCTGCTTCCTGGCGTCGAAATTCATGCCCTCGACCCTTCTCTGGGCGTTTTCTATCTGCTTGGAGATTATCCTGGACTCTATCACTTCCCCCTCTGCCATGCCGAGCTTGCCCATTATCGCCGAGATCCTCTCCGATCCGAAAAGGCGCATAAGCTCGTCTTCCAGCGAAACGTAAAAGACCGAACCGCCGGGGTCGCCCTGCCTGGCGCAGCGGCCCCTGAGCTGATTGTCTATCCTTCTCGATTCGTGCCTTTCGGTGCCCATCACGTGCAGGCCGCCCGCCTCAATCACGCTTTTCTGGTTTTCGGCGTCCGCCGGATTCCCCCCCAGAACGATGTCGGTTCCCCTGCCGGCCATATTGGTGGCTATCGTCACTCCGGCTTTCCGGCCGGCCTGGGCTATTATCTGGGCTTCCATCTCGTGGAACTTGGCGTTCAGGACCTGGTGAGGGATCCCTTTGGCGCGGAGCATATTGGCTATCTTTTCCGATTTTTCTATGGACCGCGTACCCACCAGCAGCGGCTGTCCTTTTTTCCACCTGGTATCGATCTCGGTCACGATGGCGGCGTATTTTTCCCTCTCCGTCCTGTAAACCTGGTCCGGGGTGTCCAGTCTGACGCATAACCTGTTAGGCGGTATCTCCACCACGTCCAGCCTGTATATCTGTCCGAATTCGGCGGCTTCGGTCTTGGCCGTGCCGGTCATGCCGGCCAGTTTTTTGTAAAGCTTGAAAAAATTCTGGAAGGTTATAGTGGCGAGGGTCTGGTTCTCCTCTTTTATCCTCATGCTCTCTTTCGCCTCTATGGCCTGGTGCAGGCCGTCGGACCAGCGCCTGCCCGGCATAAGCCGTCCGGTGAATTCATCCACTATTATGATCTCCCCGTCCTTGACCACGTATTCCACGTCCTTCTTGAAAAGATGATGCGCCCTGAGAGCCTGCGTTATATGGTGAACCCATTCCGCGCCGACATCGTCGTAGATATTGCTGACGCCGAGCATTTTTTCGACCTTGGTCACGCCCTCGTCGGTAAGTATGACGCTGTGGTTCTTCTCGTCCACTATGGCGTCATAGCCCTTGCCCAGGTCTTCGCCGCTCCTTTTCGCCTCCATTTCCTCTTTATCCGTTACGAACCTGACGTTAAGCATGGGGACTATGCGGTTGACTATGTAATATTTGTCCGTGGATTCTTCCGCGGGACCCGAGATTATCAGCGGCGTTCGCGCTTCGTCTATTAAAATAGAGTCCACTTCGTCGACTATGGCGTAGTTGACGCCGCGCAGAACCCTTTCCGACTTGTCTATGACCATATTGTCCCTTAAATAGTCGAAGCCCAACTCGTTATTCGTTATATAGGTTATGTCGCAGCCGTACATCTTCTGCCTTTCGTCGTTACGCATATCGTGCTGGATGAAGCCCACTGTCAGGCCCATGAAGTTATGCACCGGCGACATCCACTGGCAGTCTCTTCTGGCCAGGTAATCGTTCACGGTTACCACGTGCACGCCTTTCCCGCTAAGCGCGTTCAGATAGGAAGCCAGGGTGGCGACCAGAGTTTTTCCCTCTCCGGTTTTCATTTCCGCTATGCGGCCCTGGTGCAGGACTATGCCGCCTATCATCTGCACGTCGTAATGTCTGAGGCCGATGGTTCTCCTGGAAGCCTCCCTCACGCAGGCGAAAGCCTCCGGCAGGAGGGCGTCCAGCGTCTCGCCTTTACCCAGCCTGTCCCTGAATTCCGGAGTCTTATTCTTCAGTTCCTCGTCGCTCAACTTCGAAATCTGTTCCTCGAAGGAATTTATGGAATCGACTATGGGCATTATCTTTTTGATATCCCTTTGGCTTTTCGTTCCTATGAAGGCTTCGATGATTTTGTTTATCATAATACTGATATTAAACAATTTTTTGGCCCTCTAAGGAAAGCTTGGACAAGGGAAATTTTGAAAACTAAAGAGTTTTTTGTAGTATTTTATTAAGGGCCGGAAAACCGGCATACGGAGGCGTCTTAAAATGAAAAAGAACCTTATACTTACCGCTCTGCTGTCTTTAGCCTTATTCCCCCGCGCCGGCGCCGAAGCCCCGGGAAACAAAGCCGCCGAAACGGCTACCGCCGCGGCCGAAGCGCCCGCTCCGGCGCCGGCCATTCGGGTCGAAAAACTGGCTGTGGGCACCGCCGTGGTTAAAAGGGAACTGATCGGGGAAAGCCGGGTTTTCCCCAAAGAAACCGCGAGCGTTTACGTCTGGACAAAACTCAAAGCCGACAATCCGCCATGCGCCGTGAACTTCGTCTACTATCTGAACGGAAAAAAGGTCAGGGAAATAACCCTGAACGTAAAATTTTCCACCTACCGCACCTGGACCATTAAAAACGTCTCGGTCGGAGACTGGAAGGTGGAATTACAGGACGAAAACGGCGCGGTCCTGGCCTCCGCCGCTTTCCTGGTGACGGAAGGAACACCCCCGGCGGCGGGAACCGAACCCGAAGAAAAAAAATAAGCGGCTTTCATCCCGTCATAAGAAAGGCGCCGGAAACGGCGCCTTTTTTCATTGGAGACCGGTACCGAAAGTACCAGCGCTCAGGGGGCCGAAAAACCGCCGAAAAAAGGACTTTAGAACCTATTAACGCCCTCCCTTTTCTTCTAAAATTAGTTATGCAGGTAAGAAGGAGGGTTTAATAATGCGCAAAAACTTAGTATTCGCAGTTCTTTTTTCCGTACCGGCCGCTCTCGCGGCCTCTGGCCTCGAGTCCGACCGGACGCAGCAGCTGCCCCCGGTGGACGCCGGCTCCCTGTTGAACCAGATAAACTCCCAGAACGACAACTTTATCAACCCCATGCCGCAGGCTATCATCTCGCAGGAGATGCAGTTCGCGCTGGAAGCGGCTTCCGAATTGAGGAAAGACCTCAAAAACTACGGCATAAAAGCCAAAGTCGGACTCGTCAACGAACCGGTTGGCGGCTACGGCCTTTGGGTCGAATTCCGGAACTGGTCGGACTATGAAAAAATCAAGGATCTGTTCTACCAGGATCCCGGGAACAATCCCTCGTACATGGACCTCAAAGTCTATCCCCGCGTGCCCAAGAAATCCATCGATTACCGGCCCGAGGAAGTCACCGTGCACTTTTTCGACGAGTGGGGAGCCGGAGAGAAACAGATCCCGGCCGCGCTCAAAAAACACGGCATAGAGGTAGTTTCCGTGGAAAATGAGGGCAATGTAACGACGATAATATATAAAAGCGCGAACTGGATGATTAAAACCTCCGATACCAAAGGCGAATACGGGCCTTCGGACAACAAGGAAATAGACGCCGAGATAAGACAGATCACCAGGAATCTTCAGAAAGAAGGCAAGACCGTCGTCTGGTCCGGCCGCTGGGACGACATGGTAAACGGCGGAACCGTTTATTACCTCGAGCCCAAAATGCACATTATGGTTTCCAAATCCGCCCAAGAAGCGGACAAAAAAATAAAAGCCTGCTGGCTGAAAAGCTATGAAAAGAACCTTTGCAGCTACAAGTGCAGAGACGGCTCCCTGTATTCCCAGCCGATACAGATACCCCTGCCCTGGGACGATACGCCGGTGATCCCCTGTCCGCAGCTGGTATTTCCGTTTTAAGCCCCTCTTTACGG
>Ga0210017_1003785_pt1 | contig 12567 bp, 12 predicted proteins | sample CryGeyCG2014_020_FD_183966 | JGI IMG/M metagenome (GOLD analysis project Ga0210017, IMG submission 183966) | Groundwater microbial communities from aquifer - Crystal Geyser CG08_land_8/20/14_0.20 (SPAdes) (version 2) | ecosystem: Environmental > Aquatic > Deep subsurface > Groundwater | place... | reverse complement strand
AAGCATCATCACAAGCGCGCATTAGTCCTGACAGCGCGCAAGCTGGTAAGGCTTGTCTGGACACTGCTCACCAGGCAAGTGCTTTATCAGCCCGGATACAGTTCGACTTCGCTCACTGTATAAATTGCTCTTTTGAAGATTTGTCAAAGATCGGCTAAATATTCAGGCTCTCATTTGAGCCAGGTTAAACGATCTTGAGTCAAGAGATATAAAACCATATACCTCTTTTTGCGCTACAGAATTTTTGTCTCTTGCTACAGAAGAAATCTTGTTATTTTTCATCTTGACATATTACCGCACGACTTCTGTGTCTTGTAAATCCTCTCAAGCCTCGCGATTTTCTCTTCCGCTAGCCCGGGTGAATCAATGAGCGTTGCCGACTCAAAATTATTCCTGAGCGCGATAATACTCCAGTTCATGCTGCCGTCAATCACGTAACGCCTGTCCACGATAACAACCTTATCGTGCAGCCTGCGCCCCTGTGGGATAAAATACACCTCACACCCCGCATCTTCCAGCCTTTTAAATTCTTCATCACCTACAATCTCTTCATAACTCACATCCGGAAACTTTGTATTTAAATAAATCTTTACTTGTACACCACGCTTTTTTGCCTCAACCAAATCATTCAAGAGCAGCTTAACTGGATTATTCGTTTCTAACTGCGTACTGATATAATACATCCCAAGAACAACCGACTCCTTCGCATTATCAATCAACTCAATAACAGCCTGTTCATATTCCCGATCAGATATATCGCGCACCTGTGCCGAATGAAATTCCCCAGCAAAACAAAAACCCCCACCGATTATGGTAAGGGTTAATATAAAAACGGCTAACACAATTTTAGATTTCAACTTTAATCCTCGCCTATTTCTATCTTTATTGTCCCTAACCTATTCGGCAGGCTTTTTCTTTCTTCATTATTAACTGAATATTCCCACGCGTCATAATAAAATGATACAGCATAGCATTTTTCCACTTCCTTATTATCAAACTTCACTATCCACCCGCCTTTGGCCATAAAAACCTCGCTTTCTATCAAGTTGCCTTGCAATTGTCACATCAACATAAGTAAAAATTACTTAGTAAAAGTCTTTTTGCAATTTACATTTACAACCCAGATATTGACCCTTGCATCTAGGGCACTGTTCTACATCACAACCAAAACAGTGATATTGACCACGTATTGCATGGCAATCATGACATGAGTCTTTAGTAATTTCTCTCCAATCAATTATCTTTCCATTTTCATCTTGATAGGGCTGTCCTTTTTCATCTAACCAATCTTCATCTCCATATTTGATTCTGCGATATATTTTTCCATGCATTTTCTCAGCTCTAATGTTCTGCGACTGTTGAAAATCATCAAAAAATTCAAAGTAATTGTAAATTTGGAACACTAGATTAGAAAACCCTTCTCCTTTCAAATTCGTCTTAAGACGATGAAGTCCAAGAGTTCTCTCTCTATGCACAGCTTTAAATGCAGCTTTTGTTTCTTCTGTCATTCCAAGGCCTTTCGCACAGGCCATTTCGACCAATCTGTTAAATTCCGGGCTATGCTGCCCAGGTTTATGCCCAATTTTTGTAAGCATAAAACGAGTCAATAAACTATCCACATCTTTGATGAAATTCCAATCGTCTATTAATCCAAGATCCCATTTTCGGAATAAAATTTCATATTCGTGTGAAAAAATGTCATTAAAATAGCCTGGGATAGATTTATCTTGAGAAATTTTTCCAAGCATATGTCTTTTTAGAAAACGACTATATGGGTTTGGGAATCTTTCTTCTAAAAGACTTTGAAAGACTGGAATTACTGCGTGACTTAGAATTTCTTTCTTTTTGTTACTTCTTATGGAACAAGCATAATAATATAGGCCTCTATTTAGTATTAATTCTTGAAAAAGAGCATCTATACCTCCAGGACCCCCATCTACTACTACATAAAATCGGCCGCGCCCTAAATAACGATATTTAATTCTGACTGGGCGTGCATACCGCCTGCCAATAGCTTGTAAGAAAGCTAAGAAATTTTTTGCTGCTAGATAGTATTTAGCTCTGACTTTTATTTTTTGATCATAGCCTGCCATAATGATGAGTGTATATTTGTACCGTTTAGAAAATCAATCAGCAAACTGTCCCCTTCTTTAAGATTAAAATCATTCTTTTCGGACTCCCTTTTAATAGTGATAAAATTTCATTGCTGTCCAAATTAGCAAAAATTAAATTCTAACTGTAATGCCTCTGGCGGCGATTTGCCATGCTCATGGAACGGCGCATTAAGCCAGTCCCAGAGGTTACGCCTCGCGAAAAGATTCGCAGGGATTATTGAGCAAAGCATATAAATAGACCACGAGAATTTTGATTTAAATTTTAAGTACGAGAGCAATAGATACGTTATCAAAGCGACCCATAATTGGGACAGCAGGGCGTTCTGAGAGGTGCCTACAAAGCTTTTAACCTTGAGCTGCTGTTTGATGCATTTGAAAAATAATTCAATCTGCCACCGTTCTTTGTAAATCTGGGCTATTGTCCTGGCCGACCAGATAAAGTTATTGGTAAGAATCGTTATGATTCTACCTGTCCCAGGATCTTTAGAACGAATACGGCGTAGCTTATCAGGATACTTCTGCTTCAAATAGAATCCTTTGAGCTTAAGAATCTGGTCAGAATAGATATTCTTGAAGCGCGAGACGTCTTTTCGTTCTATGACATCATAGCGGGAGTTTCGTTTTAACCTGGTTACGAAAAATACGCCTTTGTCGTCGAGAGATTTATACCATGAGAAGTTGGTATACCCTTTATCGAATATGGCGATATCGCCCTTATCCAGGGGTATGGATGGAGCCACTTGGGTCTCGTGAACCTTGCCGGTAGTTATTACGGCGAATGCCGGCAGATACCCTGAATGATTGAGCTTTACATGCAGCTTAACAGCTCCTTTAGCGGCGCGGAACTTAGCCCAGTTATATAATGACAGGCATAAATCTATAATAGTAGCGTCTATGCTATGGAGCGGATTCTTAAAGCGGAATTTATGCTTAGGAGCAAGCGGCTCGCATTTGGACAGCATAGCCAGAAAGATTTTTTTAAAAAGCTCATGCGTCCTATGTTCATTGGCATATGCTAATGTTGAACGATGAATCGGTTTAATGCCTGTGTGATACAACGTTGCGCTTTGAGTGGCAAGGCCGGCCTCAATGCCCCTTAAACTATCCTGGCCGGATAGCTGGCCAAATAGCATAGCGACAAAGTGGTTCCATGAGGTAAACCCTCTGGAATGATATTCGGTTCCGGTCTCTGAAACGGCTTTTTGAAATTCGTATCTCGAAAACATTTTTAGCATTTGCCCTAAGATTGTGTTATTATGGTGCATAGCCTAACCCTCCTTATTCTCCGACGAGAGTCGGTGTAGGTGACAGTTGGTTGCTATCACCATCATAAGGATTCGGTTAGGCTTTTTCAATCATAATTTGGACATGAGTGATAAAATTTAATAAGCACAGTTTTGACTATTGTGGTTATAGCTTTCTTCTTTTTAGCGTGATAACACTTGCTGATTCTATCAATTTCTTTTGCAGCTTCTAATAAATTGGCTCTGGCTTGTTTAAGATTTTTGGTCATCGAGACTCCTCCCCTGGCAAAATTATCCATAACGTATGTGACCTTTAAGGGTCACCTATGGCTCTAAAAATTCGTCCAATAATCAGCTAATAGCTCCGCTTGATCTAAGACTTTGACAACCGAAACAGTATATTCGCCTGTTGCTGGATCATCTGGCGGATATTTATATTTTCGCAAGATTCGCTTTACAAGCACGCGTAACTTCGCCTGAACGCTTTCTTTAATCTGCCAATCAATGCTGGTATTTTTTCTCACACTCTCGACCAATTCATGAGCAATCATTTTAAGCGTATGATCACCTAATACAACTTCGGCCTTTGGATTATCTGCAAGCGCGTCATAAAACGCCAGCTCATCTGTGCGCAAGTTAAGTTTTTCACCGCGTTTATCCGCTTCACGGATCTCTTTTGCTAACTTAATCAACTCTTCAATAACTTGCACAGAATCAACAAGGCCATTCTGGTATCGCTTAACCGCTTCAGCTAAAAGCTCGGAAAACTTTTTTCCCTGAACCAAATTCGTCTTTGCCCGGCCTTTTATTTCATCATTCAATAAGCGCTTTAATAATTCCAGCGCAAGGTTCTTTCGTGGCATTCCCTGTATTTCAGCAAGGAACTCATCGGAAAGAATCGAAATGTCAGGCTTCTTTAAACCAACTGCATCAAAAATATCAATAACTTCTTTAGAAATAATGGCATCATTGATAATCTGCCGAATAGCTGTCTCTATCTCCTCATCAGTATGCTTTTTTATCTGATCATCTAATTTTGTAAACCGCGACTTAATCGCTTGAAAAAAGGCCAGATCGTCACGGATAGCAAGCGCTTTCTGATGAGGAACAGAAATGCCAAAAGCTTTCTGTAGCTTAGTAACATTCTCTATAAACCGCGCTTTACCATTACGAGTTTTTTGTCCGCCTTTTTCCTCATATAGTTCAGCGATATAATTCGCGGCATCCAAGATAAAGTTTAATTTCTTTCTTGGCGTAAGACTGAAATACTTTCGATATTCAAATCCATGAAACATATCTACGACAATTTCATATAGTTCCTGCATCTTAGCTACAGCTTCTTCTTGATCGAAGGTCAGCTTGCCACGACCTTTATTTTCCGTATAAACCGCGAGAGCCTTCTTCAAATCCTGAGCTATTCCAATATAATCAACAACCAAACCGCCTTCCTTATCGCCAAAAACACGATTAACCCGGGCAATGGCCTGCATAAGATTATGCCCATTCATAGGCTTATCAACATAAAGCGTATGGAGACAAGGCGCGTCATAGCCGGTTAATAGCATATCTCTCACAATAATAATTTTAAGCGAATCTTTGGGGTTTTTTAAGCGGTCGCCAATTTTTATTCTTCTGGGCTTATTACGAATATGCTCTTGCCAATCCAAAGGATCGCTTGCTGACCCGGTCATAATTACCTTGATTGCGCCTTTATCATCCAATGGGTCATACCAATGCGACCGCAATTTAATAATTTCATTATGGAGAGCGACGCAAATCCTTCGGCTCATGCAAACAAAAATGGCTTTACCTTCAGCCACAGACAAACGTTGCTCAAAATGGTTCACCATGTCAGCCGCGACTTGTTCAAGACGTTGTTTACTCCCGACTACCGCTTCTTTGCTCGTCCATTTAGCAAAACGGATTTGACACTCTGAAAGCTCATCGCTTTCCGTAACGTCCTCTACCTTCTCATCAAGCACCTTACGTTCATCTTCGGATAATTCAATCCTTGCCAACCGACTCTCATAAAATATACGGACTGTGGCGCCATCCTCAACGGCCTGTTGGATATCATAAACATCGATATAATTTCCAAAAACTGCCTGTGTGTTTTTATCTTCCTTTTCAATAGGTGTGCCGGTAAATCCTATGAACGAGGCATTGGGCAAGGCATCCCGCATATGTCTGGCGAATCCATCAATAAAATCATACTGACTGCGGTGCGCCTCATCAGCAATTACAACAATATTCCTACGTTCACTGAGTAATGGATATTGAGTTTGCGATTCTTCCGGAAGAAATTTTTGAATTGTAGTAAAAACAACTCCGCCGGATGACACCGCAAGTAGCTTCTTTAAATCTTCACGATTTGCCGCCTGCTGAGGTGTCTGTCGGATTAATTGCTGGCAATTACTGAAAGTTTCAAATAACTGCTGATCTAAGTCATTACGGTCTGTCAAAACCAATATTGTGGGATTGTTCATTGCTTCAGCAAGCACAAGCTTGCCCGTATAAAAGACCATTGAAAGCGACTTTCCGCTTCCTTGCGTATGCCAAACAACCCCAGCCCGTTTATCGCCTGTTGACTGATCCTGCACGCCAGGGAATCCATAATGCCCCGGATCTTCCTTAATCATAATCGACGTATCCGCAATGGCACGGATCGTTGACTCAATTGCCCTGTTAACAGCGTAATATTGATGATAGGCCGCTATCTTCTTGAGTGTTTTTTCTCTGGCTTCCTCAAAAACGATAAAATGTCGGATAACATCCAGCAAAGTCTTTTTATTCAAGAGGCCTTTGATCATCGGCTCAAGTTCCGGCTCGATCTTGGCATCAACAATCGTTTCTCCGTCCGCTGTCTTCCATTCCATGAATCGGGCATAATCACTGGTAATAGTACCGATTTTAGCAAACCAACCGTCACTGGCTATCAGGAAGGCATTATAATTAAACAGCGAAGGTATTAACTGCTTATAGGTCTGAAATTGATTAAATGCAGCCTTAACATCGGCATTTTCATCAATAGGATTCTTGAGTTCAATCACGACCAACGGAAGGCCATTAATAAAAAGCACTATGTCCGGACGCTTGTTATTATTATTTTCAATAACAGTAAATTGATTAACCGCTAGAAACTCGTTATTATCAGGATTAGCAAAATCAATCAGCCACACTTTATCTGTTCGCGCTTTGCCATCGCCCACGCTAAACTTTACATCAATGCCCTCGGTAAGCATACGGTGAAATAATTCATTGTTTTCCATTAGGCTAATGGAAAATGTTCTTAAGACTTTTTTTACTGCTTCTTTTCGGGCGTCTACTGGGATAGAACTGTTAATCGCGTCTACGGATTTTTTGAGCCTATCTTGCAAGATGACTTCTGTATACTCACGCTCTTTTTTCTCGCCTTCAGAGATATCAGGCCCAAAGAGAACCTTATAACCATGCTCTCCACTAAGAATCTCTAAAGCAAGTTGTTCAATATCTGACTCGTAGAATGAATTACTCACTTCCAACCTCTTCTGTTATATTACCAGCTGCTATGTCGCTCAAATATTCGTAATACGCCGTCTTATATGCTTCATAATCTTGCTCAAATAGAGCTTCAGAGGCTGAAATTGGAATTAACCCCAATTTCAGCGGATTCTGTTCATCGAAGTATTCATTAAAAGTTTTACAATCATCATAATGTATTCTATGATCAGGGCTTGCGGCACGATTATTGTTATAGCAATTCAAAATAAAGCCGCATACGGTATCAGTAATCTTAGATGCAAAAAGAGCAATTGTTTCTGTAAGTCGTGGATTTAATACATCCATCCCATGTGAAGCAAAAGTTGTATTATTTCTTATTTCTTCGAGTTTTTGTGCAACACCTGATACCCTTCTGCCTAAATCGACAATATCCGATCGATAACTCTCATCGGACTGCAAAACAGAATCAATGGTGGTCTTAACTAAGAATGAAGAAGCAGAATCTCCAGCAAATGCTATGTTCTTATTGGTAAGTATTGTTTTACAAACGCCCTCGAGCAAGGCTTTGCATGTTTCTACGCATAATGTTGGGTTAGCGACAACATTGCTCTCTATAATACCTAAATAATCAACAAAAGGCTCTAAGCTAGATATCTTTTCAATATTTTCTCTTGTCCACCTCATACTTCAATCTCACCCTTCATTAGCTTGGGTAAAAGATCATCCCGGATTCGTGCTAATATTATGCTCTCTTGTTCGTTAGTAAGAACGCGCAAAAATAAAGAAGCAATTATTGACTGGAAGTTGCTCAGAACGGATAAACCCGGACAAAGAATGCTCAGTTCATTCATATTTGCCTGATTTATCTTAGGCTGAACAGCTCCTGTAATTATGTGTTTTATATTTGTATTCTTTAAGAGTAAGTAGACATACTCTGTTGAAAAGTTGTTACCCCCTTGAATAACATGCGCATGGTTATTAACCCAGAATTTTCCGGTCACATACTGCAAAACTGGCCTATCTTTTTCAGTTATTACCGTACCATCTTCCCCCATAAGCAAATAAGTTCCATCAAAAATAAAATCATCAATATAGTCCATAATCGATGCAGCACCATAATATGGAAATGTACCTTTTCGTTTTTCTCTTTCTCTACTTGATAATGGTATGCGTTTACTATCATAATTCCTAATAATATCCCCTAGTCTTCCAACTCGCCATCCATTAGGAATGGGACCGAGCTCACTATCGTGCATTTCACCTGTTGCCCCCGGGAAATTAAAATTGACAAACCAATCCTTAAAAATCGCCTGAGTCAAATTCTCTAACGTTTGATTTGTCTGAAAGTTAAGTTCAATTTTGTCATCTATAGAAGTTAAAATGGCAGAAATTGTAGTTTGAGTTGATAGATCCGGAAAATAAAACTCTAAATTTTCCAAATCTTTGCCACTAAAATTTGCTTGTGCACTACCTAGACCAAGTTCTATTATTTTTGAATTATTTTCTTTGAGAGTAACCAAATAGTAAAGAAAACCTTTATCTGTTAATGTAGGAATATTGGTTATCTTTACAACTCTTTGATTTAAATATGCAGTTATGTCTTCCTTTATCCTTCCCACTTTACCAAGTGTTGCACCTGTCATTGCTATGACAATGTCACCATTTGTAAGCTTAAATTTATCTAGACCCTGAACTTTATCAGGGTGAATTCTTTGGCAATTATTTAAATCGACACGCGGCGGATTAATATCGGCGATTTTGACAACAGGAAAACCATAATCTCCAAAATCAGTGCTTTTAAATGCAAAACCAGGGGTTACTATAGCATTCTCGCTAAGCTTTGATTTCTTCTTATTACTAAAACTCATATCCAATCCCCTTCAAATTCTCCCGAATCTTTTTTTCAAGCTCATTACCTTTGGCAAACTGCTCAGCCAGTTTGGAAGTCAAAACGCCCATTTTTTCTTCAAAAGGAATCCCATCATCTTCTTCGGTTTCTGTCCCTACATAACGCCCAGGCATAAGAACATAGTTATTGTTTTTTACTTCCTGAATCGTGGCTGATTTACAGAAGCCGGGTTTGTCTTCATAACTGCCATTCTTATTGCGCCAACTGTGATAGGTCTCCGCAATGAATTTAATATCCTCATCAGTTAAGTCCTTATTTCGACGATTGATCATGGTGCCGAGTTTGCGGGCATCAATAAAAAGAATTTCATTTGAGCGGTTACGAAATTTGCCATTAGTTTTGTTACGCGCAAGAAACCATAGGCAGGCGGGAATCATAGTGTTATAAAAAAGCTGAGCAGGAAGCGAAACCATGCAGTCAATAAGTCCACCCTCTATCATGTTTTGGCGAATCTCTCCTTCGCCGCCGGAATTTGAATTCATACTTCCGTTCGCCAAAACTATTCCTGCTGTGCCGTTAGGACTAAGTTTATGAGCAAAATGTTGAAGCCACGCGTAATTAGCATTGCCCGCCGGAGGTAAGCCATATTTCCAGCGTTTGTCATCTCGAAGCTGTTCACCGCTCCAATCGCTTACATTAAAAGGAGGATTGGCAAGGATATAGTCCGCCTTTAAGTCAGGATGTTTATCATTTAAAAATGTATCTCCAAGCTCAATCTTCGCGTCAATGCCACGAATGGCAAGGTTCATTTTGGCAAGACGTAGCGTCGTTGGATTTGATTCCTGTCCGAATATTGATATATCCCCAATGCGCCCGTCATGCTCCTCAATAAATTTCTCACTCTGCACAAACATCCCGCCGGAACCACAACATCCGTCATAAACACGGCCTTGGTATGGCTCAAGCATTGCCACAAGAAGCTTAACAATGCAGGCAGGGGTATAAAATTGCCCTCCTTTTTTACCTTCAGCATCGGCAAATTGCCCAAGGAAATACTCATACACCCGACCAAGCAAATCTTTGGCTTTATGTCCGGTTTGATTAAAACCAATTGTCCCTATAAGATCGATCAGTTCCCCGAGTCGTTGCTTGTTGAGTTCAGGATCAGCATAAATCTTTGGCAAAACTCCTTTAAGAGACGAGTTTATTTTTTCAATTGAATCCATTGCGTCGTCAATAAGTTTTCCGATCCCCGGTTGCTTCGCCCGATCCTGTAAAAAATGCCAACGGGCTTTTTCAGGAACAAAAAAGATATTATGAGCAAGATATTCGTCTTTATCTTCCGGATCAGCACCTTCAAATTCGCCAATACCTGCTTTTAATTTCTCATAAAGATCATTGAAAGCATCTGAAATATATTTCAGGAAAATTAAACCAAGCGTAATGTGTTTATACTCGGCCGCGTCCATGTTATTGCGAAGCTTGTCAGCCGTCGCCCATAGTGTTTTTTCTAAGTCATTATTTTGAGACATTTATCCACTCCTTTTTTATTCTTCTAAAAAATCCCCCGCCGGCTTCTTAAGAACCTTGGCTATTTTAACTAAGGTTGCTATGGATGGCATTGACGCGCCCGTTTCATAGCGGGAGATGCTTTTTTGTTTAGCGTTAATCTTATTAGCAAGCTGAGTCTGATTTAAATCTAGTTCAATACGGGCTAGTTTGATCTTCTTACCTAATTTCTTAGCGTCCATGGGTCTCCTCTGGTTTAAAAAAATATGAAAAAAGAACTTGACAATATATACCTTTTGAGGTATAATTTAGTCATATAAAGGTATAAAACCTGGTTAGTCTTACAGGCGGTAATATATACCTCTTCTGGAATAAAAGCAAGAATTTTTTATGAATCAAACCGCTGTTGAACAAGTTAATAAAAATACCTCTCAATTTATAAACTTAAACTGGAAAGATAATCTTTCTGTTCAAAAACTACTGGATGTTATTGCTTCCATTATCGCGGATGAATACATTCAAATAGCCAAACAGAATAAAGATGTTTTTGAGATTGCTTCTCCGCCTAAGGCGGATCACAATGACGATGGGGGTGAAAAATGAAAGTAGCAATATACGCGCGGTACTCTTCTGAAAACCAAAGCGACAAGAGTATTGATGACCAAATAAGAGTATGTAAAGGTTATATCACTGCGCACGATATGTCTGTTGAAGATAAACATATCTATGTGGACGAGGCCATTTCAGGTTCAGTTATTAATCGCCCCGCATTACAGACCTTGCAAATAGCTGCTGAAAACAAAGAATTTGAAGCTGTAGTAGTAGATGACTTATCTAGATTATCCCGAAGTAACCACCAGATGCTCACAATAGTGCTAAAATTCAACTATCTGCAGATTAAGATCGTCTCAGTTTCAGATGGCATCATTAGTGACGATGAAAATTCAAAATTAGGTATCCACCTGCGCGGGTTGATGAACGAGTTATATCTGGATGATCTTAAGAAAAAGACCATGCGCGGCTTAGAAGGTCAAAAATTAAGGGGTTTTAGCGCTGGTGAGAAAGTCTATGGCTATTATACCGAGCCTGTAGGCGAGTTAAAGCTAAACAAAAAAGGCCAGGCTAAATACGAAGGAAGAGTTCATAAGATAAACCAGGAAGAGGCCAATATCGTCCAAAAAATATATAAGGCTTTCATTGAAGGTAAAAGCTTGCATAAGATAGTGCGCGAGCTTAATCAAGATAGGATTCCTACAAAGAAAGGCCTTCCCGGAGGATGGAATACAGCCACTGTAAGTAAAATCCTGAAGAATGAAAGATATATCGGCCGATGGGTCTGGAAAAAGTATAAAGGCATAAAAGACCCTATCACTGGCAGGAGAAAAAGAGTCATGTGGCCGGAAAATGAATGGCTATGCTCAGATAGAAAAGATTTGATTATAATTGATAAAGAGCTATGGGAAAAGGCCCAAAAAAGATGGCAGTCCCTTAAAGGAACGTGGCCTGTAAGGAAAAAAACGAAAAATAGCGGTATAAAGCAGCAAAGCTATATTCATACCTCCCCTTCTCATCTCCTTTCCGGTATTATGAAATGCCAATCTTGTGGCGGCGCTATTGTTCTCATAGCTGGCGCAGGAAATGGCTATTATGGGTGTTTTAATGCCAAAAGAAAGACCTGCAATAATAAGCTCTTAGTGCCCAGAAAGCGCATAGAAAAAGCCATAATCGATGATTTGAAGGAAAAAATCTTAACTTTAGAGAACTTGACCTATGTCTATGGAAAAGTAGAAAAACTGGTATCCTCCGGCATGAATGAAGTGCCTGAACTTATCAAGAAAAAGAAGTCTGAGAATGACAAAGCGCTCCATGAAATGCAGAATTACCTGAATTATATTAAAATGGGTAATTTCTCAAAGGCTGTATCTGAAGCGTTAAAAGAAGTAGAGATAAAAAGCGAGAACTTAAAAGAAGACATTAAATCCTTGGAATTTCAGAGGCAGAATACCTTTAAGGCTCCCCCAAAAGAATGGATAAAAGACAGGCTGGAAGCTCTCCATCAGACACTGGATAAAAACACCTGCTCCTCTGCTTTGGCTTTAAAAGCCCTTCTGGGAACCATACAGCTTGAGCCGGTTTCTGATAGTAATGAGGATTTTTATAGTATTGTTGATGGTGAGAAAAGATTTAAGCCCTATTACGTGGCTCACACCAGGATTCAAACCCTTGCCCTATTGGATGACAAGGACAAAGTTTCGAATTGGTCAATGTGGTGGAGGCGGCGGAATTCGAATCCGCGTCCTTCAATATCCCAACAAGAGTATCTACATGTTTAGTCAGCCTTTCCGGTCTCGCTCGATAATCTCCGGCGGAC
>Ga0210017_1003780_pt1 | contig 12579 bp, 7 predicted proteins | sample CryGeyCG2014_020_FD_183966 | JGI IMG/M metagenome (GOLD analysis project Ga0210017, IMG submission 183966) | Groundwater microbial communities from aquifer - Crystal Geyser CG08_land_8/20/14_0.20 (SPAdes) (version 2) | ecosystem: Environmental > Aquatic > Deep subsurface > Groundwater | place... | reverse complement strand
AAAACCAGGGCAGAATCCAGCTTATTATACTTACCGCTATCCAGCCGAGAAAAATAAGAAATCCTTGCCTAACGTGGTACTTAACAAAAGGGTCTTTCTTCGCGTCGGTAAGCAGGGGAATAAAGAAAATGATGTAAGCAACAATCGCCATACCGGTATTTTTTTCTTTTGGCGATGAAGTTGGCACTTCCGCTTGCTGCGGTTGATTTTCTTTTTGAATAGGTTCGTCTATAAATTTGTGATTAAATTATTTATTAAATCTTTGACTTTATATTATCATTATAGCATAGTATGAAAAATTTAAAAGGTCACATTTAATGTTCCGTGCCTTTTGCTTTTGATAGAAAAAATCATGTTAAGCGTCCGGCCAATTTTCATTACAATTAACTGTCCGCCTTCTGAAGTATCTGTGGTATATCCAATGTCCTCAAGCCCCTGCTGAACGGCTGCCACATCATCCCTGGTTACTAAGCGGCCAAAAGTGTAATCCAGAGATATGCCGCCAAAATTATCCCTTAATTTTACCTGATTGTTAAATAATTGATTAAGAATTGGTAAAAGCTCGTTGTGAACTTCGCGGCTCTTTTCGTTAACCAACTCAACTGTTTCAGTTGCTTCATAATTTATTTCTTCCCAGGTTTTGGTTCTGGGCGCAGTTTGAGGAGTAGTAATAGAAGAAATGGATTCTTCTTTTCTTAAAACAATTGTTTTTTCTTTGAATGAAGAAAGAGTGGTGATTGTTCTGGTTTTCTTTGCCAAAACATCTGGTTCGTGTTTTCTTATTCCTTGCCTTTTAATTCCCAATTCATAATCTATTATTTTTGGTTCTACATCTCGGAGTACTATATATTGACTTAAATCTTCTTGAGAAACAGATGTATGGGCAGAAACGAGCCCTCGAGAATTATCAGCCAGCTCTCCATTGGCATCAAGTTTAATTAGTAAAGCATCCTGACAATAAAATTTTTCTCCAAAGGAAACAAAGCAAACAACATCAGTGCCGTGAGTGCCGGCGATTACTAAACCCTCATCATTGTCAATCCGAATGTCGCTGCCGGTAAATTCATAAGGAGCGCCTGCGCCTCCGGCTATTGATTTTACTTCCGGGCCAATTGTTTTGGCCCATTTAACATTAAATTCTGAATCAACTTTTATTAATGCTATATGTCTTGTCATAGCAGCTGACCAGCTGCTAAAAGCTTCATTTTTTTCTTCCATTGCTTTTTTCAGGGCAGGATTTTTTTCTTCATCTCCCGGCTTATAATCAACCGGATAAAGTTTAGCCACCTCTTCCGACTTCTTCATATAAATATCATATAGCTCTCCCCCCACAAATTCTTTACCGCCAGACATAAAATTAAACATTATTATAAAATCATTATCCTTGGTTTTTACTATTCTAAATTCCTTGTCAAAAGAATAAAGTCCAGTGGTTATTGTTTTTGCCCATTGAAACTTACTGTCTTTATCCAGCTTTATTGCTAAAAGCGGGGTGCCGGTCATTGTTTCATAAGTAGCGCTATAATCAGCATACCCCCGAACATTTGGTGAAAGATAGCCTATTGCCAGATAACCGTTATCCGGGGTTTTCTGGATGGCGGAAAAAGAACCGGTTGTCCACCTGGTCTTCATATAACTTTCTGTATATCCGAGCTCATTATCAGCCGGTTTGGCGATTAAATATTCGGTTGGTATTGCCTCTATACTTTTTGCCCATTCCACATTAAAATCTCCATCTAATTTTGCAACGGCCGGCATATGGGAACCTATTTCTTCATCATCTCGTTTTAAAACTTCGTCGGCGGGCATAGTACCAACCAAAGCAAATCCAAGCTCATCTTCTCGCTCGATGAAAAAATTAACTTGTTCTGCATCACCCATTGTTCCACCTATATTAAGATTGGTCTTTTTAATCCATTCTTTTTTGCCATCTGCGTCAAATTTAACCAGAGCAAAATAATGGTCTATATCGCCGACATCTGCTGCTCCGGGTACTCCTATAAGTTCCCCTAATGTTAGGAGAAGCAAAAAGCCATTATCATTGGTGGGCCAAAGAGCAACCGGCGTGTCGATAGAAAAGTCGCCAACAGTTTCTGTCCAAAGATACTCGCCATCTGGACTAAATTTAGAAAGAAAAACATCAGTTGCTGTTTCAAAAATTGCCGCTTCTTCGTCGCCAACATAACCATTTGTCTGGCCGGCCATTAGATATGAGCCATCTTTAATCTGGGTAACCAGATACCCATTATCACTGGCCGGGCCCGTACCCATTGGGCCGGAATAATGAACCCAGCTGCTAACTAATTTAGTCCAGACCGGCTCACCCTGCCGATTTATTTTACTGATAAAAGCATCATCCTGAAGTCCGACAAGGGTATCGCCGGTAAAAATATAGTCGCCTTCTTTGGTTAGCCAGATACCCCGAGCATGATTAAAATCATAAAACCGATAGGCCTTAACAAAGGCCGTGTTTTTCACAGTGTTGGGAATATTCATAGTTAATTTTTCTTCTTCGGGCTGGACCGCTGCCCCGGTCTCGTAAATTTCGCCTGGTTCAATCTCAATTACATCTTCTAAATCCAACCGATTTTTATTAAAAGTTTCTATTGAAGTAATCGGTCTTTTTTTACCCTCTTCAACAAGATATACTCCCTGCGTTCCTTTATATCTAACCAGAGAGCCATCAGGATGAATATCTGCTCGCTCAACCATTTCGCCCATTGGATAAACAAATTTATCCAATAAATCATCAGGCACCCAGATGACTTTTTTCCAGCCAGGGTCATGAAATAACTCCTGATAAATTTCACCTGACTTAATTGGTCTTAATTTGCCTGCTGAAACAAAAAATACGGCCGATGCCTCATGACCGTAAAGACTTTTAGTTGAACCCCTAAATAAACTTCCGTCCCTGAAGGGAACCGGCTCTCCCTCTGGATAATTTGATAAGTCCGAAACTACTTTAACTGTGGAAAAATCTTTTGGTAAGCCCCAGGAAAAATAAACTCCTGCATGGGGAAAAACTCTTTTTTGAGAGTTCTCAATTAAATAAAGTGCCGGGCTTTCTGGGGTTCTGACCAAATCCCCATCCTGGATATTCGAAACCCGCCCCTTAGTAACTAAAGGAGTCATTAAGACAATTAAACTAAAAACAGCAAGGCCGATAAGGAATTTTTTCATATAACTATGAATCCCTCACCCAGATTCTGGGTGAGGGGCGTAGGTTGTTAGAATTTGAATTTTTCTCCGAATTTTCCAATAACCGGCAGAGGCTTCTGCTCTCCCTTAGCTGCGCTCAAAATTCCAACAATCATCAGGATAAACACAGCAAGGTTTAATAACCAAACTATGAAATATAAAAACCAGGGCAGAATCCAACTTATTATACTCACCGCTATCCAGCCGAGAAAAATAAGAAATCCTTGCCTAATGTGGTACTTAACAAAAGGGTCTTTCTTCGCATCAGTAAGCAGAGGAATGAAGAAAATGATATAAGCCACAATCGCCATACCGGTATTTTTTGTTGGAGATTGGGGTTGCGGTTGAACTTCCTGTGGTTGATTTTCTTTTTGAATAGGTTCTTCTATAAAATAAACTTGTAATTAAATTATTTAGCTTAAACTCGACCTTGTATTTGAGAGCGTTGAATAATTATGAAACGCTCTCATTTATACATTGTACCACAAAAAACTTAAAAAGTCAGATTTAACCTTCCGAGAAAATATGGTGACCCTCCCCAATTAGACGGGCAAATACTTCCCAATTTTATCCAGAATATCAGTAAGATGAACGCTTGTCTTAACCAGATAGTCCACTGCTCCAAGGGCCTTTCCTCTGGCTACTTCTTTTTCCTGTCCCAGATTGGAGAGAATTATCACCGGAGTTTCATGGGTAGCCGGATCATATTTTATTTTCTCAAGAACCTCAAAACCGCTCATTTTTGGTAAAACAATATCCAGCAAAATCAAATCTGGTTTTTGTTTGATGGCTAAATCTAATCCCTGTTTGCCATCAGCGGCAGTAATCACCTTGTGTCCGGCGCTTTCAACCATGCCCTTTAAAATTTCGCGCATATCGCGCTCGTCTTCAACGATTAAAATCTTGGCCATAAGACTATGTAACGCGTAACGTGTAACCCGTAACGCGTAATTAATTACCTATTATTTTTGTTTTTCTATTGAACGAATTAGACCATTAATAAGCTGTCTTACCTGGTTAGCTTTTTCTCCCAAATTTTTACAAATATCTACATTAATAAAACCTAAATCTTTGGCTAATAACAAAAAATTTTGGACCTCAGCAACCGAGCCCCTTGCTTGGTAATAAAACCTTATTTTATCGTTAAAATGGTATCGTTCAAAGCCTTCTGCTATATTTGCTCCTGTAGAACAAACTGCTCGTCTTAATTGATTTACAATTCCAAAAAGCTCTTCTCTTGGAAAATTTTTTGTGATCTTATAAATTTCTAGTGTTAATTCATGTGCCTTTTTCCATGCTTCTAACTCATAGAAATTTTGTATTTTTTTCATCATATTACGCGTTACTCGTTACGGATTACAGGTTACTTTATCGGTAGGGTGAAGTAAAATGTGGTACCTTTTCCTTCCTCGCTTTCAAACCATATCTTTCCTCCATGGGCGCGAACGAGGCCCTGGGCTAGATAGAGCCCGAGTCCGGTTCCGGTTTCTTCACTAATATTTTCAGCTCTAAAAAATTTAGTGAAGACCTCTTTTTGCTGGGAGACCGGAATGCCTATACCCTCATCTTTAATAGAAAAAAGAATTGTCTCGTCCTGGTGGGACAGCTTTATCTGGATTTTCTTTCCCTTCGGAGAATATTTAATAGCATTATCAAGTAAAATTATAATTACCTGGCGAATTTTTTCCCGGTCAATCTCTACTTTTGGCAAAGAGCTGGCTGGTTTTTCAAAAAAAAGTTTCATTTTCTTCTTTTCCAGATACAATTCATATTCCTTTATAATAGCATCTAACATTTCTTCTAATTGAGCAAATTCTTTTTTAAAGATAAGGCGACCTGCTTCCAGCCTTGAAACATTTAAAAGGTCATCAACCAGCGCAGCCATCTTTTCGCTTCCTTTATAGATTTTATCAATCTGGTCCAGTTCATCTCTGGCTAATTTTTTCTTCATTTTGTGAAGCAGGGCCTCAATTCCCCATTTTATAATAGTAATTGGCGTTCTTAATTGATGGGAGGCAAGTGAGATAAATTCTGATTTTATCCGGTCAAGTTCTCTTTCTTTGGTTACATCCTGAAAAACAACCACCACTCCTTGAATTTCTCCCTCTTCATCTTTCAGGGGCGCAGCTGAACTGGCTATCGGTATTTTTTTGCCGTCCTTGGCAATTATAACTGAATGGTTGCTCAGGCTATAAAGTTTTCCCCTCAAAAGTGCTTTTTCAATAAAATCTCTCGCTGCTTCTTCTCGCTTCTCTTTGACAAATTTTAATACATTATAATAGATTTTTCCCAGAAGATCTTTTTGCTTAAAACCAGTAATTCTGATTACTGCCGGATTAACCAGGGCCAACTTTCTGGCTTTATCAATAACAAACACTCCATCAGCAATACTGGTAAGTACTGCCTGAATGCGGTTCTTTTCCTGAGAGAGCTCATAAGTTCTTAAAGCAACTTTTGCTTCAAGGTTAGAATAAGATTCCTTAAGCCTGGCTGCCATCTCATTGAAGCTATCGCCAAGTACTTCAATTTCATCTTTGGTTCTAACTCTTATTCTATAGGAAAGGTTGCCTTTACTTATCTCTTCTGCCCCCTGGGTTACTTCTTTTATAGGGCCAGTAATTAATCTGGCCGACAGAATTATAAAAGCTATAAGAACTGCTATAATCCCGGCCAGGACCACAAAGATAAAACTTCTGGTAACCAGAGCATTGGCAATAACCTCGTTTACCGGAACAACTGCTCCGAGTGACCAGCCAGCATCTTTAATTGGATGATAAGCAATATATTTTTCTCTACCGCCGAAACGAATAGAATCTAGGCCGCTGAGTCCGGCCACTGCTGCCCTGGCAATCTGGTTGAGTTCCTGATTTTTGACTTCTAAAAGATTGTATTTTCTAATTTCAGCCAGTTCAAGAGTTTCTTTTTTCCATTCGAGATCTGGCACGGCCCGCTGAGGAAGGCTGACCAGCCTTCCCTCTTTATCAATAATAAAAGCGTATCCTGTCTTCCATAATTTAACCCCAAGAATTCTGGTGGTGATATCTTCCAGGGCAATATCAACACCGGTTAGCCCTACCATTTTAGCCTTTTCATAAACAGGGGCAAGAGATGAAACCATAAGTCCTTTACCTGTAGCATCAACATAGGGAGGGGTCCATTGGGCCAGTCTATCCGGGTTGTGAATTTCGTCCAGATCGTCCCAGAATACCGGAGCCACTCCGTCTTTATTAAGGTCAGGCGGCAGAGAATCCATGGCAAAACCACCCCTGGTCCCCGGCTTTGGATCTGAATTTGGATAAAGCCAGTACCAGCCGTACTTTGGACCAACAATGTAAATAGTTTTAATGTTTGGATTCTGCTTATAAATAGAAGGGAAGACAAAATCAAGGCTAGAGATAAGAGTCAACCTTTTTTTGGTTTCTTCATTAAAAGGATACCAGTTGAAAACAATAACTGAACTTGGATCTTCCGCACTGTTTCCATATTGGCCCTGGGAACCCCTGAAGAGAGATTCGGCTGACCAGCGCTCTGGATGGTAAAAAGAGTCAGGATTATTATAAATATTAGTGGCAAGTTCTGCCAGATCCTTGTTGGTGGCGGCTATTTTAGAAAGAATCAGGTTAATTTTTTCTGATTCTGAGCGAGAAAAAGTCTCCAGCTTTTCAACAGCTTCTTCTTTCAATTTTTCTACTGTCCGGGAAACTGAAATATAACCAACTGCAGAAACAGGCAAAACAGAGAGTAAGATAAAAATGAGCACCAACTTGGTATTGAGTCCGACCACACGGCCAGTCTTCTTCATAAAAATTGAGAAATTAAGAAACAGAGAAACATCAGCCTTCAGCGTTCTTATGTTCTTATGTTCTTATGTTCTTATGTTCTTCTGTTCTTCTGTATAGCATGCTGGCTACAAGGCCAAAAATTCCGGCTTCCCATCTGCCGGAAATAAAAGCTAAAATTGAAGGAATAAGGAGATGAATAAATGTCCGCTTCCCCTTAGCTTTTATATTCATCAAAGCCAAACCTAACCAGGCGCTAAGAGCCAGCCAGAAAAAAGCTATGAATCTAAGAACTCCAAGAACCTGAGCTTCGCTTATATCCTGCTTATCCATGAGTCTTGCCAGTTTTGGCTCCGCAGCTATTGACTCATAAATTGCTTCTGGTTGCGCTATGAGAAGGAAAATACCCTGAAAAACCAGGAAGACGATAGCTAAAACCACCAAAAACAAAACCCAGTTGAATTTTCTTATGCCTGCCATATAAAAATTCGTAACGCGTAACGAGTAACCAGTAACGAGTAACTAGTAAAAATTCGTAACTTGTAACTCGTAACTTGTAACTTGTAAAAATTACGGATTACGGGTTACAGATTACGGGTTACTTTTTTTAAGGGCAATCGGTGCCTGGTACCGCCCCTGAAGTAACTAGTAAAAATTCGTAACTTGTAACTTGTAAAAATTACGGATTACGGGTTACAGATTACGGGTTACTTTTTTAATGCGATCTTCAAGACCTCATCCATGTCTTTAACAAAAAGGAGTTTTAAATCTTTTGTCACCTTGGCGGGTATTTTTTCTAAATCCTTTTTATTATCCCAGGGTAAAATCACTTTTTTAAGCCCTGCACGGTGAGCTGCCAGCACTTTTTCTTTTACTCCGCCAATTTCTAAAACCTTGCCCCTGAGGGTCACCTCTCCTGTCATTCCTATCTCTCTTCTTGTGGGCCTGGCCGCGAGGCATGAAGTAAGAGTGACTGCCATGGCAATTCCGGCCGAAGGCCCATCTTTTGGAATAGCTCCGGCCGGCACATGGACATGAAGGTCAAGATTCTTGTAAAAATCCTTTTTAATGCCAAGTTTTTGAGCCCTACTTCTAATATAGGAAAAAGCAGCCTGAGCAGATTCTTTCATTACCTCTCCCAGATGTCCAGTAAGAATAAGCCTTCCCTTGCCCGGCATTTTTGTTGCCTCGATAAAAAGAATTTCTCCTCCAACCTGGGTCCAGGCAAGTCCTGTGGCTACTCCTACTTCGTCTTTTTTCTCAGCCAGAACCAGACGGAACTTAATTGGTCCGAGATACGCGTGGAGATCTTTCGGTCCAATCACCTGAAGTTTTTTCGCCTCAGAAGCTTTTTCAGTAATTTTCCTTGCCACCCGGCGACAAATTCTAGCTAATTCTCTTTCCAACTCTCTTACCCCTGCTTCTCTGGTGTAGCCGCGAATAATATCTCTTATTGCTTCGTCTGTAATTTTAAACTTATGGTCGGAAAGTCCGTGAGAGGCAATAAGTTTGGGAATTAAGAATTTCCGGGCTATGTGGAACTTTTCCTCCTCAGTATAGCCGGGAAACTCAACCACCTCCATCCTGTCCTTTAAAGCAGGAGGCACTGGATCCAGAATATTTGCTGTGGTGATAAACATAACATCAGAAAGGTCAAAAGGAATTTCTATATAATGATCAGAAAAAGCATAATTCTGTTCCGGATCAAGAGCCTCAAGTAGTGCGGCTGAAGGGTCTCCCCTGAAATCGGCTCCAACTTTATCAATTTCATCCAGCATAAAGACAGGATTTTTTGTCCCGGCAGTTTTAACTCCCTGAATAATCCGGCCGGGGAGAGCACCAACGTAGGTTCTCCGATGACCTCTAATTTCTGCTTCATCCCTGATACCTCCAAGAGACATGCGGACAAATTTTCTGCCAAGGGCCCTGGCAATTGATTTGCCAACCGATGTCTTACCCGTGCCCGGCGGACCAACAAAACATAAAATTGGTCCTTTTATCTTTTTGGCCAATTTACAAACAGCAATATATTCCAGCATTCTCTTTTTAACGTCTTCCAGTCCGTAATGGTCTTCGTCTAAAATTTTTCTGGATCGAGCTATATTTAATTTTGTCTCTGATTTTTTACTCCAGGGAAGGGAGGTAAGCCAGTCAAGATAAGCGCGAATATAAGAAATTTCAGGAGAAAAAGAAGGCAGAGAGGCCAGTCTATCCAACTCTTTTTTGGCTATTTTTTCATTCTCAGCCGGCATCCGGACTTCTTTTATTTTCTTTCTTAATTCCCGAATGTCAGCTTGCTCTCCCATGCCCAGTTCTTTTTGAATAGCTTTAAGCTGCTCGTGGAGAATGGCCTCTCTCTGCATTTTACCCAATTCTTTAACAGTTTTTTGTTCAATTTTTTTGGCCACCTGAAGCACCTCCAATTTGCGGCCGATAAACTCATTAATAATTTTTAAGCGTTCTTTTAAATTAAAAGTTTCCAGGATTTGCTGTTTCTGAGCCGGCCTGAGCTCTAAAGAAAAAGCGATAAGATCTAGCTTTTCCGAAGGAAGTGGCCGGGAAAAAACAATAGAAAGAGTTTCCATAGGAATGGGCATACCAAGGGCCACACATTTTTTAAAATGTTCTTCAATATTGTACATAAAGGCCTCCCCTTCTATGGTAAGTTTATTAACCTCAGAAATCTCTTTAACTCTTGCTTCAAAATAAGGGTCAAGTTTGATAAATTTCTCTATAATCACCCGGGCCTTTCCCTCGACTATAAGGATAATGGCTCTGTCTCCTATTTTGTGGGATTCTAATATTTTCACCAGGGTCCCTACTGAATAGAGATTTCCCGGCTCGGGAGAAGGACCAATTTTTTCTTTTCGCAGCAGGAGGACTGCCAGCCTGTTTTGCCCGAGAGCTCGCCGTATTGCCATGTGGGAACGCGGATTCTTAAAAACCACAGAGGCTGTCATCTTTGGAAAAACCACCACATCTCTAGTGGCAATAACAGGATATTCTTTCCCGCTTGCCAGCGCTCCAGCCTCGGGCGAATGACGGGCGGATAATTGTTTAGGGGCCATAATAATTAGTATTAAGTTATGTAAAGTTTCACCACATTGCTAACAGGCTCGGGCAATCGCACGAAAAGACGGAGTCGATTTTCCCAGCAAGAAAATCGCTCCTTGACGCTCGGGCTCCCCGTAGTAGAACGCTTCGCGTTCACTACGGGGCAAGCGCTCTTGCCCGTTTACCCCGTAGGGAACCGAAGGTTCTCCTTCGGGGTTCGCCCTGCGCGACACTTTTCTTAGCGATTTGCCCTCCGCCTGTTTTGTAAAATTGTTAATAACCTGGTGAAACTTTACAAGTATATCTATTTCGATAGGTTAAAAACTTTTTTATTAAGTTCAAAATATTTTGGGGATATTGTATTTTTTATGCTATCTAGAAGTTTCTCTTTTTTTAAAGGAAGTAAATTCTCGTAATAAGCAGCTCCGAGCATATAAATATTTAAAGGAATAATGCTTCCTGTTGCTTTTAAAACTTCACTAGTTGCATCTTTTTGAAATATTTGACAAGTAAAAAGCTTAATTTTTTTAATTATTTCAGTTATTTCTGGATACTGCTTTTTGTCAGTATATATTGAAAGGGGAACTAATTTTTGACTGTTAACGAGAACGCTGGTTCTGGCACAAGCATACCACATACACATGAGAGCTTCCAGGGGTTCTAAAGCAATAATTAAATCGGCTCCTCTCTGGGGAACCAGAGAAGAATAAACTTTTTTGCCAAATTTTACGTGAGCTTCAATATGACCCCCTCTCTGAGCCAGACCATGCACTTCTGACATTTTCGCGTCATACCCGGATGCAAGAGCTGCTTCAGCTATAATTCCAGCTAAAGTAATAATCCCTTGCCCCCCCACTCCAGTGATGACAATATTATATGTTTTGTGTTTCATGTTTTATGTTTTTTTATTGCTCCGAAAGGGCAAATCTTGGCGCAAACCCCGCAACCAACACACATATTTTTATCTATCTCGTATCTGCCTTCTTCAAATTTTATTGCCGGACAGGCAAATGTCCTGAGACAGGTTCCGCATTTTTGACATTTTTTTTGATCTATTTCATAGGGTACAATTTTTTCGCCCCTTTTTCTTTTTGCCCGGAGTTCAAGCAAAACGCAGGCGCGTCTGGCAACGATTAAAGATGGTTCATTCTTAGCTAAAAAGTTCTTCACCTGCTTTTTCATTTCACCTATATCATAAGCGTCAATGGTTGCTACATTTTTTATCCCTATAGCTCGGGCAATGTCAGCCACTTTTATTTCAATGGTCTCTTCGCCCATACCGGTTCTCGTTGTCCCGGGATGGGGCTGCTGACCGGTCATAGCTGTAGTTCGGTTATCCATAACAATGATTAAAAAATTTGATTTATTGTTAACCATGTTAATAAGAGCAGGGATTCCTGCATGGAAAAAAGTAGAATCTCCGATAAAAGAAATAACTTTCTGGCCGGTAACAATTCTTATGCCATGGTTTATGCCGAGACTGGCTCCCATATCATACATAAAATCCTGGGTATGATAAGGAGGAAAAGCTCCCAGCATATAGCAGCCAATGTCTCCGCCAAAAATTGCTTGAGGCGCCGCCTGTTTTACGGCAAAAAAAGTAGCCCGGTGAGGGCAGCCAGGACAAAGTACTGGAAATCTTCTGGGGATATCAATTCCAGCACATTTTTGCCCGTGAGAGGAAAAACTGACCTCTGGCTTTTTCTTTAAAAATTTAGCCAGAGCTTGAGAAACTATCTCCGGCCTTAGCTCACCAGCCCGGGGAAGGAGAGATTTACCCTGGATTTTAAGATTAATATTCTTTTTCTGGGCGAGCTGGCAAACATCATTTTCTAAAATCGGCTCTAATTCTTCTACTATTAAAATAGATTTTTTATCTTTTATAAAGCGAGTGACTAAGGCTTCCGGTAAAGGGAAACTCGCCCCTATTTTTAATACTGGAATTTCAGCGCCTAATTTATCCAGGGCTTCCATGACATAACAATATGAAACTCCGGAAGTAATAACCCCCAGGGGATTTTTTTTATCATTTACAATAAAATTTAATTTTGACCGGTCAAAATAATTTGCAATTCTGACTAACTTTTCCAATATTTCTTTATGAATTTCAATTATTCTCGGCAGGAAAGTATAGAATTTTTTATAGTCCTTTTTAAATTCGCCCCTTGTTTTAGGAGGATTAATTCTGGCTAATTTTACTGCTTCCGAGGTATGGGCCACCCTGGTGGTCTCTCTAAAAAGAACCGGAGTTCTAAATTTTTCTGAAATAATAAATGCTTCTTTTACAAATTCTTTTGCTTCCTCTGGAGTAGCTGGTTCGATGAGCGGAACATTTGCCAGGCGGGCGAAATAGCGGGTATCCTCTTCTTCCTGAACCGAACTCCAGCACCCTGGATCATCAGCTACTATAATCACAAAACCTGCGCGAGGCTCAATATAGGCAGAAGGTAAAAAGCTATCTGAGGCAACGTTCAGACCAAAATGTTTCATGGCCACCAGCGACCGAACTCCAGAAAGAGAGGCTCCGATTGCAGCTTCCAGAGCTACT
>Ga0210017_1003777_pt1 | contig 12594 bp, 12 predicted proteins | sample CryGeyCG2014_020_FD_183966 | JGI IMG/M metagenome (GOLD analysis project Ga0210017, IMG submission 183966) | Groundwater microbial communities from aquifer - Crystal Geyser CG08_land_8/20/14_0.20 (SPAdes) (version 2) | ecosystem: Environmental > Aquatic > Deep subsurface > Groundwater | place... | reverse complement strand
GAAAGAACCACTCTTTTAACTCCGCAGGACTAAAGTCCTGCCTCTACAACTCCTCAACTCCGCAGGACTAAAGTCCTGCCTCTACAACTCCTCAACTCCGCAGGACTAAAGTCCTGCCTCTACTTAACTCCTCAACTCCTCAACTCCCCAACTCTTTAACTCTGACTCCCTGACACTTCCCTTAGGCCTTGGCATCCACTCTTCCAATGGAGATTAGCTGAATGTCTTCCCGGAAATATTTTGCTTCTCTTCCTATGCTTGCTTTAATTGCACAGGAGAGCTCCTTTACTTGATAGTTCAGAGATTCTAATCCATCTTTTAAGAATTTGAGTCGCTCATCCACAAAGTCTTTTACTCTCTTGTTTTCCACACCTATCTGCCCGCCAATTGCCTTATTGACAATACTAATTAGAATCTCTAAGTAGCCCAAGGCGGGAGTCTTTAGTAAAAAGACAATCTTTAAATTATCGGGGTCAAGGGTTTTAACTCCAGCTTTGTCCGGATATATCTTTAATTCTACTGTAGAGAGACTTTCTCCTAAATATAGGGGGAGCTGGAAATAGAAAGGATGAATCTCCCCTCTTTTTCCGGCCAGATTTAGTATTTGTTGTCCCTCAATATTTTTGATTAAGTCTGCTAATGCTTCTCTAACTTTGCCGCCCGCTAAATTCCTAAGAGCAAGGAGTTGTTCTTTCAGGTCACTCCCTAGCTCACTAAATTTACCCTCCATAATCTTATTTTCCAGGCTCCAGCCTAAGTTTTTAAAGAGTAATCTTAGCTGGCTTATTAAGCTTCCTCTTTCTTCTCCCTTGAGAGTTATTTTATCTATAGTATTTAAAAGGGCGGTGATTAACCCTTTCTGCCTCTCATCAGTAAGAAGTAAGAATTCTTTAAGGCTTTCTTTAAGACTTGCTAATTGCTCTCCTAAAAGAGGGAGTTTTGAGAGGTAAAAGTTCAAAGAACTACTAATTTGCAAAGTTTTGGGCAGTCCTTTAAAGATTAAAAAGGCTAAGGTTTCAGCTAATCCTTTATCTCCTCCGAGGTTAGTCAATTGGTTTCTTATGTCTTCTATGTTTTCTTTAGTTAAAGGTAGGGCATATTTAATTAAGGCTTTAGCTATCTCCTTGTTTTCTTCATCAGGGGTCTTTCCTAAGCTTTTTAAGAGTGCATCTAGGTCATGGCTGCTCAAAGGTTCAAAATAGTCCCGGGATAAAATTTGCAGAATTACTTGCTCTCTGCTTACTTCTTTTACCTGAACCTTTATTTTGTCTCCTACATCTAAAAGTAGGTTAGTCTCGGCTAAGAGATTGGTTCCTCTAAAATTAACGATAACTCTTTCCTCCAGAGTAGCCATAACTTCCCCGGAAAGTCTTTGTCCGGGAAAAAATCTTAACCCACTTCTCTCTATATCGGGAAGCTTGACCGCAAAGTCAAAGCCTACTTGTCTTAATGATGATGTCTTCATAAGACTATTATATCTTAATCTTTCTCTTAAGTCAACTCCGCAATTGTAGGGGTCGGGCACACAAACCCGAAGGGTTTGGGTCGTATCAAACCCGTAATGACGGGCGTCATAAATGTCGCCCCTACAAATCCGCTGGGTCAGGAGAACAAATCCTGACCGAGCAGGCAACCTGTGGTTGAGTTACCTATTTAAATGACTTGACAGGCTAGATGGGGTCAGACCCCGCGGGGTCGGTAGAGACGACCCGTCGGGTCGTCTCTACGGGGGGTCTGACCCCATTAAAAAGAAGATATTGAGGAAAATTGTCGAATTGTATGAGTAGCATGGTAAGAAAGACAGAAGATAAAGGACAGACGACAGAAATCTGACTTTGGTCATTGAGGAGGTAATTTAGTGGTTCGGGGACTGTATACAGCGGCGGCCGGGATGTTAGTAGAGTTAACCCGACAGGATGTGATTGCTAATAACCTGGCTAATGTAAATACGACTGGATTTAAGAAGGATACCACAGTAATTAGGGCTTTTCCCCAGATGTTAATTAACCGAACTAATGATACTTTTCGGAGGACTTCCTGGGGGGAGGTGGATTTAAGACCGGTAATTGGGACTTTAGGGACTGGAGCCCAGGTTGAGGAGATAGTTACTCTCTTTACTCCTGGGGCAATTAAACCAACTGATAATAAATTGGATCTAGCTATAAGCGGGGAGGGTTTTTTTAGTCTTCAAACTCCTCAGGGAATAAGGTATACCCGTGATGGTACCTTTAGCCGTGATCGGGCTGGTCAGTTAATTACTCAGGAAGGTTATTTAGTTTTGGGGCAGAGGGGACCGATTCGGATTGCGGGCGGAAGTATAGTGGTTGATGAAGGAGGAAGAGTAGTAGTAGATGGGGTGGTTGTAGATACTTTGCAGATTACAAGTTTTGCTAACCTTTCATCTTTGCAAAAGATTGGGGATAATTTGTATTTTGCTCCTCCAGCGGCGGGAGGAGCTCCCTCTAATAGATTTGAGATTAAGCAAGGGTATTTGGAAGTCTCTAATGTCAATACAGTAAAAGAGATGGTAGATATGATTACAGTAATGCGCTCTTACGAGGCTAATCAAAGGCTAATCCGAGCTCAGGATGAGACTCTGGATCGGGTTATTAATGAGGTAGGAAGAGCAGTGTAGAGTTTGTAGAGTTCATAGAGTTTGTAGAGTTTGTAGAGTTTAATAACTCAAGTAACCCAACGAACTCAAGGAACTTATTTAGAGGGGAGGTTGATTTACTATGATGCGAGCATTGTGGACAGCAGCTACAGGAATGTTAGCCCAGCAATTGAATGTGGATACCATTGCTAACAATCTGGCTAATGTCAATACTGCTGGTTTTAAGAAGTCAAGAGCCGATTTTCAGGATCTTCTTTATCAAATGGTGCGGGAAGCAGGCACTCCTACTACCTTAGGGGCAGAGATTCCCGTTGGTATGCAGGTAGGTTTGGGAGTAAGACCAGTGGCTATTCAGAAGATGTTTTCTATGGGTATGATTCAAGAGACGGAAAATCCTTTAGATTTTGTCATTGAAGGGGATGGTTTCTTCCAAATCTTACAGCCTGATGGAAGTATTGCCTATACTCGCAATGGAGCTTTTAAGAGAGATAGTACAGGAAGGATGGTTACTTCTGATGGGTATCCTCTTGAGCCGGAGGTAGTCCTTCCGGTTGAGGCTACGGTGGTCAGTGTGGCTGAAGATGGTACTGTCTCGGTTACCTTGCCGGGGGTGGTTACTCCGGAAGAGGTGGGAAGTATTACTTTGGCTAAATTTATTAATCCCGCCGGGTTAGAAAATATGGGTAAAAATCTATATCGAGCTACAGTTGCCTCTGGGGACCCGGTTACGGGAACACCTGCCTCGGAAGGATTTGGGGCTATTGGTCAGGGGTTCCTGGAGATGTCTAATGTGAAAGTAGTGGAAGAGATGGTTGATATGATTATTGCCCAGCGGGCTTATGAGGTTAATTCTCGGGCAATTAAGACTGCTGATGATATGTTAGGAGAAGCAAATAACCTGAAGAGATAGAGTTGAGGAGTTAAGTAGAGGCAGGACTTTAGTCCTGCGGAGTTAAAGAGTTTAAAGAGTTAAAGAGTTTAATTAAGTTCGTTGAGTTTGTTGAGTTCATTGAGTTCATTGGGGAGTTTAAGGAGTTAACAACTAACACCTAACACCAATCCAGTATCCAAATCCAAAGCAAATCCCAAATGCCACCTACCACCTACCACCTACCACCTACCACCTACCACCTACCACCTAACATCAATCCAGCATCCAGACACCTAACACCTAAAAGGAGCGGGGAGATGAGATTTAAGGTCGGGTTCTTGGTAAGTTTAATTCTAGTAGGCCTCTTTAGCTTTGGGCAAGCCTCGCCGATGGCTATTGAACTTAAGGAACAAAGCAGGACTAAAGTCCTGCCTCTACGCTTTGGGCAAGCCTCGCCGATGGCTATTGAACTTAAGGAACAAAGCAGGACTAAAGTCCTGCCTCTACGCTTTGGGCAAGCCTCGCCGATGGCTATTGAACTTAAGAGTAAGGCTGAGGTAAAGGGTCCTTGGATTTATCTAATGGATTTAGGTAGGATTCAAACTGCCTGTCCACAATTGCTTTCCCAGCTTAAGTCCCTGAAGGTAGCTAAAGCTCCTTTGCCTGGCTCCTCTAGAGTCCTGGATAGAAATTACCTCAGGGCTCGGCTGGGACAGAAGGGGATAAATCTATCTCATCTTACCTTAAGAGGAGCGGAGCAAATAAAGGTCTTAACCTTGTTTGCGAAGGTTGAGGGCAGACAGTTAATAGAGGTAGCCAAGGAGTTTGCGAAAAAGAATCTACCCTGGGGAGAGGAAAATCTAGAGATAAAAGTTGTGGGGAGGCCGCGGGATTTAATTATTCCCGCCGGGAAGGCAGAGCTGAGGGCAAAGAAGACTTTAGGAGCAGGTCTTAGTCTATCCGGGTTTATTCCTGTCCCCATAGAAGTAGTGGTGGAAGGAAGGGTCTACCGCACGGTTAAAGTTAATCTGAAGGTTAAAGTCTTCCAGAAAGTATTGATATCTAAGAAGATAATCAGAAAGGGAGAAGAGATAAAAAAGGAAGATGTGGGGGAAAGGATTACCGATATTTCTTGCTTGTCTAAGGATGTTATCCTTGACCTTAATCAAATAAAGGGAAGGTGTGCTCGGCGAACAATTCGGGCTAATACTATTCTTAAAGAGGATTTATTTGAAATACCAGCAGTCATATCTCGCGGGGAGCAGGTGACTATAATAGCTGCTCTGGGTAATCTGCAAATTGCCACTCTGGGTAGGGCTAAGGAAGAAGGAAGAGTAGGAGAGGTTATTAGAGTGGAAAATATTGAGACTAAGAAAGAGCTTCAGGCAAAGGTAATCGGCGAGAGAAGAGTAGAGGTAGAGGTGGAGTAGGGGAATTTTGAATTTTGAATTAAAAATCAACCACAGATTAACACAGATTAACACAGATTTAAACTAGGTTATAAGAATTAAAGATTAAAAATTAAGAATTAAGAATTAAGAATTAAAAATTAAAAATTAAAACCTACCACCCACCACATTGAATTTACAATTTAATATTTGCAATTTAAAATGGAGCTCTGCGACAAAAGGAGGTTGTCTTAAATGAAAAGGTCTTTAATCTTAGGTCTGGTCTTGCTCTTTGTAACTGGGGCAGGTAAAGTAGCCCAGGCGGACTCTTTGTACAAGGATGTTCCTGAGGGTATCTCCATCTTTTCGGATATCCAGCCTAAAAGGATAGGTGACCTGATTACTATTTTGATTTCGGAGTCAGCCAGTGCTACTCAAAAGGCAGAGACAAAGACGGAGAAGGATGCTAGTACTAATGGCTCCGCCGGGACAGGAATGTTAGATTTTATTACTGGCTGGGGAATGACTAATAAGGAAAAGTATGAGGGGACAGGTAGTGTCCTGCGCAGTGGAAAACTTTCGGCTAAGATTACAGTAAGGGTGGTGGATATTCTACCCGATGGCAACTTAAAGGTTGAAGGGACTCAAATTTTAAAAATAAACAGAGAGAAGCAAACTATTACTTTGACGGGTATAATTCGTCCTCAGGATATTCTGGCTAATAATACTGTTTATTCTTATTATGTAGCTGATGCCCAGATTAGGTATGATGGCAAGGGTCCCTTAGCTCGCAAGCAAAAACCAGGTCTTCTGGGAAGAATATTTGACTGGATATTCTAAGGGTTAGAAGTTAAAAGGACAGAGGACAGACGACAGAAGACAGACGACAGAGGACGGAAGACGGAAGACAGAGGACAGAGGACGGAGGACAGAAGACGGAAGACAGAGGACAGAAGACAGATGTCAGAACCCAGTATCCAGCCACCTAACACCTAACATCTAACATCTAACATCTAACATCTAACATCTAACACCTAACATCTAACATCTAACATCTAACATCTAACATCTAACATCTAACACCTAACATCTAACACCTAACATCTAACATCTAACAAAAGGAGGTTGGTCTTGGTGAAAAGAGTCTTATTATTCTCCTGCTTAATTCTTTTGATTGCTGTTCCATCTTTTGCCCTGAGAGTGCGGGTGAAGGATATAGCTAAAGTTCAGGGGGTAGCAGAAAATCAGTTGATTGGTTATGGTCTGGTAGTGGGGTTGGAAGGAACTGGAGATACTAAGAATACTTATTCTACTATTCAAACGGTAGCTAATATGTTGAGAAATTTCGGTGTTGTTATATCCTCTCCCACCCTGATAAACAAGATAAAGAATGTGGCGGCGGTAATGGTGACTGCTTCTCTCTCTCCTTTTGCCCGCTCTGGAGACCGGGTAGATGCAGTAGTCTCTTCCCTCGGTGATGCTACCAGTTTGGAGGGAGGAACTTTACTCTTAACTCCCTTGAGGGCAGCCGACAATCAAGTTTATGCTACTGTCCAGGGAGCAGTCTCTATTGGAGGATTTAATATTACTGCCGGGGGGGGAGCTAAACTGAGGAAAAATCACCCGCTGGTGGGGAGGATACCTGAAGGGACACTGATTGCCCGAGATATGGATACTCCTTTGTCTGAAGGGGGTCTTTTATCCCTAATGCTCAACCATCCCGATTTTAATACTGCTCTTCGCCTGTCAGCTGTCATTAATAAGAAATTTGCTGATGATATTGCTAAAGCAGAGGATGCCGCCCGCATAACAGTGAAGATTCCTAATAATTACAAGGATAGTATAGTAAGTTTAATTGCTCAGATTGAAGGACTTTCTATTACTCCTGATACAGTGGCAAAAGTAATTGTTAATGAGAGAACGGGGACAGTAGTTATGGGTGGGAAGGTAAAGATATCCCCGATTGCTATCTCTCATGGAAATTTGAGTATAACTATATCTAAGAAAGAAGAGGTTTCTCAACCAGCGCCTCTTGCTCCCGGAGCAACTGTGGTTACTACTAAAGCTAAGATAAAAGCAGAAGAAGAGGGGGCCCGTTTAATGGTAATTCCTGAGGGTAATAGTATAGAGGATGTGGTAAGAAGCTTAAATGCGGTGGGGGTGACTCCCCGGGATATGATTGCAATTTTGCAGGCAATAAAGGAGGCTGGAGCACTCCCGGCGGAGCTGGAGATAATGTGAGTGGGTGAGAAGTGAGAAGTGAGAAATTAACAACCTTATTAACATCTAACTTGAATATGACTCTTAAAACATTTATTATTAAAGCTATTTACAGGGTCATTTACAAAGTCGTTTGTTAAATTTTTAACCTTTAACAACTAAAATGGAGCTCTGCGACAATGGATTATGTATTCCCAATTACCGATTACCGATTACTGATTACTGATTACCGATTACCGATTACTGATTACCGATTACCAATTACCGATTACCGCTCACCAGTGACTGCTCACCAATCATCAACTCTTAAGGAGGCTTGCCAGGATTTTGAATCTATCTTCCTTTATTTCCTTCTTAAGCAGATGCGTTCTACTGTTCCCAAGACTGGATTTATCAGCGGAGGGAAAGCTGAAGAAGTCTTTCAGCAAATGTTAGATGAAGAGTTAGCTAAAGAGATGGCTAAGGCTGGAGGAATAGGGTTGGGGAAGATGCTTGAAGAGCAGTTTGGCAGGGAGTCGAGAAGTCAAGGAGTTAAGAAGTCCACAGTCCATAGTCCATAGAGGACAGGAGTCAAGGAGTTGAGAAGTGGAGAAGGAAAGAAGTGGAGAAGGAAAGAAGTAGAGAAGTGGAGAGGGAGAGAAGTGGAGAAGGAAAGAAGTGAGAACTAAAAACTAAGAACTAAGACCCTCGGCTAAAGCCGGGTAGAAGGATACCTAACAACTGGTAAAGTGCAAATGTCAAAGCTCAAATGCCAAATGAATGTCAAAGCTCAAATGCCAAATGAATGTCAAATGTCAAAGCCCAAATGCCAAATTAAAACTAACACCTAACACCGAATTGTAAATTGCAAGTTGTAAATTGTAAGTTTTAAAACAAGGGATAAATTTGCAATTTAATATTTACAATCTAAAATTTACAATGGAGTGAAGCGACTAAAGGTGGTGATGAGTTTGGAAGAGACTTTAGGTGGTCTTATAGTCCTCTTAGAACAGGAAGCAGATTTTTATGAAGATTTGCTTTCTTTGTCCAAGGAAGAGCAGAAGGCAGTGGTGGAGGGAAATGTAGATGAACTAAATAAGAAGGTGAAGGAGAAGGAAAGACTAATCTTGGAGATCAATAGATTAGAAAAGACAAGATTACCTCTTTTTGAAACTCTCTCTTCTCATTTTAAGGTTTCGGTAGGGGATTTAACTTTGTCCAAGCTATCTGGGCTTGTTCCAGAAAAATATTCTTCCCAGCTTAAGGGTTTGCAGGAAAAGATTACCGAGAAGATGTCTTTGCTAAAAGCAGTTAATGAAAGCAATCTTAACCTAATTAAGGGCTCTCTTGATTATATTGACTTTTCCTTAAATCTTTTAACTTCTCAGCCTGAGTCTGGACCGGTCTATAAAGAGGACGGCAAGACTAAAGAAGGAGGAAGGATTAAGCTTACGGATAAGAAAGTATAAGAGTTTAAAGAGTTTAATTAAGTTCGTTGAGTTTGTTGAGTTCATTGAGTTCATTGAGTTCATTGGGGAGTTAAGGAGTTTAAGGAGTTTAAAGGGAGAATGAAGGATGAGGGAATTGAAGAGTTTAAGGAGTTAAGAACTAATGGGGAGCTCTGCAACAGGAGGAGGTCGGGCATAAATGCCCTCCTACCGGTAGGAGTGCCTTCAGGCACGATTATGTCAAGGGCTGTAGACTAAATATGAGCCAATAGGCAATAGGCAATAGCCAATAGGAAAAACTAACAACGGGATTGCTTCGCCTTCGGCTCGCAATGACATTACTTTCGTTTGACACTCTAACAACTAACAACTAACACCTACCACCTAGTGAGGAGCGGAGCAAGATGGCTCTTAAAAATTGTCTTCAGTGTGGGAAGGTCTTTAGTTCAGATGTTTCTGAACTCTGTCCTGAGTGCAAGAAGAAGGAAGAAGATGATTATGATTTAGTCTATAAGTATTTGGAGGAAAATCCTCGCTCTACAGCCGATAAGGTAAGTGAGGAGACCGGGGTAGATAAAGACCTAATTTTAAAGTTTTTGCGTCAGGGAAGATTAAAGACAGTAGAGATAAGTCCGGAATCTTTTCCCAAATGTATCTCTTGTGGACAGCCTATTGAATCTGGCAAGTTGTGTCCCAAGTGTGCCAAGGCTTTTGAGGAGAAGGTAAAAGAGGAGGAGAAGAAGAGGAAAAAGAAAGGACTCCATATTGAGGAAAGAATTCAGGAGAAGAGGGGGAAGAAAGATGGCTGATGGCTGATGGCTGATGGTCGATAGTCCATAGTCCATAGTTGATAGAAGGCAGAGGTGAGGAGAGAGAAGTCATTAGTCAATTTTTATTGACGCAGGCTAAAGCCTTTCTACCCGACTTTAGTCGAGGGTTCAAGGGTTTTAACCCTATATTGTAGGGGTTTGATTTATCAAACCCGCAATTGACGGGCGAAATATTTGTCGCCCCTACATTTGAATAGGCTAAAGCCTTGTAGAACAATGGCTAAACAAAAGGAGAGTTTTTGCCGATAAAGAGAGCAAACGACATTCTACGAATGTCAAATTGTAAATTGCAAGTTGGAAATTGTAAAATGAAGAATAAATTTGCAACTTGATATTTACAATTTAAAACTTACAATGGAGCTCTGCGACAGGAGGTAAAGGATGAGCTCTACATTTTTTGGTCTGGAATTAGGATTGAGGGCTTTGAGAAGTTATCAGCTTGCTCAGGATGTGACAGCTCACAATATTGCTAATGCCTCAACCCCGGGCTATTCCCGCCAAAGAGCAGTAATCACAGCCACCGAACCTTATCCTTTCCCGGGAGTTAATCGGCTTATCCCGGCTCAGGTTGGCACTGGAGTAGAAGTAAAGACAATTGAAAGAATCAGAGATGAGTTTATAAATAATGCTTTGCAGGGAGAGAGCCAAGCCTTAAAGCAGTGGGAATCTACCCGGGATACTCTCCGTCAGATTGAGGGTATCTTAGCTGAGCCAGGGGAGACTGGGCTCAACAATATCTTAGACCAATTCTGGGCAGGCTGGCAGGAGGTAAGCAAGAGACCGGAGAGCCTATCCTTAAGGGAAAACTTAAAGGAGCAGGGGATAAAATTAGCCTCTAGCTTAAATTACTATTATCAGCGTCTTGTCGCACTGCAATTAGATAATAATGAGAGAATCCTTCCAGTCCTAAATGACATTAATTCTTATGCAAACCAGATTGCCAGTTTAAATAAGCAAATCAGTGCAGTTGAAAGTGTTGGGGACCAGGCTAATGACTTAAGAGATAAGCGAAACTTATTGGTGAGTAAATTAACCGAATTAGTCAATCTTTCTACCCAGGAAGCAAAGAATGGACAGATAAATGTCTATATTGGAGGTAGGATGTTAGTTCAGGAGGGTGAGGCTTTAAAGATAGAAGTAAAGAGCTCTACTCAGAATCCTCAGCTTTATGATGTAGTCTGGGCGGCTGATGAGTTTAAAGTAGTAGTCGGGGCAGGTGAGCTGTCTGCTTTATTAAGTAATCGGGATACAATAATTCCTTATTATCTTGAGCAGTTAAATCAACTGACTAAAAGTTTAATTACTGAAGTCAATGCTTTGCATAGCCAGGGTTATGGTCTGTTAGATTCGGCTGGAGCTCCTTACACTGGCTATAATTTTTTTGATGACCAAATACTTAAGACCAGCAATACTAATACGTCAGCTCCAACTTTTAGGGCTACAGTTATAGGGACAGTGCAGTTGCCGGAAGGAACTACTACTAACACTACTTTAAATCAATTGGGAGTAACCGAAGGAGATTTTACCGTTAATGGAGTAGTCTTTACCTTAGCCGCGCCTGATGTAGCTCCGGCTGGAATCACCTTAGGGGAGCTTTTGCTCCAGATTGCCTATGATGCTAAAGTTGAGGCAACTTATAATTCGGTAAGTAGAAGAATTGTGATTACTAAAGAAAAAGCTACTTCTTTAGATATTGGTGCTCAACCAGCAGATACCAGTAATTTCTTAAGCAGTGCAGTCTCCGGCTTGGCTACTGCCCCGGTCGGGCAGGCGGGTGCTCATTATAGTGTGACCTCCTCAGATGCAGGAGCCAGGATTGAGGTAAGTAGGTGGATAGTAGATGATGTTAATAAGATAGCGGCTAGCCATACCGCGGGTGGTGTTCCCGGTGATGGGAGTAGTGCTTTAGCTATTGCTCAGCTGAAGCAGGCAAAGATTATGGGTGGACCTCCAGCCACCGGCACTTACGAGGAGTTTTACCGGGGAGTAATCTCAAATTTAGGATTAGATGTTCAGGAGAGTATCTGGCTTACTGATAACCATAGCCTGCAAAAACAGCAGTTGGAAAATCGGCGCGAGGAGATATCAGGTGTCTCCTTAGATGAAGAGATGGCTAATATGGTGAAATACCAAAACTCCTACCAAGCTGCGGCCCGAATGTTCACCACTATGGATGAGATGTTGGATATTGTCATCAATCGGATGGGGTTGGTGGGAAGGTAAGCGACACTCTATTAATTTTGAATTTTGAATTATGAATTTTTAATTAAGAATTATGAATTATGGACTTAGAGATATGAAAGATAATGTAATCAAAGAGAAAAGTTATGAATTTGCATTAAAGATAATAAAATTATACAAGTCTTTACTTGAGGGAAATGAGTTTGTTCTTTCCAAACAATTAATTCGTGCAGGGACAAGTATTGGCGCAAATGTTGAAGAGGCTTTAGCTGCTCAGAGCAGGAAAGATTTCCTGTCAAAGATGTCAATTGCATCAAAAGAGGCAAGAGAATGTAATTATTGGCTTAGACTTATTTGTGATGGAAAGTTTATAGAGAAAGATAAATTGCAAAATTTGATAGATGAGTCCAATGAGTTAATAAAAATATTAACATCCATTGTCAAAAGTACTACTCAGAACAAATCGCAATTAAGAATTAAAAATTAAAAATTAAGAATTAGAGCGAAGCGACTTAGGGGGTGTGTGATGCGAGTTACTCCTAATATCTTAATTAATAATCTCCTAAACAATCTTTATAAGAATACCGAACGAATGGGGAATCTTCAGAATCAAATTGCCTCTGGCAAGCGTCTAACTAAGCCTTCTGATGACCCGGGAGGAGTTCTTCGTTCTTTGTTTTTGCGCACTACCTTAGGAGAGCTAGACCAATTTGAAAAGAATGTAGATGATAGTAAGTCCTGGCTCTCAGTTACTCAAAACGCCCTTAATGAATTAGTTAGCGTCTTTCGTCAGGCAAAGACTATTGCTATTCAAGGCTCTAATGACCCCTCTTCTGATGTTCGCTCAGCCCTTTCTTACCAGGTAGGAGGGCTGATTGAGACGGCTTTAAATGCCGGAAATACTGCTTATGATGGAAAGTATATCTTTGCCGGCTCAAAGACCCAGGACCTGCCCTTTACATCCCTGGTAGAGGGGATTACCTATCGGGGAGACCGCTCTAAGATGACCAGGGAGGTTGCTCTTAGTCAAACAGTGATTACTAATCTTCACGGAGATGAAGTC
>Ga0210017_1003776_pt1 | contig 12600 bp, 10 predicted proteins | sample CryGeyCG2014_020_FD_183966 | JGI IMG/M metagenome (GOLD analysis project Ga0210017, IMG submission 183966) | Groundwater microbial communities from aquifer - Crystal Geyser CG08_land_8/20/14_0.20 (SPAdes) (version 2) | ecosystem: Environmental > Aquatic > Deep subsurface > Groundwater | place... | reverse complement strand
GTATGGCTGGCTTCTTAAATTTTTTACAAGAATCTTTTTTTCTGCATCTTCATATACTTTATCAGGAGTTACCACTCTTTTTATTCCTGCGTTCTTAATTGAATTTGCACACCAAACACAAGGAAACCAGCTGCTTAAGTAAATTGTTCCATTATGTGTGCTTTCATTATATTCGGCTACCTTACTAATTGCCATTGTTTCTGCGTGAGAACCAGGGCAAAGCTCCATTCCTTTTCCAGAAGGATAGCCATCTCTTAAACATTTATCATGTTCCATGAAATCCGGAGGTCCGTTCCAACCTGATTCAACATAATCCCCGCAAATATCATATACTACAGCTGCAAAAGGATGTTTTAAGCATGTTGAATTTTTAAGCGCTTCTTCTAAACGAGATTTAATTTCTTCAGCTTTATCCTTATCCATTTTAACTCAAGAAATTCTGGTTCTTCCACATATATAAATCTTTTGTTTGTAGCTATTTTACAATAGTAATAATTTATGTTCGACTCAACAAGCATAGAAACTTTTTTAAAGATGATAGGTTTTTAGTTTGTTATGATCAGCGAAGAAGAGAAAAGCGAAATAAAAGGAAAAGTAGCTGAGGGAAAGATTCTCACAAGAGTTATAATAGAAATATTGGGAAAACCAAAAGAGCACATTGAAAAAGCACTAAGAATTGTTGTTGAAAAAATAAAAGAACAGAAAGACATTAAGGTTGTTGAGGAAAAGCTGTTTGATGCAGAAAAACAGGAAGAAATGTTTAGTATATTTGCAGAGCTCGGGGTACTATTTATGGACATTGAAACATTAGTAGGATTCTGCTTTGATTTCATGCCCTCTTCTATTGAGATACTGGACCCACAAAAGCTAAGCTTTGATTCAAATGACTTTGCAGGACTGATAAATGACTTATTGACAAAACTGCATCAGATGACCTTTAAAGTGGTTCAAAATGATACTGAAAAAAAAGTATTGAAAAAGAATATGTTGAATATGCTGAAAAATACTGTTAAGATATTGCTTAACATTAAGAGCATGCAATTGGAACAAATTTCAAAGAGCAGCGGAATAAATGAAAAGGATTTGAAGCCATTGCTTGATTCAATGGTAAAAGAAAATATGATTAATCTTAAAGAAGAGGTTTATAGCTTAAAAAAATAAAATGCATGACTTAAAAAAACAGGCAGAGGCAGTGCTTTTTGCAGCTGGAAACAGGATTGATATCGGAGAGATAGCTAGATTATGCAGTGCAGACACAAATTCTTTAAAGCAGGCATTAAAGGAATTAAAAAAAGATTACGATGAAAAGAATTCAAGCCTTATGGTGTCTGAGGAGGGAAATTTCTGGAAACTTACTGTAAGAGAAGCATACATGCCCTTAGTGCAGCAGATAAACCCCCATACAGAGCTTGATAAAACAACAATTGAAACCCTGGCAGTTATTGCATGGAAAGCTCCAATATTGCAGTCAGATGTTATCAAGACAAGGACAAACAAGGCATATGACCATATAAAAGAACTGGTTGATTCCGGATTTCTTATAAAGCAAAGGCATGGAAGAAGCTATATTCTCAAGCTGTCACAAAAATTCTTTGAATATTTTGACCTCAAGGATAAGAATGATATCAAGGAAAGGTTCAAGGAATTTGTAGACATTGATGAGGAAGAGTTAAAGAAGGTAGAAGAAGAGAGATTAAAAGAAGAAGAAATTAAAAAAGCAAAAGAAGAAGCAGAGGAAGAGCCAAAACAAAAAAAAGAGCAAGAAGAAAAGACTGAAGAAAATCAGACAGAAGAAGAGCATCAAGAAACTCAAGTTAAAGAAAGAGCAGAAGAAAATTTAGAGCAGGCAGCAGAACAGGATGAACAGGAAGAAGAACAAGAAACAGAAGAGCCAATAGATGAAACAGAAGAAGAGCAAAAACCAGAAGCTGAAGAAAAAGAAGAAACTGACGAAAAACAAGAAGAAAAAATAAACAAAAGAGAGAGTAGAAAAAAAACAAGGAATTAAAAAAATTCTGAATAAAATGCTTTTACTAAAATGTCCAAAGTGCGGCCAAAAGATGAAATATGACAGTGCAAACGGCATGCTCACAAAGAAAAGAAAGAGATGCGTTTACTGCGGGCATTCATTTAAGGTAACTGACACTATTATAAAAAAAGTCTGATTTTAAGACATGAGTTCTAGAAAACTTTAAATAGTTACAGCTTAAGTATTGTTTTGTAACTGAACACAAGCTTCGGTTAAAAAGGTGATAAAAATCGCAGAAAAAACATCTGAGACAATACTAAAAGTAAAGAAGCTTTTCAAGAATGTTGAGCTTCCGGAGTATGCCTTGGACACAGACCTTGGTTTTGACATAAGGGCAAATGAAACAGTCATAATACCTGTTTCTGAGCAAAGAACAATAAAGACCGGATTTGCAATAGGAATACCTGAAGGCCATGTTGGCCTGATAAGGGACAGGGCAGGCATTATAACAAAGATGGGCCTTCACACAGCAGCAGGAACCTTTGACCCTGCATATCGAGGAGAGGTTTCAATAGTGCTTGTAAACTGCGGAGAGCATGAGGCTGAGGTTGAAAAAGGCATGAGGATTGCACAGATGATAATTCTTCCTGTAGCAAGGGCCAAATTAAAGGAAGTAAAAGACCTTTCTTCAACTGAAAGAGGAGAGAGAGGATTTAGCTCAACAGGTTTTAAAGAAGTAGTAAAAGAGCTTAAAAAATTAAAATCATGATCTTTTAATATTTCTTAATTTTAATTTTTTTAATAATTATCAGAAACATTTACCTTAATTTTCCTTTAATTCTTATCAACTTTTGAGCTAGTTAACCCAGCATAAAAACTTAATTTTTCAATCAATTCTCAAATAGCTGAAACCCCTGAATTCTGGCATTACAAGGTTTGTAACCCTAACCCAAAAGATATATAAACTAAGCTGGATTATTGCTTACAGAGAGAAAATGCCAGAAAACGAGCAAAAGGAACAGAGAGTTATTAAGAGATTAATAGCTGATGAGATGAAAGAATCTTATATTTCATACTCTATGAGCGTTATAGTAGGCAGGGCCCTTCCAGATGCTCGCGACGGCCTAAAACCAGTTCACAGGAGAGTCCTTTACACAATGTATGAGAATGGCCTTCTCCACAACAAGCCATTTAGGAAATCAGCAAATGTTGTTGGAAACTGCATGGCCAAATACCACCCGCATGGTGACTCAGCTATCTATGACACATTGGTCAGGATGGCACAGGATTTCTCATTAAGATACCCTTTAGTGCAGGGCCATGGTAATTTTGGATCAGTTGATGGGGATTCAGCAGCAGCTATGAGGTACACAGAAGCAAGGTTGCCAAGGATTGCAGAAGAAATGCTTGAAGATATTGACAAGGAAACAGTCAGGTTCCAGCCAAATTTTGATGACTCAGCAAAAGAGCCAACTATACTGCCGTCAAAACTTCCTAATTTATTGATTAATGGCTCTTCTGGAATTGCTGTTGGAATGGCAACAAACATGCCTCCGCATAACCTAACAGAGATAGCAGACGGTATAATAAAAGTTATAGACAACCCAGACACAACTGTTGATGAGCTTCTTTCTGTAATAAAAGGCCCTGATTTTCCAACAGGAGCATTAATCTGCGGCAGAGCAGGGATAATAAATGCATACCACACTGGAAGGGGAAAAATAGTCATAAGGTCAAAAACAGAGGTTATTGAGAAAGCAAACAAAAAAGCAATAATTGTTTCTGAAATTCCTTATATGGTAAACAAGTCTGTTTTAATAGAGCAGATAGCAGACAATGTTAGAGATAAGAGAATAGAAGGGGTATCTGACTTAAGGGATGAATCAGACAGAGAAGGTATAAGAGTAGTTATAGAACTGAAAAAAGATGCTAATCCTGAGATTGTTCTCAACCAATTATTCAAACATACAAGAATGCAGGACTCATTTGGAATCATAAACCTTGCACTTGTAAACAACCAGACAAAAGTCCTTAACCTGAAAGAGTTGATAATATGCCATATAAATCACCGCAGGCAGGTTATAAAGAAAAGAACACAGTTTGACTTAACAAAAGCAGAAGAAAGGGCTCATATCCTAAAGGGGCTTAGGATTGCGCTTGCAAACATTGACAGTGTTATAACACTAATAAAAAAATCAGGCTCAACAGAGGATGCAAGAAAATTATTAATCTCAAACTTTAATCTGACTGAAAAGCAGGCAAATGCTGTTCTTGACATGAAACTGCAGAGACTAAGCTCACTTGAGCAAAAGAAAATAAAAGATGAATTTGAATCATTATTAAAAATCATAGAGCAATTAAAGGCAATACTTGCATCAGAGCAGAAGATTCTCAATATAATAAAAAACGAGCTTTTAGAGCTAAAGGAAAAATATGGTGATGAGAGAAGAAGCCATTTTATAGACATGGAGGAAGATATTGAGATAGAGGATTTAATAAAAGAAGAAGAGATGGTTATCACAGTGACTCATGCAGGGTATATAAAAAGGCTACCTTTAGATACATACAAGCAGCAGCATAGGGGAGGAAAGGGTGTTATAGCAACAAAAACAAAGGAAGAGGATTTTGTTGAGGATATTTTTATTACATCAACTCATTCATATTTATTGTTTTTCACAAACAAGGGCAATGTCCAATGGCTTAAGGCATATAAGGTGCCGGAAGAATCAAGGATTGCAAAGGGAAAGGCAATTGTAAATCTTTTGAATCTCAAGGATGAAAAAATAACAGCAGTTATTCCAATAAGGGAATTCAAAAAAGGATATTATTTGCTTATGGCAACAAAGAAGGGGATTGTTAAGAAAACAGATTTAGCTGCATATTCAAATCCAAGGGCAAATGGCATCAGGGCAATAAATCTTGACCCTAATGATGAGCTGATTAATGCAGCTCTTACAGACGGAACAAAGAATATACTTTTGGCAACAAGAAACGGAATGGCTGTTAAATTTAGTGAGAAAGATGCAAGGCCAATAGGCAGGACTTCAAGAGGGGTTAGAGGCATAAGGCTTAAAGCAGGGGATTATGTCATTGGAATGATAATTGCAGAAGATAACCATACATTGCTTACTATCACTGAAAACGGATATGGGAAAAGGACAATGATAGAGGAATACCGTCTTATAAACAGGGGTGGTTCAGGGGTTATAAATATACAATGCACAGAAAGAAATGGAAAGGTTGTTGCTATAAAATCTGTTAATGGCGATGATGAAATCATACTGATAAGCAAGAATGGGATTGTTATAAGAATGCTTGCAAACGGCATATCTGTAATAGGAAGAAATACCCAGGGAGTCAGGCTTATGAGACTTGGCCAGGATGACAAGGTTGTTTCGGCCGCAAAAGTAATAAATGACTAAACATTTAAATAAGTTGAATTCTTTTTTATTATTATGAAAGCAATTGCAATAACCCATAAGGGGACAGAGGACATAGCTGCTTTAGAAATTAAAGAGCTGGTTAAAGCTTCTTCCAAAATTAGTGAGACAGTTGTATTGTTTGAGCCGAAGAATATGATTGACTTATGCAAACTGGCTTATAAGGCACAGTCAATATCCAGGGTTGTCTATTTATTTGACGAGCTTAAAATCCAGGCTGATTTTAATAAAATCCTTAAAACAATAGAAACAGCAATCAAAAAAATAAGCTTTGATAAATGGCTTGGTAAGGACAAGAGCTTTAAGGTATTGTGCAGGCATTTAACAAATAACAATTTCAGCAGCCAGGACATGGAAAAAGAAGCAGGTGCTTTTATAATAGAAAATATAAAACAAAAAAAAGCATATGAACAGAAAGTTGACCTTGAAAACCCTGACCTTATATTTTATGTTTATATTTTTGGTGAAAGATGCTATTTAGGGATTGATTTCTGCGGATTTGATCTTAGCAAAAGGGATTACAAGGTTTTCAGCAGCGCATCTGACATAAAAGGAACAATAGCTTATTCATTACTGAGGATTGCTAGGTATGAAAAACAAAAAAAGCTTCTTGACCCCTTCTGCAGCTCAGGGGTTATCCCTATAGAGGCAGCACTTTACAGCAATGGCTCTGTCAACTATTACAGAAAGGATAATTTTGCTTTTCTTAAATTAAAGCCATTTGAAAAAGAAAATTTTGATAATTTCTTTAATAAGCTGAATAAGCAAGACACTAAAAATAAGATATTTATTGCAGCTTCTGACCAGCAGCTATACCATGTAAGGTCTGCAAAAAAGAATGCAAAGATAGCTGGGGCTAACAAGGATATAGAATTTTCAAGAATAGACCTTGAGTGGCTTGATACAAAATTTAATAAGAATGAAATTGACCTGATTGCTGCAAAGCCGCTATTTTCAAAATATGATGTGCAAAAAATAAAAAAAACATATGATGAATTCTTTTATGCTGCAAAATACATTCTTTCAGAAAAAGGAAAAATTGCCTTAATATCAATATCAATGGATTTACTAAAAGAAAGCGCAGAAAAGCATGGTTTTAAGATCGCAGAAGAGAGGATTGTCTGGCAGGGCCAGCAGAAACTTGAAATAACTGTTTTTAAGAACTAAAACATCAAAAGTTTTATATATAATTCATGTTATTAAATCTATATGAAAAAAAGAGGACAAATAACACCATTCATTATTCTTGGATTAGTGTTCCTATTGTTCTTTTTGATTATTTTGTTTACCAAGAGCTATCGCATTGAAAAAATAGGCGTCATCTCCTCAGATGAGTTAAATCCTATAAAATATTATGTTGATTTATGTGCAAAATCATCTGCATCTGATGCATTATACCTTCTTGGTGTACAAGGTGGCTATGCAGCTCCGCCAAAACTTTATTTCCAGTCTGCTTATGCAAAGATAGCTTACTGGTATTATCAAGGAGAAGATACTTCACCAACAATCGAAGAAATGGAGCAAGAGCTTTCTTCATATATAAACAGAGCACTGCCAGAGTGCATTGAAAACCTTGATGCCTTTAGTGTTATGGGCTTTGAGTTTGAATTTGGCGAGATTAATACAGAAACAAAAATAAATGAAAATAATGTTGAGTTTAGGATTGATTACCCAATAACAGTCATAAAAGGAGAGTCTAAATCAGAAATAAGTGAATTCTATAAAATGGTTCCAGTAAGGCTAGGCCATATACACAGCATAGCAGAAGAAATAGTTTTAAAAGAGGTTGAAGACCCTGATTGGGTGGATATGACTTATTTGGTTAACCAGGACCTTAATTTCAAAATTTACCCTTATGATGAGAATACACTAATATACTCTTTATTAGACAACCAGTCCGTAATAGATTATGGCACTCAGTTTATGTTCTTGTTTGCAAATGGCTTTAAGGAAAGCGAGGAGCTATCCGAGGAAAATGAATAAAAATAATCTAATGAACTTGATTGTTTTGCTGTTTATTTTTTCTTTACTCATTGCTATGCCAAGAGTAAACTCAGTTCTTGAGCAAGGAGCAGGCTTTGGAGGTTCCAGTGATGAAATCTCCCCTGCAGATATAACAAAACCAGTTGAATTTCCTGAAGGTTATCTTGACCTTATTGATAAAAAAGAAAAGACCTATGAAGATTTTGAAGCAATAGAAGAAATTGAAAAGAACAATAATTTAGGATTTGTTGAAGTCGGTGATGTTAAGATACCCCTTAATACAGAGACACATGATGGCAATGTAGGAGGAGCTACAGCAAGCACTTTTGAGCTGAAAGGGGGTCTTGGCGGTGACCTAATTTCATTTAAGACACTCACATCAAAAAGCGGCAATGTCCTTGATGTTTCAAGGGCAGGAGACATAGAAAAGGTTATTATCAAGGACGGCGAAATAGCTGAGATAATTTTCAGCAAGATTGATGAATCAAATGAGAATCTCAATGAGGTTTTGTATTCTTCTGGAGAAGGCAAGGGACTTTGGTTTTCCCCCTCAACACCAGAAGAGGGAGAATCTGAAGAAACTAATATACAGATAAATGAATTTGGAGAAGGAACTATTGGTATTAAGGCTACAGCAGGTGTTAATATAGATATAAGCGGAAAGGAAAATTCTGAAATAAAGGCAGACACAGATGTTGAAATAAATGTTGATCCACTTGGAGATGGCTCATCTTATATTGAAGGAACACATATAACTGCAATTAAAGGAACCCTTTCTGTTAATGGAGAGGTTGAGGATTTAAAAGTTACGCTGTTGCCAAGCACTGAAAATGAGGCCAAACTTGTAATTTTTGAAAAATATGATGATAAGATAGTTACACAAACAATAGAGATATTGCATGAAGAAGATGAACCACAATCACCTGGAGAATCTGAACACAAAAAAAATATTTACATGAATTGCGACGAGGATAAGATAGGGGATGATGAGGACAAAATAATATATTCTTTTGGTGATATTAAGGAAGGAGCAAAAGAAGCACAAACCCAGATTGATGCAACTCAAGCCAGTGGAGTTGAAATCACAACAGCTATTGAAGGGGGAAATGAAGTAACTGCAAAATGTGAGGAAGATAAAACAGTTAAGGTTAGTACTTGGGATATAATAAAAAACGCCGCTAATAAAGCTATCAGTGATATTAAATCTTTTTTTCAACCAGGAGAACCTGATGTTGAAGAAGAAAAAACTCAAACTACAATTTCCTTTCCATTTACACAACCAACTAGTTCAGAAGGGGGAGGGGGTGGAGGAGTAGGTGTAATAGATTCTGCTGAAAAAGAAGAGAAAACTAGTGAAGAAGCCCCTGAAGAAATTATAAAAATAGATGTAGAAGCTTCTGGTTCAATAAAAGCAGGAATAGGAGCAATTAGTGAAAAAACAATTCAAATAAATGACAAGGTAACCATAGAAGAAGGTGGAGATAAACTTGATTCCACGCTTAGTGAAACGCTTGAATCAATAGAAGATTTAACCCAATCTTCTTTAGAATTAACTGAAAATACTGAAAAGGCAAAAGCAGTTTTGGAAGCAGCTTATAATAGAGCAGAAGAAGGAGAAAATGCTCAGCATTGTTGGGATGCATGTGCAAAAACTTATGAAGAGGCAGGAGCAGGGTGGCAAACAGTTTTTGTTAACCTACCGGAAGGAGATGATAGGATTGTATCTGTCAATTCCCCCCCTGATGAACAGAGAGACAATCTTGTTCCTGGGGATATTGTGGAATATCACATACCTGGAAAAGATTATGGTCATAATGTGATATTTATAGAATGGGAAAAAAAGGAAAACTGCATAGCTAAAGTTGCACAACAATCAACTAGCACATCCCCAATAACCCTCCGTGACCAATCTCTTTGTGGTGATTATGCACCAATTATTATATGGCAGCCTGTATAAAATAGATTATTAAATTATATTCAAAAACTTTAAATAATCCTTCTCTTACCAGTATAATATGAAAAAGAAAGTAAGCAATAAAAACAATTTACTTAAATTTCTTATTGCCTTAGTTATGTTTCTGATAGTGATTATTCCTTTCATATCTGCTCAACCTCCTGATATTCCTTCATCTGAAGAGGGAATTATAGTGGAGCTTAGTGATGGAAATGTTAATCTTAATGATCTAACTGGTAAACTTACTATTGCTGGAACAGAAGGCATTGATACAATAGAGCTTGCCAATGGAGATATCCCAAATATAAAATTTGGGGATATTGTTGTGGAAGATGGAAATCCTGTAAGCGGAAAATTATTTTTTTCTGCTGACTCCAGCTTTGACTTAGATGGCAAGCACATCACTGTCCCAAAAGACGGCTCAATTGAATTTAAAGATGGAAAGATAATAGTCAGCAAAGGCACTTCTATTGAAGTAGACGACAATAAACTTGAAGCATTGGCTGATGATACAGAAATCAAGATACAGGGAGATATTATTGAAGCTAAGGGACATATTTCTGTTGATTATGAAAACAGCCCAAACAAAATAATTCTTACTGGCAAGAATACTGTCCTTGAGCTGCAAACAGAAGAAAAAGAAAAATTTGAGTTTAAGAATTTAGATGATAAAGAGATTATAATAAATATTGGCTCATTTCATGATAGTGAGGACTACATTGAAAAAAACTGCATTTCATACCAGGATATGGGTGTAGGCGTAAGCGGTGAAGAGTGGGATAAAATAAAGGTTGATGGAAATGCATTAATAACTAAATATTATGAGGGAGAGCAAATATACCAAATAGAATTTGAGGAGGGAAAGGCAAGGCTTAGAAGGGATAGCTTATCAAAGATTGAAAATATAGAATTTGATAAAAATACAATTATTAATTATGATGATGGAAATATTGAATTTCGTATAGATAAATCAAAGGAATCAAGCCAAAGGATAAGAATACAAACAGTAGACAAGTCAAATGTTGAAATAGGCAGCCTTACAATATCAGAATATCTACAAGAAAGAATAGAAGAGCTGCAAAAACTGGTATCATCCTGGTTGCAAGAAGAGCAAGAAAATATTGAGCAGCAAGAAAGCCCAATAGAAGGTGAGCAAGGGCAATATTATGAATACTCTCCTAAAACAACCAAAGCTATGATAGAAGAATCAAAAAAAATAAAAGTCGAACTAAAGGACGAGGAGTATACAACAATACTTGAATTAGCTGAAAGACATGCAACTGATTATAAAAAGGTTGCACTTTACCTTGCTCTATGGGAAAAAGAATCAAATTGGAAAGAATGGGGAAAAGAAGGATCAATATGGGGCCCATATATTGTCAATGAAGCGGGATGTATTGGAATTGGACAGCTTAAATTATCTGCATTCCAAGATGTTATAGATTGGTATCCTGAACTTTTTCCTGAATACCTAGCATACCAGGATAATGATAATTATTTGACAGAAGTGTTAAAGGAAGATATAGAAGTTAATGCAAAGGTTTCAGTATATTACCTTGAACTGCAGGACATTAAATATAAATTTGGAAAACTTGAATATCAGCTTACAGGCTATAATGCAGGTCCCACTGTAACAAAAGACCTTCTCTATGCGTTTGAAAAAACAGGAAAAACCAACTGGAAAGATTATAAGGCATTTCTTAGAAGCGAAGAAGGGGGATTGAAATTTATTAGCTCTGATAAGGCTGAAGAAGTAATAGACTATATAGAAGTGATATGCAAAGATATTGGCTATGCCCTAGTATAAAACCCTAAGATATAAATAAGATAATCTTCTTCTTGACCTAATGCTTAAAAAGGAATATATATGGCTGGCCTTAATATTCAGTCTTGTTTTGGGTATGAGGCTTTATTTTGCTTTTCAGGCACCATACTTCAGTGAGGATGCCTATTTTAACATAAGGCAGGTAGAGCACATAAGAGAAACAGGATTGCCCTTGTTTAAAGATGATTTAAGCTACTCTGGGAGGAATTTTCTTTTCCAGCCGTTTTTTCAGTATATTCTGGCTTTTTTTAACCTTTTCATGCCCTTAAACCTTGTTTGCAAGCTATTGCCCAATATATTTGCCTCATGCCTTATCTTTATTGTATATCTTATTGCAAAGGAGATAACCAAAAGCCAGGGTGCAGCACTATTTTCATCATTTATCTCTGGCTTTATCCCAATATTTTTTACTGAAACAGTAAACAGTGTTTCAGTATTTTCCCTGGTTATACCCCTTATGTTCTTTTTGATATACTTCCTGATAAAGATTAACAAGGATGCAAAATATATTAATCATTTTGTTGTTTCTATTATAATAATCGCATTAATGCATGCATCTGCGTTTTTATTAATCATGGCTTTTTTACTTTACGTTTTGTTTGTTAGGATAGAGCATCTGAAACAAAACAGGTCAGAGCTGGAGTTGATAATATTTTCAACAATTCTTGTTACCTGGCTTAACTTTATTATATACAAAAACGCATTTCTGGCTCATGGCCAGTTTGTCATCTGGCAGAACATACCAAAAGAGCTGCTTGGCCAGTACTTTTCACAGTTAAGCATACTGAATGCGCTGTTTTATATTGGAATAATACCTATTATCTCAGGGATATACCTAATTTATAAATATATTTTTAAGAAGAAAAACAGGAAGATTTACCTTCTAATGGCATTTGCCCTTTCAGGGCTTTTTTTACTGTGGTTTAAGCTTATACCATTAAAGACAGGCTTTATTTTCTTTGGTGTAATATTTGTTTTATTATTCAGCAAGGCTTACTCTGATTTCCTTTTGTTTGTAGACAAGACAAAATTTTCAAAATACAAAAGGATTTTTATTGCAGTGATTTTCCTGATTTTTATCCTTAACTCAGTCATTCCTACCATTAGTTACACAACCAGTATTATTAAAGAAGCAGCATCAAAGAATGAAATAGACTCTTTTTTATGGCTAAAAAACAACAGTGATGAAAAAGATGTTGTCCTTGCAAGCCTTGATGAGGGTTACATTGTAAATGCTGTTGCAGAAAGAAAAAATGTCATTGATAAAAACTTCCTGTTAATAAAAGATGCAGAACAGCGCCTTGAGGATGTAAAAAAAATATATACTACTTCTTATGAAACAGAGGCAATACCTTTATTGAATGAGTATAACATAAAGTATATTCTCCTATCTAAGAGATCAATAAATTATTATAATATAGCTGATTTA
>Ga0210017_1003774_pt1 | contig 12605 bp, 10 predicted proteins | sample CryGeyCG2014_020_FD_183966 | JGI IMG/M metagenome (GOLD analysis project Ga0210017, IMG submission 183966) | Groundwater microbial communities from aquifer - Crystal Geyser CG08_land_8/20/14_0.20 (SPAdes) (version 2) | ecosystem: Environmental > Aquatic > Deep subsurface > Groundwater | place... | reverse complement strand
AGATGTTAGGAGTATCCCACTAATAACTATAATAACAACAATAGTTTTGCTTATTTTAATTTTTTTTGCAATATCCATTAAAAACCAAAGCCCCTCGCTCGCTAATATAGACGCAGGTATTGCAAATAGCATCCAAAACCTGAATGCAACCAAGCCAACAGGAAGATTAAATGTCATGCTGTTTACTCCTAAGAAAGTAAATATTAACCAAGCTAAGGTTATTATAATCCAATGATTCTCTTTCTTGATTAATGATTTATATTTAATTGTAACATAAATCAAAGCAATAAATAACAATAAACACAGCACAATCCCAACACCAACTGGATTATTAATCATATTCTGTGGCTTTGCAATAAAAAAATCATTAAATGTATAGGCTCTTGTAGCTGTTCCACCATATGGTTTAAAGGTTTTTTGAATTATCCATATTATTTTGCTAAAGATTCCTGTGCTACTTACAACATCGCCTGCAGCAGCTGATTTTCTTACTCCTGCACCAATTAATCTAGTATTATTATACCACCACATAAAAGAAAGTGCAAGTCCACCTAGTCCTGCAAAAAAAACGTGTTTTTGAAATCTTTTTTCTAATAATGATTTAATTATGAAATAAAGGCCTAAAAGAACTACAAACTTGATTGACTGATCTGGCTGAGTTACAAAAATGCCTGCCATAACAACTGCTGCTGCATAAGCCCATTTTTTGTCATGCTTAATCATTTCAAGGCAGTAGAATGCTGGGAAAAACAAAATAACAATCAATGAATGCGACCATATAAAATGGCTTAAAAAGCAGGGTATGCATGTAAGAACAAAAGCTGAAAACAATGCCTTACTTTTATTTTGAGTAAATTCATTTACAAAGAAGTAGAAGAATATTATTCCTAGGGATATGATTAAAGCATTGAAGAATTTTAATGTCCAGTATATTGAAGGTGATGTTTGGTGTAAAAGCCCCATAACTATTGAGTAACCAGGAGGATAAGGGGACATATAATGAGAAATGTAAAAGTCAGGAGTCTGGCCAGTGAATGTATGTTTTATTGCTATGTACTTTGCTGCAACTGCATGCTGCCATGAATCTCCATCCTCAAGCCATGGATAAACAAAAGCTCCCTTGACCATGACATAAAGCAGAATAAAAAACAACAGGAAAACAGCTAAGACATAAAGATTTGATTTTTTTATCTTTAGCATGTTTGGTTTTAGAAAGCTTATTTTACTAAAATTAATCTTATCCTTGTTTTTGAATAAAAAATAAACAGGAACTGCAATGCTCAACAAAAGGAAAACAATCCAATGCAGAGGTATATGAACCAAGTTTAGGAAAACACCTAGAATAGGGATTACGCCAAGGCCAATGCCTATTCTCATTAAATTTCTCTCAAAAAAGTCCTCAGAATTCTTAACAAAGCTCGTTATAGCAAAACCAAGGCCCCATGTGTATATAAAGAATAATAATATTGTTATGAAACTCATCTTATTTTTCTATGGAAACTTATTTAAATAACTTACTCTTTTAAGAGAGCTATGAAAGTTGTTGTTACAATTCCTGCATACAATGAGGAGAAAACAGTTGGCTCTATAATAAGAGAAATAAAGGAAGTTATGGATAAAACCAGCTATAACTACCAGATTCTTGTTCTGGATGATGGAAGCAAAGATAAGACAGTTGAAGCTGCAAAGAAAAATGGTGCTTTTGTTGTTTCAAATAAAAGAAATTTAGGGTTGGCTGAAACCTTTAAGCGAGAGATGAAGGAATGCTTAAAATTAAAGGCAGACATTATTGTGCATACAGATGCAGATGGCCAGTATCCATCTTACTATATTCCTGAAATGATTGAGAAAGTTGAGCATGGCTATGACTTGGTTTTGGGGAGCAGATTTGGAAAGGGAAGTTATGGTGGCTCTTCTATTATGAAGAAGTTGGGGAATCGTGCTTTTGCAAGGGTTTTCTCAAATCTTCTTAAAACAAAAATCACTGACACAACAACTGGATTTAGGGCATTTAGTAAAGAAGTTGCAGAGCTTCCTTTGATAAACACATTTACTTATACGCAGGAGCAGCTGATAAGGGCAGGAAAATCAAAGATGAAAATAGGTGAAATTCCTATTAAGACAAACAAGACAAGGCCAAGCAAATTATTCAGGAATCCCTTTGACTATGCAGTAAAGGCTTGGATAAACATATTCAGGATTTACAGGGATTTTGAGCCATTAAAGTTTTTTGGAAGAATTGGGTTGTTATTTATTCTTGCTGGATTTTTGCTGGGCCTGTTTATTTTATACAAAATAATAACTGTCGGCAGTGCAGGCGGAATCCCAAGGGTAATATTAAGCATGTTGTTAATACTTGTAGGAATCCAGATCGCATTCTTTGGCTTCTTGGCTGATATGAACAGAAAGTGATTTACAATGTCAATTATTGTTGTATTGAAGACAAAGCAAGATTCTAAAAATGTTTATAATAATACAAAAAAAATTATTAACATGCTTGGCGGAATGAAAAAATTTGTCAAGAAAAATGACAAAGTTTTAATAAAGCCAAATATAGTCAGCCCAATTGAAGAATCTGTAACAGATTTCAATATAATAAGGGCGGTTGTTGATGAAGTAAAAAAATGCAAGGCAATTCCATATATTGGTGAAAATTCTGGTTTTGAGTTCAGCACAGAGCAGACATTCAAGATATTAAAGGTTAATGAGCTTGCAAAAAAATTTGATGTAAAGCTAGTTAATTTTGAAAAATCAAAGAAACTAAAAAAAGTGAAGGTTCCTTACTTGAAGCATTTTGAAATTCCAGCTGAGGTTCTTGATTCTGATGTAATAATTAATATCCCAAAGATGAAAATGCATAACCTTACAATAATAACTGCAGCTATGAAGAACATTATGGGCATACTTAACAGGGAAAACAGGAGAAGGATGCATATGCATGATATTGACCTTTCAATAGTTGACTTAAACAGGGTAATCAGACCAAATCTTACAATAGTGGATGCATTAAGCATAAGGAGCAAGGCTGTTTTTGGAAAGTCATATAATCTTAATGCAATAATCGCAGGAACAAATTCTATTGATATTGATAAGTTTTGCTGCAAGCTGATGAATATTAATTATAAACATGTTAAATACATAAGAAAGGCATCAAAGATGGGTTCAAAGAATATTAAGATAATAGGCGACAAGGTAAAACCACTTCCTTTTTCTCTTGAAAATCCTCTATTTACAAGAAAGATATTCAGTATTTTTTTCTGGGCAATGCACTCTATTGATTATATTTATTCAAGATTCACAAACAAAAGCCTTATACCCTTGTATAATTTCTTCTTTGGTATAAGACCGGTTATAGTTAAATCAAAATTCAGGGGTAATGAGTCTTACATAGATATTTGCCCTGTAAATGCAATTAATCCAAAGAAAAAGAATATAAAATATAATAGATGTATGTATGTAAGATGCCTTAAATGTTTTAGGAATTGCAAGGATGGCTCAATAATACTAAAAAAAGGATTTAGGAGGGTTAAGTGTTAAGATGAAAAAAAGGGAATGGGGAAAGGATCCTTACTTTTATGGGCCCAGGCAGTACTTCAGACAGTCTCTTTTGATAAGTTATATAAAAAAAGGAAAAGGAAAAGTGCTTGATGCTGGTTGTGGAAATGGCAGCCAGAGTTTCAGGATCGCAAATAAAGGTCATTTTGTAACAGGGATAGACATATCAAAAAGGAGTACAGAATTCTGCAATAAAATAAAAGAAAGTATAGGAATAAAAAATGTAGATTTTATGCAGATGGATTTAGTTGATATTAACCTGCCAAGAAACTCATTTGACGCGGTTGTAAGCGGGGAAGTGTTGGAGCATATAAAAGAGGATGATATAGTTGTAAGAAACTTTAATAAGGTATTGAAAATTGGGGGCCAGTGTATCATAACAACTTGCCACAATCCAAAGCTGTGGAGCTTTGAGGATGAATGGAGCAGCCATGTAAGAAGGTATAAAGCAGGCGAACTAAGAAATCTTTTTTTAAGAAACGGTTTTAGGATAGAAAAAATGCGTTTCTTTGGGTTTCCATTAATGAGGATTTACCTTTATTTGTTCAGGTTTGTGCTCATAAAAAAAATGAAAAGCAAAAAAAAGACAGTTGAAAGAAAGTCACACCACAGTCTTATGAATATATTGTCATACATATTCTTTTTTGACAATCTTTTCAGCTGGTGCAGCCTTGGCAATGGTCTTGTGCTTAGGGCAGTTAAAATAAAGGATTTAAAATGAAAAAGATATTTTTATCATGCGGTGATGGGCATTTTAACCTTGGAGATGAGGCAATAACAGCATCAATTGTAACCAACCTCAGAAAGTTAAGAAAAGACATTGACATAACTATTTTTTCTTCTGACCCTGAAAGGACAAAGAAATTGCATGGGACTAACTCAATAAAAATGGAAATGTCTGCTTTTGGATTTATAACAGGTATTTTCAGAATGTTGAGATTTTTTTCAAAAATGGATCTTCTTGTTTGGGGTGGTGGGAATCTTATTACTGACGCACCAAGCCAGCTGTTCATTCCCTTTCATCTGACAAAAGTTTTTCTGGCCAAGCTGATGGGAAAAAAAGTTATAGTTTACGGAATTGGGGTTGGCCCTCTCACCGGATCATTTGGAAAGTTTCTTACAAGGGTTATCATAAACAAAGCAGATGTTATAACTGTGAGGGATGAGGAATCCAGAAAAATATTAATCGATGTGGGAGTAAAAAAGCCGCCAATATATGTTACTGCAGACCCTGCAATAAACCTTGAGCCTGCAAAACAGTCAAGGGTCATGCAGCTTATGAAAAGAGACGGGATAATAAAAAAAACAGGTCAAACTTTAGTTGCTGTTGTGCCAAGGAGGATATTCCACAGAAAATCAAGCAGCATAATACCTGTTAAATACAAAGTGAAGTTCGGCATCATAGACAGGGAAAGCAAAATCAAGTTTGAAAGGTTTGAGGAAACTATTGCAAGAGCAGCAGATTACCTAAAGGAAAAGCTTGATGCAAGAATAGTTTTTATTCCAATGCAGATGTCTTCTTCTCAGCAGCAGCAGGATGATAAGATTTCAGCTGAAATAATTCAAAAGATGAAATACAAAAAAAATACATGCATAGTCAACAGCAATAAGTATAAGATGAATGAGCTTAAGGGAGTTTACAGGCAGATGGATTTAATTTTGGGCGTGAGGTTTCATGCCCTTGTTTTTGCATGCAGCATGGAAAAGCTGATTGTTTCCATTCCCTACAGCCCCAAGGGGCGCAGGTTAATCAGTTATCTCGGGATTGAAAGATATGCAATTCCTGCAGAAGAAGTTAAATACGAGAATTTGACAGAAAAAATAGAGCTTGTTTTATCCAACAAGGAATTAATGAAAAAGAATTTTAAGGAAAAATCAAAAATACTAGAAGAAAAAGCTAAATTTAATGTTAAGTTAGTTTTGGATATGCTGAAATGAAAAAATATATTAAACAGATTTTAAAGTTAGTAGTGAGTGTTTCATTAATATTTATACTGTTTTACAAAGTGGGATTTAAAGAAGTTTATGAAAATCTTGTGACAGTAAATCTATTTTATCTTACTCTTGTAATAATTGTTTTTCTCATGAGTTTTTTAGTTGCATCAATCAGCATAAAAGCCCTGTTGTTGTCTCTAAAAGCAAGAAGATTAGGATTAAAAAAAATAGTATGGTATAACATGCTGACTTATGCAATATCAAAATTTATCCCTGGGCGAGTAGGCGATTTATCAATGGTTTATTTCCTAAAAAAAGAGGATATTACTATTGGCAAGGCAAGTGCTATTGTCATTATTGACAGGATAATATCATTTTTTGTCCATTTCATACTTGCATTTTTTGGTTTTTTTATCTTTTTTCCGCCAATAGTTGCTGTTAGGCTAACCTGCATATCAATTCTTACCTTTTTTGTATTAATATTTTTTATAATATGGAAAAAAGGGAGGGACATTGTTAAAAAATATGTCTTAAGAAAACATTCAAACATGTTTACTGGATTTTACAAGACATTCTCAGGATATTTTAAACACTATAAACATCTTTTATTGATAAATACAATATTTACTCTTGTAAATACATTTTTCTTTGGCCTTATGGTTTATCTTGCATTCTTTTCTATCAACCAGCAAATAAATGTTGGTATATTAACAATAATAATAATTGTGTCCATAACAGAGATTCTTTCACTTATTCCAATAACTATTTCCGGTTTAGGATTAAGAGAAACATCTGTTGTTTTTATGTTCTCTAAATTAGGGGTTTTAGCTGAGTTTACGATGAGTGCTTACCTTATTTTACTATTCATACGTTATATTTCTTCAGGGATTTTATTGCTGATTTGGACATGGGCAAAAAAGCATTAGAAAGATATAAAAGTATTTAAGTTAACCCTTATTATAATTTTTAAAATGGGAACATTATCTTACGCTCTCGAGCTTTTTCCAAAAGTGATTAAATATAAATTAAGCATGTGGGGGGTTATAAAGCCGCCTGTACCTGATAATTTCACTTTCTCTGTTACAAACATGTGCCAGTCAAGATGCAAGACATGTGATATATGGCAGCTTTACAAAAAAAAGCCAAAGCTAAAGGAAAAGGAGCTGAAGCTTTGGGAGATAGAACGAATATTCAAAAGCATGGGTCATGTCTATTTCTTTAATCTAAGCGGAGGAGAGCCTTTCTTGAGGAATGACCTACCTGAGATAGTTGATTTGGCATGCAAGTATTTAACTCCGAGGGTTATTCACACCCCGACAAATGCAATTGCATCTGACCTTGTGTTAAAGCAGACAAGAAAGATTCTTGAGATAATGAAGAAAAATAATTGTGATGCAGTATTCACAATAAAGCCAAGTTTTGACGGCATTGGAAAAAAGCATGATGAGATAAGAGGAGTTAAAGGCAACTTCAAAAAGCTCATGAGAACATACAATGGCCTTAAAAAACTGCAGAAAGAATACCCCAATCTTGATGTTAGCCTTGGAACAGTCATATCAAGATTTAATTTTGACCAGATAAAAGAAATTGTTGAATATGGTAAAAACCTTAAACCAGACAGCTACATAAATGAGATAGCTGAGGAGCGCTCAGAGCTTTTCACAAAAGGAAAGCCAATAACCCCTGATTCAGAGCAGTACAACAAAGCAATAAAATTTTTCTCAGAAGAAATAAGAAAGGATATGAAAAAAAAGAAATCGCTTGTAAGGATTATGCAGGCATTCCGCCTTGTTTACTATGAGCTTGCTGTAAGAACAATGAGAGAGAAAAGGCAGGTTATCCCGTGCTATGGAGGCATTGCAAGTGTTCATCTTAATGCCTATGGCGATGTCTGGCCATGCTGCATCCTCGGATATGAGAAATCAATGGGAAATTTAAGGGATTATGGCTATGATTTCATGAAGGTCTGGCGCTCAAAACAGGCCGATGGGGTAAGAAAATACATAAAACAGAAAAACTGCTATTGTCCATTGGCCAACATCTCATACACAAACATGCTCTGCAACCCAAGATACATGCTCAAGGTAATCAGAAATATCTTATTTTAAGATTTTATTTTCTTTATACCACTGAACTGTTCTTTTAACGCCTTCGTCAAGGCCTATCTTAGGGCTATAACCTAATTCCTTAACTGCTTTTGAAATATCAAATGAGCGGCCTACTGTTAAGTTTTTTATCCTGTCTTTTGAAAGAAGCTGGGGAACTTTAAAAAAGCCCAATGCCTTAAAAAACAATGCACCAATATAGGCAATAAAAAGAGGAAGATGTATCGGCATCTTAACATTTTCATTTCTTGCTATTGCTTCAACAAATTCATTCATTGTGTAGTTTTTTTTATCTGATAATATGTATGTCTGCCTTACTGCATTTTTGCTTTTCCCTGCCAGCACTATTCCTTTTACAAGGTTGCCAACATAAACAAGGCTCATTAGGTTTTTTCCATTTCCTATTATGAAGAATATTCCCTTTTGGATAAGCCTGAACATTTTCGCCTTGTTTCTTATCTCTCCTGGGCCATAGACCATTGTCGGCCTTATGATTGTCCAGTCTAATCCTGATTTTTTTACAGCAAGCTCTGAAAAGTATTTTGTCTTGTCATAGTCTGTTACAGGGCTGCATTTTGTTTTTTCATCGGCCATGTGTTTTGCAGGGCCCATTGCTGCAACGCTGCTTATATAAATAAATCTCTTGACATTGTTTTTAACACATGCTTTAATCAGATTTTCTGTTCCAATAACATTTGTGTTATAAAGCTGCCTGTATGTTACATCAGGACCGCCGAGCATTGCTGCAAGGTGATAAACAGTTTTAACATCTTTTGTTGCTTCTGTAAGCGAGTCAATGTTTTCCAGAGAGCCAGAGCAAATCTCAAGGCCGTGCTGCTTAAGTTTTTCATCTTTGTTTAATTTTCTTATGAGAATCCTGACTTTTTCCTTTTTTTTCAAAAGCTCATCAATAAGGTGAGAGCCAATAAAGCCAGTTGCACCAGTAACGAGTATTGTCATCTTAACCTTTTGTAGAGTTCTGCTGTCTTTTTTCCTATACCTTCCCAGGAATATTCCCTGCACATCTCTTCTGAATCTTTTGAAAGCTGCTCTGCAAGCTTTTTGTTCTTGAGAATTTTTATTATTTTTTCAGAAAGCTGTTTTACATTATTTTTTTCTATTACAAACTCCTTGTTCTTTAACAAGTCAGGAAGCCCGCCAGTATTGCTGACAATAAGCGGCTTGTGAAAAGCAAGGGCTATATTGCCAGGGCCGCTCTGAGATTCAAAATGTTTGTAAGGTAAAGCCACTAGATCAGATGCTTCAAAATAATGTTTTACATCTGACATTGGGACATATTCAAGAAATGTCCTTATGTTTTTCTGAAGTTTATATTTTTCTATCAGTTTTTTGTTTGGCTTCCAGTCTATCCATGACTTTCCGGCTATTATCAAGAGTGCATCTGGAATCTCATCCCTAACAATAGCAAATGCCTCTATGAGTATATCAACTCCTTTGTACTCCCTTATATTCCCAAAAGAAAGAACAACAGGGATATCCTGCCTTATGTTAAGTTTTTCTCTGGATTCTTTTTTTGTCACTTTTTCATTTTTATAGAATTCATAAATCCCGTGGGGTATTCTTATCATTTTGTCTCTGCTGATGTGAAATACCTCTTCCATCCTGTCTATGTTTCCTGTTGAATGGAGTATGAAAAAGTCAGGGAAAAGGAAGATTATTTTTGTAATCCACCTGTCTATAAAGTTGGTTTCATGCCCAAGAACATTGTGCACTGTAAATATAATTTTCTTTCTCCTAAGCTTTAAAAAAGAAAGTATAACAAAGAAAATTGGGGAAAGGAATGTTGTCCACCACTGAAAATGGACTATATCTCCTTTTGCAGAGAGGCCTGCCCATGCCCATGTGAAAGGGTTATAATAGGTTATAAAACTCCTTATTTTTATGTTTTGGTTGGTTTTTAATTTAAAATTTTTATCTTTGTCTTCTGTGCCGCCGGGATACAAAAAATTAGGATAAAGCGTTTTAAAAGAAATGAAATCAATCTCAACATGCTTTGATAATGCCTGAGTTAGCTCTATGCAGTAATCGCTCATTCCCTTTATAGGGGGCAATGTTCCAATCATGCTAATCTTAATTTTTCTCACCTTTTAACATCAAAACTAAAAACTTATATAAAATTATTGGTTTTGCATTACCAAAACCTTTAATAATAAGCAAGGTTCACTTAAAAAATATAGGGGTTTTAATATGAAAATAACATTTGTTATACCGCCTGCTAAAAAAGGCAGGGCTGCTGAAAGATTGTTTGGATGTACTTTCCAGGTTTATGCACAGCCTAATTTAGTTGTTCTTTACCCGGCAACAATGCTTAAAGAGAAGCACAAAATTATTGTAAGGGATTTTCCTGTTGAAGATTATTCTTATAAGCAGTTTATTGAATGGGCAAGGCATGATGACTCTGATATCTACTGTTTTCACACAGTTCCATTGTCAAGAGAGCTTGACCTTGAGGCTGTTAAGGCTTTAAAGAATAAGCCAGTTATATTTTTTGGCCCAGAGCCGACAGACAAGCCGGAGTTATTTTTAAGAGAGAAAAATCACTATGTTATAAGGGGAGAGGTTGAGGCATCAATATGTGAATTAGTTGATGCAATTGAAAAGAAAAAAGGTTTTGACAAAGTTCTTGGGCTTTCTTATATAAAACATGGAAAAATAATCAGCAATAAGAATATTGGCTATATAAAAGACATAAATAATCTACCAATTCCAGACAGGACACTTATTCCTTATAAGAAATACAGGAATCCAAAGCTTCCAAGAAGCCCTTATACGACAATGCTCACATCAAGGGCATGCTCATATAGGTGCTATTATTGTGTTCCATGCTCTTTAAGCTATGCCCGCGAGCTTGACTGGAAATCATACAATAAGGGAAAGCCTCCTGTAACATTAATAAGTCCTGAAAACATCTACAAAGAGCTTGTTGAGATAAAAAAACTCGGCATAAAGGCAATATCTGTTATTGATGACCAATTTGTATGGGATAAGGAAAGGCATCATGAAATATGCATGGCTTTCAAGAAAATAGGCTTGCCGTTTGGCATACTTGCAAGGTCAGACAGATTAGTTGATGAGGATATTGTTAAGGACTTGGCAGATGCAGGATGTATTTATGCTGATATGGGCATTGAGTCCTTTAACCAGGAAATACTCAATTATTGTAATAAAGACCTTAACGTGAAAACTATTAAAAAGTCAATTGAGCTATTGCAGAAGTATAGGATTGAGCCAAAGTTAAATATTCTTTATGGTACATGCCCTCTTGAGACAAAAGAAACATTAAGAGATAGCCTGAAAAAAGTCAAGGCATTGAATATTGATTTTGTACAGTTTGCTGTTGCATCACCTTTTCCAGGAACAGAATTCAGGGCAAAAGGATTAAAAGAAGGGTGGGTTATTGAGCCGGATGTTGGAAAGGCAGACCCAAGCAAGAGATCTTTGGTCAGATATCCAAATTTATCAAACAAATACCTTGATATGTGGGTTGTGCATTCATTCAGGTCGTTTTATTTCAGGCCGAAGATAATATTAAAAAGACTGTTTAAAATAAGAAATATCTCTGAGTTCAGCATATACCTAAGGGGTCTTTACAGGCTTATAAAAAGGGAGAATAATTGAAAATGATAATAACTATACTATTAATGTTATTGATTTTATTTGCTTTTTTATTTCTCTGGACCTGGATTGGGTATCCGGTTTTTTTATTCTTTGCCTCAAAGCTGTTCAGGAAAAAACATCTTATTTCTGATAGTTATATGCCGAAGGTTACAATGATGATAATGTCTTATAATGAGGCAAAGGTAATCGAGAAGAAAATAAAAAACTCTCTTGAGCTTGATTATCCCAAACTTGAAATCTTTGTTGTTGACAGCGCCTCAAATGACGGAACGCAAAATATTGTTAAGAAATATTCTAGAAAAGTAAAATTAATTGAGCAGGGCGAAAGAAAGGGAAAGGCATCTGCAATAAACTATGGGATGAAATATGCATCAGGGGAGATTATAATAATTACAGACTCAAATGCAATGATGAACAAGGAAGCAATAAAAAAAATTGCAAGGCATTTCTCAAATAAAAAAATCGGTGGTGTATGCGGAAGGTTTGAGGCAAGGGATATAAGGGACACCAGCATTGGAGCAGGAGGAAGCATATACTGGAAAATTGAGAAATTCCTTAGAAAGCATGAGAGTGATATTGATTCTGCAATACACGTGAGCGGAGAAATAACAGCTTTCAGGAAAGGTGTTATTGACAAAGTAGATGAATCAAGCCTGTCAGAGGATTTTGACATGGCAATAAGGATAAGAAGGGCAGGATTCAGGATTTTGTATGAGCCGGATGCAGTTGCATATGAGCCTGCTCCTGAGAATGTAAAAGACTTGTCAATACAGAAAAAAAGGATAACAATAGGCACATGGCAGGAATTAATTAAGCATAAGAATGTTCTTTTTAACCCTCGTTATGGATGGTATGGCCTTGTCATACTTCCGTCCCACAAACTTTTCCAAGTATTGACTCCCTTTTTTCTGATATTGATATTCTTATGCTCTGCAGTTATATATTCATTCACAAATGATTCACTTATACTGATGTTTTTAATGCTTCAGGCAATATTTTATTTTCTGGCAATTGTTTCATTCATTCCGCTAAAGGCAATAGAGAAGTTTCCATTGTTTGTGCTCATAAAATATTTCATGGCAACAAACTACATACTTATTTTGGGATTTTTTGATTTCATAAGGAAGAAAAGGATAGTCACATGGAAAAAGATAGAAAGCTCGAGAAATTTTTGAGGTCTGAAAAATGAGTGTTGTAACATTGGGAATAAACGATGGCCATAATGCAGGGGCAGCTTTGGTCAGAGATGGAGAGGTTATTGCAGCTGTGCAGGAAGAGAGATTATGCAATGTAAAGAACTTTAGCGGTGTTCCAGAGCTTGCTATAAAAGAAGTTTTTAAGATAGCAAAAATTCATCCGCATGATATTAAT
>Ga0210017_1003771_pt1 | contig 12610 bp, 13 predicted proteins | sample CryGeyCG2014_020_FD_183966 | JGI IMG/M metagenome (GOLD analysis project Ga0210017, IMG submission 183966) | Groundwater microbial communities from aquifer - Crystal Geyser CG08_land_8/20/14_0.20 (SPAdes) (version 2) | ecosystem: Environmental > Aquatic > Deep subsurface > Groundwater | place... | reverse complement strand
CAGCCATATCGGTTACTGAAGAACTTGGGATGGTTCCATGGGCAGAACCACCCGACTTTACGGGCGAACTTCTTGCTTGCCTTAATGGGGCAGATGAATTTATGCCTCATACGATTTTGCTCTTTGTCATAGAATTTACCTTGAGATACCATCTCAAAGCCAGCAACACAGATGGGTATGCCCTTACGGGATAGCTTTATGTTGGGATCTTTAGACCGCCTTGGATTCTTCGCTATAACAGGCTTTGCCTTAAGTTCTTTAACTATGAACTCGATGATGTTATATGTGTCAAAGGCAGAGTCGCCTAACACAGCTTCTATGGGTAGCTTAAAGAGCTTTTTGACATGTTTTAGTTGCGGAATGATTAGATGCTGTTCATATACATTAGCGGGTTGGGTAATCTCAGCTATGGGCAACTCCGTAATAGCGTCGTTTAAAATAAAGTTACGATATCCCCAGAAGAATTGAACCTTTTTCTTGTCGGGGAATACGACATACGCACTTAACCGAGCATCGGGATCGCCCTTTGGTATCCTGGCCTTATCGAATCGATTGGCCACAGTTGTTTTTAAATTATTCTCTTTGACATTGGCTTTGATAGGGCAGGAATCGGCTGATATGTATCGGCCGGTAATTTGGCCTAAAGCAATAAGCTCTTTTACTAAATCTTCCCGGACAGCTTGAAGTAATTCGTTAGACGTATCTTTTAAAAATGACGAGAATCTTTCTACGGAAGGAAAAGAACTAAAATTACAGATTTGCGCGATCTGAGGATAGTTCTTAATCTCGCGCGAAAGTTCCAATAGCGTAGGTATAGAGCGAAGATTCTTATATATTAGGGCGTTAAGTAGGGCGTTTTTGGGGTGCGGCGGCCTTCTTTTAGGCTTAAGCTGTTCTTTAGGAAATCTTAGCGAAGAAAAAAGCAGTTCAAACTTTTTGATATAGTCCTTAGATAGCCCTTTGGTTAATAAAAGATTCGGTTGAAACATAAGCACCTCCTGAATTTTGTGAAAGGCATGGTTTTAGCCAGCCTTGGGAGAATCCGGGGACACATCACTTAATTCATTGACATAGACATTTATTCCCACTATAATTTTTTTATGGCAAGAATGGCATGTATTGTTATACCTAATATCCCTCATCACATTACCTAACACAGCAATAGATCTCAAAAAGTCTTCTTCAGCGGCAAAGATAAACCCGTTGGGCCGACAGATTAAATCCGAGAGGATTTAATCTTGCTCGTCGGGGTAATCCCAAACAAATTTCTAATGCAAATTGGGATAAAGCATCCTACCTTAACTTATTACATAAGCATGCTCAGGATGCAGGATTAACTTTCTGGGCATACTGCCTTATGGATAATCATGTTCATTTAATTGCCGTTCCAGAAAAAGAAGATAGTTTGGCAAAAGGGATAGGCGATACCCATAAGTATTATACGTGTATGGTCAATTTCAGGGGAAACTGGAAATAAGTGATGTGTCCCCGGAATATGACGGAATATGACCGGAATATCGAGTAAGACAATAAGGCTCGGCATCGTAAAAGATCCGGGCCTTATTTTTTTGGCTAAAATTTAGTGTTGTTTTTGAAATAACGTGGGAGTATTATATATTCATGTTATTAGAAATACATTGCCACACGTCAAGATATTCTAGATGCAGCCAGGTAGATGCTGTAAGCCTTGTCAGGCAGGTAAAGAAAAAAGAACTGCAGGGCGTTATTATTACAGAGCATTATTATCTCTGGGAGGAAGATGAGATAAAGGCTTTGAGAGTTGAGGCAGAGCTGGATGAGAATTTTTTGATAATGGCAGGCCAGGAAGTGGAAACAGATATCGGCCATGTTCTTGTGTTCGGAGCGGATAGGACGATTGAAGAAGAAATTAGTTTAAAAGATTTAAGGGCATTTTTTCCAGATGCTGGTTTAGTCTGGGCGCACCCTTTTAGAAACGGGAATATTCCTGATAAAAGTAAATTATTAAATCCAATACTGGACGCAATAGAGATATTCAGCATGAATCAAACGCCTAAAGAGAATTATTTAGGCCTTAAGGCATGGCATAAATATAAATTTACAGCCTCTAGCGGAAGCGACGCTCATACAGAAGATATGGCAGGGGTATATCCCACGCAGTTTGACCATCCGGTTATAACAATGCAGGGCCTTGTAACAGAAATTAAAAAATCCAGGTGCAGGCCGTTCTTCAAAGAAATTCCAAAGTCAGGCGCTAATATTATAGTGACAGAAATTACAATCGGCACAAAAGGCGATGACGAGTCCAGAAGCAGGATTATATTGAAAAATATAACAGACGATAAGAAATGGGAGGTCACTAAAGCGTCGGCCTCTATAAATGCGTTTTTGTGCAAAAATGGTTTTGGAGAAGGCCAGTTCAGAGTACCAGGGATAATAGATATAAATGACAGAGAAAGGCTTATTATTGAGGCTGGACAGAGGGGAAAAAATCTTTTTGATCTATTGATACATGTGGATAGATCGATCGGGATGAATTATTTTAAACTGGCGGCACAGTGGCTTGCGAGGTTTCATAATAAGAGCATAAAGCAAGGCGATGCGGAAAGCGCGATCAAGAAAGAGCGTAAAAGATTTAACTCATATCTTAATTCATTTGTCAGGACTAATAGCCCGTATTTGAAGAAAATAGGGCCTGTTATAAATCTTGTGAAGGACAAGGAAGAAGAAATATATTCAAAGGCTAGGGGTTCGTTTATATTGAATCATGGAGACTATCATCCTAAGAATATTATAATAGGCCAGGACAGACAGCAGGATATAACAACGCTTTTTATTTCCATAATAGATTTTGGAAACAATATTTTATTTCCGCGCTCATTTGACGTGGGGTATTTTTTATCCCAGTTTGAAAGCCAGTTTTATGCATATCCAGAGGTTTTAAAATATTGCAGAGAATCAGATTTTATAGATACCTATATAAAGGAGTCAGATGTTATCCTGCCTGATTTTAGGGCCCAGGTCAGTCTTTTTAAAATAAGAGCGAATCTGAGCATTGCGGCTTATCTAATAAAGGTAGGTAAAGGCCAAACCCCTGAGATGGAGGCGTTAGTTTCACGGTGCGTTAGTTAATATTTTTGTTGACACGCGCTTTTAATGATACTAAAATAGTATCAATTAAAAGGAGGGCAGCATGGAACGAGAGAGCGTTGTGAAAGTAAAAGGTAATCCAGTAACTTTATTAGGAGAGGAAGCAAGGATAGGCCAAAAGGCGCAGGATTTTAGAGCCTTGAATACTAATATGGAAGAGGTGCTGTTATCAAGTTTTAAAAATAAAATTAAATTAATTGCCTCTGTCCCATCTCTAGATACTCCTGTATGCGATCTTGAGATAAAGCGTTTCAATGATGAAGCGTCAAAGCTTTCGAAAGACTTAGTGATCATCTTTATCTCGATGGACCTGCCTTTTGCCCAGAAAAGATTTTGCCAGGCAAACGATATAAAGATAGTGAAGACTCTTTCAGATCATAGAGATGCTGATTTTGGGCAGAAATTTGGCGTGTTAATAAAGGAGTTGAGGCTTTTAGCCAGGGCGATATTTATACTCGACAAGAATAATATTATTAAATATACACAGGTTGTGCCTGAATTATCTTTTCACCCTGATTACGAAACAGCGCTTTCATCATTAAGAAATATTATAAAGGGGTAAAAAATGAAAAAGTATAAATGCCTGGTCTGTGGGTATATCTATGACCCTGTAGAAGATAATAATATTGCTTTTGAAGATTTGCCGGATGATTGGACCTGCCCTGAGTGCGGGGTAGGAAAGGATCAATTTGAAGAAATATAGTTCTCGACAAGCCCATTATGAATAGTGCAGGGCTTGCTCGAACAATATTGGGAGGCTCTTATGGCAGAATTAAAGGATTTGATTCAGAGCGCGGATTGGAAAAAGGAAAAACATGCGCCTGTTATCGAGGCGCAGGAGAAACCAAAAAAAGGCGAAACAGTTGGTGTTAAAGTAAGCGTTGGTAAAGAAATAGCTCATCCTAATACTACAGCCCATCATATACGCTGGATAGAGGTTTATTTTCTTCCAAATGGGGAGAAATTTCCATGCCAGATAGGGAAATTTGAATTCACGTCGCACGGAGAATCAGGCCAGGGCGCAGACACAAGCACTATCTATACAGCCCCAGAGGTAAATCTTAAATTTAAAACAGAAAAATCAGGCGTGATTTTAGCTTCCTCTTATTGTAACATACACGGTCTGTGGCAGAGTTCCAAAGAAATAGAGATAGGATAAAAAACCTGTACAACTTACGAAGTTACCCAATTGGGTAACTTCGTAAGTTAATAATATCCATGAATAGTCTTTCAATTCTTATTGCAGGAAAGGCCGGGGACGGAATCGATAAATCAAGCTCTGTTATCGGGCATATCCTCAGTCAGCTCGGGTATCGTATTTATATTTACAGAGACTATCCTTCTCTGATAAGAGGCGGCCACACATTTTCTATTGTAAGGTGCTCTCAAGATAAAATAGCCGTTCACCTAAACACAATAGATATTCTCCTTGCATTAAATCAGGATAGCATTGATTTACATAAATCTAGAGTAAACGATAAATCCATTATTATCTACGATTCAACCTCAGTCAAATCAGATAGAGGCATGGGAATTCCTATAGGAGCGATAATAAAAGAGTTAGGAGCGCTTGATTTGATGCGCAATTCTTGTATCATAGGCGCAATGTGTAAAGCGATTGGAATAGAAAAAGATACGCTAGAAAAGGTTTTTAGAAAGGATATATCCAAAGAGATAGATATTAATCTAAAGGCGGCATTCCGCGGGTTCAGTGAATCAAAAGAGTTTATTAAAGTAGAAAAATTGAAACAAAAAATATTGCCTCTGGTTACCGGAAACGAAGCGATAAGCCATGGCCTTATTAAAGGAGGAATGAGGACGTACATTGCTTATCCCATGACGCCTGTTTCCGGAGTTCTGCATTATTTGGCGGGGGCTGCGGAAAAGTTTTCATTAAAAGTGATTCATCCCGAGAATGAAATAGCCGTAATGCTTATGGCCCTGGGTTTTTCATACGCGGGAGAAAGAGTTACGGTAGGGACTTCAGGCGGAGGATTTTGCCTGATGACAGAAGGGCTGAGTTTCAGCGCTATGGCAGAATTGCCTGTGGTAGTCCTGCTTGGCCAGAGGCCGGGTCCGAGCACAGGCCTTCCTACTTATACGTGTCAGTCGGAATTAAACTTTGCGTTAAGCGCAGGACATGGAGAATTTACGCGTTTCGTAGCAGCGCCCGGAGACGCGGAAGAGGCCTATTACTGGTCAGCTGTTTCTTTAAACATGGCGTGGAAATATCAAATGCCCGCGATTATCCTCTGCGATAAGACATTGAATGAAGGGACATATAGTTTTGACGCGGATTTAATAAGGGAGATAAAATACGAGGGGCCTTTATTATGGGATAGGAAAGGTGGATACAAAAGATATCAGCATGCTGAAAACGGAATTTCTCCTCTGGCTTTTCCCTCCGATAAAGACGCTATAATAAAAGTTAATAGTTATGAGCATGACGAATCCGGCATTACCACGGAAGATAAAGATGTGGCTGTAAAAATGCAGGATAAAAGGCTTTGCAAGGCCCGGCATCTTCTTGATGAACTGGAACAATATGAAACTGTGAAAATTTATGGCGATAGAGATTCATCGATTGCTATTTTGTGCTGGGGTTCCAATAAAGGTGTTTGCGCGGAGGCCGGAAAAAAGCTTGGCCTGAGAGTTGTGCAGCCGATAGTGTTTTCGCCGTTTCCTTTAAGGCAATTTAAAGAGGCGCTCAAAGGCGTCAAAAAGATAATATGCGTTGAGAATAACGCTACTGGGCAGCTGGCTGATTTTGTCAAATGCCGCGGCATAAATGTGGATGAAAGAATATTAAAATACGACGGCAGGCCGTTTTCGCTGGACGAACTGGAGCAGAAGCTATAAATAAGTTGACACTCTGACAATGTCAGAGTGTCAACTTATTGGGGGTTAATGGGAATGGGAAATGTTGATATGGCTACATACGCGAAGAATACGTGGTGCCCGGGATGCGGGAATTTTGCGATACTGAACGCGATAAGGGCAGTATTGAGCGAATTGATCAAGGAAGGGTTCCCGCAGGAAAATATAGTGATAGTTTCCGGCATAGGCTGCCACGCGAAGATAGTTGATTACCTGAATGTGAACAGCTTTTATTCTCTGCACGGCCGGGTAGTGCCTGTGTGCGAAGCGATAAAGCTCGCGAATCCAAAACTGAAGGTGATAGGCTTTGCCGGCGACGGCGATACTTATGGAGAAGGCCTGGAGCATCTGATCTTCGCTGCAAAAAGAAATATTGATATAAATATATTCATACACAATAACCGGGTGTATGGTCTTACCACGGGGCAATATACGCCTACATCACCTATGGGATTCAAGGGACGTTCAACCCCTACAGGCACAAAAGAGTTTCCCTTGAACCCGCTTGAACTGATGATGGCTAGCAAAGCGGGTTTTATAGCGAGAGGCTATTCGCATGGCATAGAACTTCTCAAAAAGATATTCAAAGAGGCGCTCGCGCATGAAGGTTTCAGCCTGGTGGATGTCCTGCAGGTGTGCGTCACGTTTTTTAATATGTACGAATACTATAATAGCAGGGTCTATGAATTAAAAGACCACGACCCGGGAGACTACAAGCAGGCCATGGAAAGAATAAGGGAATGGGATTATAATATTGATTCCAGGATACCTCTTGGAATATTCTATAAGAAGGGATCGGTAAATGATAGAGCCTGATATCGTTCAATTTTTTCATAACCAGCGTTTCACCATAATATCCACCATTGATAAAAAAGGATACCCGCATAATTCCTGTAAAGGCATAGTCCAGATAGATGAATCAGGCAAGGCCTATCTCTTAGATCTTTATATGGCTAGGACATATGAGAATCTCAAGGCCAACCCGAATATAAGCATAACTGCTATTGACGAACATAAGTTTATAGGATATTGCCTTAAAGGAAAAGCGAAGATTGTACAGAAAAATAAGGTCAGTAAAAGCATACTGAAATTATGGGAAGATAAAATCACCTCTAGGATTTCGCACCGCTTGTTAAAAAATATAAAGGGCGAAAAAGGCCACCAGGCGCATCCCGAGGCGCTTTTGCCAACTCCTACTTATCTGATTGTAGTGGATATTGACGAAATTGTGGATCTTATCCCGGGGCATATAAAAAGAAAGGCTCAAGAAGTATGATTCAGGACCTTATTATTATAGGCGGAGGCCCGGCAGGCATAACTGCCGGCGTATACGCAGCCCGCAAGAGAATGAAATTTCTCATGGTTACCAAAGATATCGGAGGCCAGGCAGCGTGGAGTTCTGATGTTGAGAATTATCCAGGATACCAGTTTATAACAGGGCCGGATCTCGTGGCAAAATTCCAGGAGCACATGCAGAAATACGGAATTAACTTAAAGGAAAACGAAGAGGTCGTAGAATTAGAAAAAAAAGATAAGATAATTTATATCAAGACCACAAAAGAGTCCTATGAGGCAAAGACAGTTATAATCGCAGCAGGCAAAAGGGTGAAAGAAATAGGCGTTCCTGGAGAAAAGGAATATAAGAATAAAGGTGTTACGTACTGTGTTACATGCGATGGGCCCCTTTTTGCTGAAAAAGATATTGCTGTGGTGGGCGGCGGAAATTCAGCATTAGACGCAGCTATACAGATGATGAATATTGCCAATAAAGTTTATCTTATTAACATAACAGACAGATTTATAGGCGATTCTATCATGCAGGAAAAGATAAGAAATAATCCAAAGGTTAAAATTTTACATAATACAAGGGTTGAGTCAATAACAGGCGATAAATTTGTTAAAGGCATTAATGTAGATACTCATGGTAAAAAAGAGTCTCTTGATGTAAAAGGCATATTTATAGAAATAGGCCTTATGCCGAATTCATGGTTTGCGAAGGGTGTGGACAAAAATGAAAAGGGAGAGATAAAGGTTAACTGCGCGAATGAGACCAATGTCCCCGGGATCTTTGCGGCAGGGGATGTCACAAGCGTTCCTGAAAAACAGATTGTGATAGCTGCCGGCGACGGCGCAAAGGCAGCGCTAGGGACTTTCAGATACCTTGCGCGCCTTAAAACATAAAAGTTATCCACAAAGTAGGGGACACTTAAGTATCCCCTACTTTGTGGATAACTAAAATGAAACTATGGCAATAAGATCGATTAAACTTCAGCTCAGCATTTTTCTCATCTTATTCGCGTTATATTTATCCTTTATTGGAAAAGACACGCTATTTTTATTAAGCCTTGGTATCAGCCTTATTTCTGCAATAGGCACAGATACCTTTATTACATACCTAAAGACGAAAAAACTTATTCTGGCCGAAAGCTCAATTGTATCAGGGCTGATTATAGGCTATGTATTGTCTTCCAGCCAGGCATGGTGGATAATAGCGCTGGCCTCTATATTTGCGATAAGTTCCAAGCATCTCATCAGGTTTAAGGCAAGGCATATATTTAATCCTGCGGGTTTTGGAACCATGGCGGCAGTGTTTCTTCTGGGGGCTTCCACGGAATGGAAAGGTGCGAATCTATGGTATATTGTTATCCCCTTTGGAATTTATTTTGTGTTCAAAATTAAAAAACAGGAGATTGTTGTAAGTTATTTTATAGCTTCTTTTGTCCTGTTTGGCGCACAGGCGCTTATTCAAAATACACAGATTCTTAATATACTTGGCTATTTGAATTATTTCTTTATATTCATCATGCTGATAGAGCCTATGACAACGCCTATGACATATTATGGCAAAATAATATTTGGTTCAGGCGCCGGAATTTTAATTTTTATATTATACGTATTCGGCATCAGAGAAACAGAATTAGTAGCGCTGGCTTGTTTTAATTTGGCAGCACCTTTATTAAACAGGAGGGAAAAATGAAGAAAACAACCATATTTTTCATTCTAAGTTTTTTCATGTGTTCGCTTGCGTATGCTCATCCGCCATCAGATATAAAAATAACATACGATTCCAAAACTAAAATTTTGACGGCGCTTATCATGCACAATGTGAATGATATCAAAAAGCATTATATCAATAAGGTTAACGTGGGGCTTAATGGAAAAGAAATAATAAACCATGCCATAAGCCAGCAGGATAATAATATCAGCCAGACAGTAAGTTATCTGATACCTGATGTAAAGGCCGGGGATAATTTATCAGTGGAAGCCTACTGCAGTATAAGCGGCAAATTAGGGAAAGAAATAAAAGTGGCACAATGATAAAAGAGGCAATGCTTTATGAAAGGCTTGATGTTGGCAAGGCGCACTGTTATCTTTGCTCGCATCATTGTAAAATTCTTCCTGGTAAATTTGGGATTTGCGGCGTAAGGCAGAATGTAGATGGTAAATTATATACCCTTGTATATGGCGACATCATTGCAACGCAAGTAGACCCGATAGAGAAAAAACCGCTTTATCATTTTTTGCCAGGCACGGCATCCTATTCCATAGCAACAATAGGCTGTAATTTCAAATGCCAATTCTGCCAGAACTGGGAGATATCGCAGGTTTCCAAAAGGGATAATGACGCTTTAGGGAAAGATACAAAACCGGAAGATATTGTCAGAGATGCAAAACTAACTGGTTGTAAAAGCATATCGTATACATATACAGAGCCTACTATATTTTTCGAGTATGCGTATGATGTCGCAAAATTAGCTAAAAAACAAGGGCTCTATAATAATTTTGTAACAAACGGCTACATGACAGCGCAGGCCATAAAGACAATTAGGCCTTATCTGGATAGCGCAAATGTGGACCTTAAAGGGTTTAACGAAGATTATTACAACAAGTTCTGCAAAGCTCATTTAGAACCAGTGCTAGAATCTATAAAGGCCATGAAAAAATCAGGCATCTGGGTTGAGATTACGACTCTGATTATTCCTGGCCAGAATGACTCAAAACAAGAGCTGAAAGGCCTTGCAGAATTTATCGCTAGTGTTGGAGTAGAAATACCATGGCATGTTTCCAGATTCCACCCTGATTATAAATATCTGGATTCAGGCCCTACACCTGTAGAAACCCTGAAAATGGCCAAAGCTATAGGTGAAAAAGCAGGCTTACGTTATGTCTATATGGGTAATGTATTGGACGGAAACGATACTTATTGTTATAATTGTAGCCATCTTTTAATTAAAAGAATAGGTTTTGATGTAGTTCAAAATAATGTAACAGGATGCAAGTGCCCTAAATGCAGCGTAAAAATAGATGGAATATTTGGTGAATGTTAAAAAGATAGCTATTGTTGGAAATCCTAATGTTGGGAAGAGCGTACTTTTCAATGCTCTTACCAAACAATATGTCACTGTTTCAAATTATCCAGGCACTACTGTTGAGGTGTCCAGGGGCAAGATGAGTATAAATGGGATTGAATATGAGGTTATTGATACGCCTGGCATGTATTCATTTCTGCCGATTACGGAAGAAGAAAGGGTTGCGAGAAGGATATTGTTTAATGAAAAGCCTGATATTGTTATCCATGTTGTGGACGCCAAGAATTTAGAGAGGATGCTTTCCCTGACATTGCAGTTGATAGAGGCGGAGCTGCCAGTCATGCTTGTGCTCAATATTATGGATGAGGCCCAGAAAGAGGGCGTGGTAATAGATGCGCATATATTAGAAAAAGAGCTTGGCATACCTGTTATTGAAGCTGTTTCAACGATTGGAAAAGGCATAGAGGAATTGAAGGAGAAGATCAAATCATATGACAATAGATTATAAAGGCCCTGTAGAGTATTCTATAGAATTAGCTATTGAGAAAATATGCGAATTGCTCAAGGATAGTTATTTTATATCAAAACGTTCCGTAGCGCTTTTGGTTCTTCAGGGAGATGAAGAGATAAAAGAGATAGTGCGCAAGAACGAAGGCGAAGCTATAAATAAGATAGAAGAAGTGGTAAAAGAAGCAAAGTCTCATTTTGCGAATCCCATTACATATGAATTGGCATTAGAAAGGCAGAATGAAGTAAAATCAGTCATAGAAAAAGCGGTAAAGATAAAAAAGGATGTCATTGGGGCAAGTGAAAGATTGAGCCAGCTGACGATGAACCCAATAGCAGGCATTCCTATTCTTTTATTTGTGCTTTATTGGGGTTTATATAAATTTGTAGGCCAGTTTGGGGCAGGCACAGTGGTTAATTTTTTAGAAGGGACATTATTTGAGAAATACCTCAACCCATTTTTTATAAAAATAGTCACCCATATCATTCCATGGAGAATTTTACAGGAACTTTTTGTAGGGGAATACGGGGTAATTACGTTGGGCATTAGATATGCTGTTGCGCTTATACTCCCAATAGTAACATTCTTTTTTATAGTATTTTCCATAATTGAAGATACAGGATACCTGCCGCGGCTTGCAATGCTTATAGACAGAATATTTAAGAAAATTGGCCTGAGCGGCAGGGCAGTCATACCGATGGTTCTGGGTTTTGGCTGCGCTACAATGGCAACAATGGTTACAAGGACTCTGCCTACAAAAAGGGAGCGCATTATAGCAACGATGCTTCTTTCATTAGGTGTCCCATGTTCAGCTCAGATGGGCGTTATCCTGGCCTTATTAGGAGGCAATCCCAAGGCAATGTTGATATGGGCTGGGATAGTTGGCTTGATATTTTTATTTGTAGGTTACCTGACCTCTAAGATTTTACCTGGGGAAAGGCCTTCTTTCTATATGGAGGTGCCGCCACTCAGGATGCCAAGTATTTCAAATGTTATTACCAAGACCTTTGCCAGGGTAAAATGGTATTTTATAGAGATATTGCCATTATTTTTGCTGGCAAGCATTTTTATATGGCTGGGCATGCTCCTGCATATATTTGATTTTATAGTAGGCCTTCTGAAAAAACCGGTTGAGCTGATAGGGCTTCCACCTGAAGCCAGCACAGCTTTCTTATTTGGTTTTTTCAGGCGGGATTACGGGGCAGCAGGGCTGTATGACCTTAATAAACACGGGCTTTTAAACGGGACACAGCTTGTTGTCAGCTGTGTGGCGCTGACATTATTTCTTCCATGTATTGCCCAGTTTCTTATGAATATCAAGGAACGCGGCTGGAAAACAGGGCTTGGGATATCAGTTTTTATATTATTTTTTTCATTTGGTGTTGCATATATTGTAAATTTTATTTTGACGAAGTTTAACGTAATATTATAAGGAGATAAGGCGATGCTTAGAAACAGGGGAGAGGAAATATTAGAGGCGTTATGGGGGGAGATAGTAGAAAAGAAAAATCAGTCGTGCGATATCAGCGTGTTAAAAGATGACGAGGCCATTAAACAATTGACTAGTTTAGATTATGTGGAAGTGAAGAATAACCAGGTCAGGCTGACTAATAAAGGAAGAGAAGAGGCTAAGAATTGCGTCAGGCGTCACCGTCTGGCGGAAAGACTTTTTGTAGACGTCCTTGATATCAAGGATAAATTAGTGCACGAGGCAAGCTGTAAATTTGAACATCTGCTGCATAAAGGCCTGGATGAAAATGTTTGTATCTTACTTGGTCATCCTAAG
>Ga0210017_1003758_pt1 | contig 12645 bp, 9 predicted proteins | sample CryGeyCG2014_020_FD_183966 | JGI IMG/M metagenome (GOLD analysis project Ga0210017, IMG submission 183966) | Groundwater microbial communities from aquifer - Crystal Geyser CG08_land_8/20/14_0.20 (SPAdes) (version 2) | ecosystem: Environmental > Aquatic > Deep subsurface > Groundwater | place... | reverse complement strand
TGTTGTGACAGAGATAGATAAAGGAGTAATAATTTCCGCAGATACTGTCGTTTCACTAAATGGATGTATAATTGGAAAACCAAAGGATGAAAAAGAAGCATATAATATTCTTTCACATCTCTCAGGAAGTGAGCATTCGGTTATAACAGGATTATGTATTATTGCTATGGATGGTCGGAAGAGAAAAAAGTTCGTGGATTATGAAAAAACAATAGTAAAGATGCGCGAATTAAAGGAAGAGGAAATAATCTCCTATCTTTCACACAGTAACTGGTTGGACAAAGCAGGCGCTTATGCAATCCAGGAGCACGGAGATAGATTTATAGAATACATTATAGGAGACTACCATAATGTGGTGGGACTACCTGTAAAAAGACTTAGAAAATTGTTGACACAGATGATCCACTCCGGGATAATAGATCTGTCATTATTACGCGATAGTAATACACTCATAGACTAACGACCAATATGAAGAGATACCTATCTTTACTCTGTTTGTTGCTACCTTTTGTTGGATGTATTGAGAATCCGCTACAGCCATTAGTAGGAATAAAAAACGGAACCGGGAGTTGTAGTTTGACTGAGGATTCTCTTCATACATTCACATTTCCAGGTGGAAATTATGGAGAATTCCGTCTCAAGTATAACAACGGAGATATCTATATATATGCAAATGGAATTGCACGGGTTTCAGGTAATAGAGATACAGCACCAGAAGGGGAATACCTTGCCTATGAACTATTTGAATGGACAGACGAACAAGGCCATCCATACTATTATTTTTTAAAGACTGACGATGCTCCACATTATGCAAAGGTACATAGAACGGGTGACATCATAAAGGGAATAACCATATACTTTGAATGGTGGCTGCAGACAGAGGCAGGAAATAGATACCTTGGGATGTGATTCAAAGGATTGTATGAGTATATTATTTATGGACATAGAGACAATCCCCGGCGAAGAGAGGGCAAAAAAGTATCTGGAAAAACAAATGCCCCCGCCAACAGGTGTCCTGACTTTTGATGATATTAAAAAATGGGAAGAGGTGGAAAAACCTGAAAAACTTCAAAAGGCATTTGAAAAGACATCTCTCTCTGGCGATTTTGGACAGATTATATGTATTGCCTGTATTAAAGAGAAGTCAGATGGTCTTGAGAAGAGGATATTCAAAGGAGATGAAAAAACACTGTTGAGAGAATTCTGGGAATTCTGTCGGGATGTTACCCTTTTCGTGGGGCATAATATTCTTGATTTTGATTTAAAATTTATAATAAAAAGATGTATAATACATGGAATAAAGCCATGCGTCCAGATAAACTTCGCAAGATATAGGCGTGATATGGTATTTGATACAATGTGGGAATGGGAAAGGTGGAGCGGGAGGATTTCATTAGATAAGCTTGCGTATATTCTCTCTTTACCCACATCAAAAACCACGATGGATGGCAGTCAGGTTTACGAATATTATAGGCAGGGGAAAACTGATGAGATATGTGAATACTGTATGAGAGACACTGAACTTGTGAGGAAGATATACAGAAAGATGAACTTTCTGGAATAAGAACTTATGTTTTCAGGACGCAGATTAAGATGGTAATTATGTCATTAGGTAATTAGGTCATTGGGCATTATGTCATTGGCTATCTGCATCGTCGGGCAATTGATCTTTTAATAACTTAATGACCTAATAACTCAATAACTTTAGCATATCTGCGTAAATCAGCGTCCAAATTTTATCTGCCTATGCTATTGTATGTTATTCTTGACGAGAAGTGGCTTAAGGGAAGAAAAATAGAGGAAGTAGCGAGAAGACTCGCATCATCAGGCGTATCTATGATACAGTTAAGGGAACACAAAAAGGCAAGAGAAATCATAGAAGACGCAAGAAAGATAAAATCTGTAATACAAAACTATAATATACCACTTCTTGTCAATAATCGCCCCGACATTGCACTCGAGGCAGATGCAGGTGGCGTCCACATCGGTCAGGATGATGTCTCTATATATACTGCTAAAAAGATACTCGGCAAGAGCAAATTGATAGGTGTATCTGTACATTCAGTTGAAGAAGCACTTCTGGCGGAAAAAGAAGGTGCAAACTATCTTTCCTTTGGCTCCATATTCCCCTCAAAAACAAAGGAATCTGTTGTTCGTCCCACTTCCATCCTTAGAAAGATAAAGAAAACAGTCGGTATTCCCGTTTTTGCAATAGGTGGTATAACCCTTGAGAACATAGATCTAGTTATAAAAGAAGGCATTGATGGCATTTGTGTATCAAGAGATATTTTGGACAGAGAGGATATTGAAAAAAGGGTAAGGGAATATCTAAAAATGCTAACGCATATTCTGAGAGATTAGTTATGGAAGATGAAGTCCTTGTTAAACGGGTAAAGGCAGGGGATAAGCATTCATTCGAAGTTCTTGTAAAAAGACACGAGAGAAAGGTATACAACTCGGCATATAGGATTTTACACAACAGTGATGATGCGATGGATATAATGATGGAAACTTTTTACATTGCTTATACCCGTCTACCTTCTTTGAAAATTGAGGCGAAATTCGGTTCATGGCTTATCGGAATTGCGAGAAATCTTGCACTTATGAGATTAAGAAGCAAAAAGAAGGAAATTTCAATTGAAGAACCTGAGGTTAGGAAGAGACTTTCTGTCCCATTTGATGACGAAGTAACAAGAGAGGAATTAAAAAAAATTATTAAAAGAGAGATAGAAAACTTACCCCACAAATACAGAGAAGCATTTGTTATGAGGGAGATAATGGGACTTCCTTATGGAAGGATAACAAAGGAGCTTGGTATCTCTCAAAGTAATGCAAAGGTAAGAGTATCAAGGGCAAAGGCACTCTTAAGAACAAGACTAATGAGAATCCTTTAAAGTCATTCTAAAACACTCTATACATCAAGGTTTTCAACAAACCTTGCATTTTCCTCTATAAATTTTCTCCTTGGCTCGACATTATCTCCCATAAGAATATTAAATGTCCTGTCCGCTTCAATAAGGTCCTCTACTGTCACACTCTTTAAGATCCGGTTCTCAGGATTCATAGTTGTTTCCCATAATTGCTCAGGGTTCATTTCACCCAGTCCCTTGTATCTCTGAATATCAATTCTATCCACGTGTTCTTCTACTATTTTGGCAAGCTCTTCCTCAGAATAGGCATAAGTCACAGTATTCTTTATCCTTATATGGTACAATGGTGGTTGTGCAATATAAAGATAACCCTCTTCTACAAGCCTTTTTGCGTAACGGTAGAAGAATGTAAGCAAAAGCGTGCATATATGGGCACCATCTATATCGGCATCTGCCATAATAATGATTTTACCATATCTCAATCTCTCAAGCACCTCTCCCCCAGTATTGGGGGATTCATCCTCAAACCCTATTCCTATCGCAGATATCATTGTCTTTATCTCATCATTTGACAAGATCTTATCTATTCTTGACTTTTCAACATTCAATATTTTGCCTTTAAGTGGTAATATTGCCTGAAAATTTCTGTCTCTACCCTGTTTTGCTGAACCACCCGCAGAATCCCCTTCCACAAGAAACAACTCAGCTGATTTCACCTCCTTTGAAATACAATCAGCAAGTTTGCCTGGCAGTGGAGATATATCAAGCGCTCCCTTTCTCCGAGCGAGTTCCCTCGCCTCTCTTGCTGCAATTCTTGCCTTTGCTGCTGCACTTATCTTTTTAATAATCTTATCCAGCACCTGCGGATTTTCCTCAAAGTACATATTAAGATAACTATTCATACTGGATTCGACCAATCCCTTCACTTCTGTATTACCCAGTTTCATCTTTGTCTGTCCTTCAAATTGGGGCTCTGAAAGTTTCACTGATATAACCCCAGTAAGTCCTTCTCTTGCATCTTCACCCTGAATGGATTCTTTACCATTATTTTTCTTTACAAACTCGTTTATTACCCTTGTTAATCCGCTTTTAAACCCGATAAGATGCGTTCCACCTTCCCTTGTAAGTATATTGTTTGCAAATGCAAGTATGTTTTCACTGTATGAATCTGTGTATTGCATAGCTATCTCTATCTCTACATCTTGCTTTTCATCTTTGAAATATATAACTGGTGATAAGGCGGTCTTACCGTTATTAAGATAAATGACAAACTCACTTATTCCTCCGTCATAGCAGAATTCCTTTTTTAAGTCGTTCCTTTCATCCTCCAGCGTAAGTGTTACCTTCCTATTTAAGAATGCAAGTTCTCTTTCCCTTTCAGCAATTATCTCTGGGCTAAAGTCTATCGTCTTAAATATTTCCGGATCGGGAAAAAATTTAACAGTTGTTCCGCTTTCCTTTACATCTACATCTTTAATCCTTTTTACATCCTTTGCGGGTTTACCTCTTTCGTACCTCTGATAGAAAACTCCCCCATCTCTAGTTACCCATACCTCCAACCACTCTGAAAGGGCATTTACAACCGAAACACCTACTCCGTGTAACCCACCTGATACCTTATAAACCTTGTGATCAAACTTCCCTCCTGCATGTAGAGATGTCATCACTACCTCAAGTGCTGAACGTTTTTCAATTTTATGAATATCTACAGGAATTCCTCTACCATTATCCTTTACTGATATTGAGTTATCTTTATGAATTATAACATTAATTCTGTTACATTCACCTACTGCCGCTTCATCTATTGAATTGTCTATTACTTCAAATACAAGATGATGCAGACCTATCTTCCCCGTATCACCGATGTACATAGCAGGCATCTTTCTTACTGCCTCAAGCCCCTTCAAAACATGAATGTGTTTTGCATCATACCTTTTTCTCCCCATAAATCTTACCTCCTGTTTTGAATAAAATCGTCTTTTACGGTGAAAGAATCCATACGGTCAATTTACTTGAATGTATTATTATAACACATTTTTCGGCAATTGTCAAGGAAAATTAACTTTGTGTAACCCGCCCCGTGAGATGCTCGCTATCTAATGGGATGCTATCTAACGGGGTGAGTACCATTCGTGTGCATTCGTGGTATAATTTCCTATGCTGTCAAGGAGAAAAATCGTGTGGTACGATACAGGTAGAAAAAATACAGATTATGTAAGTTGGTTAGAATTTGCGTTTTTTTAGATAATCTATAAACTGCAGAAAGAAACCTTTGTATTTAAGAGGCGACGAAAGAAGGGATTCTCGTGCAAGTTCTGTATAATATTCAATTCTCTTCTGTGAATAGTCAACTGCACCACAATCTACCATAATATTTTTTATTCTTTCTATATCATCTTCACTCACATTACTACCTAATTTAGCTTTCAAGAACTTTCTCTCCTTTGATCCAGCATTTTTAAATACATAGATAACTAAAAGGGTTTTCTTACCCTGTCTTATATCGGACGATGTGGGTTTGCCTGTTTTTTTGTCGTCGCCAAATGTGCCAAGGATATCATCGGTTATCTGAAAAGCCCTTCCAATAAATTTTCCGTATTCCCCGAGCATTTTAAGATCCTTAAGTCCTCCAAATATTCCTCCAAGAACGAGAGGCAGACAGGTGGTATAACTTCCCGTTTTTAAGTCCACCATACGGATAAATTCATCTTCATCCACATCTCCGCGTTTTTCCAGAATTATATCCATAAGTTCTCCCCTGAAACACTGCTCGCATGCAAGGGCAAATTCCTTAAGAGCCATTGCCTTCATTCTGCTGGGAAATGGGGATTCCAGAATTGGCAAAAGTGCCAGAGATGAAAACACATCACCGCCTATCAATGCACAGGAAAGACCAAAGTGGGTAAAATCTCGGTCTTGTACTAATTCTCTATCCTTTTCTTCCATAAATCTCTCTACCATCTTATGAAAACTTGGTCCTCCTCGTCTTGTATCATCTCTGTCAATAATATCATCATGGATAAGGAGGTAATTTTCAACAAATTCCATAGAAAGTGAAGCATTCATTATGGCATCTATATTTTCTCTCCCGGATGCCTTGTAAGCCTCTACCATAAGAATTGGGCGAAGTCTCTTCCCTCCTCTCATAGCAAAATCAATAAGGAGACTATACAATTTTTTGTTATACCAATCGCCTGCTACCCTTTTTTTATCTTCAAGAAATCTAAAAAGCCTTTCATTTATCTTCTCTTTTACCTCTTCCACCTCTTGCTGAAATGACAACATACCTTCTCCTGGTATAATATTCATTATACCTGATTACACAGATTTTAGAATACGATTACACAGATTAAAAAGTCAGCCTTTACCCGGCAACTCTCATTGTCAAAATTAACTAAGAAATTATCTCAAAATATGCGTTAACCACAGATGAACACAGATATTCACAGATTATATAAGGGTCTTAAAGAACATGGGCATTCACCTTTTGGGTGAAAAACATTTCTACCTGTCGGTAGACAGGTAATTTCTGTAAGTTCTTTTATTGACCCATCTTGTGCTACTCTTGTGATAATCTTGTGGTTTCTTAACGCATAATCTGGGATTAACTTTTAGAGCAGATGCCTTTAAATAAGAAAGCACTTAATATTTAAAAACATCCGGGATATTGCCAGTTACTGCCTTAACTTCAACTATGATTCCGTCTTCAACAACAAATTCTGGCTCTTATCCAGTGTAAACTCTATAACAACAGGTTATTATTCGTTCTGTAATCAGACATCCTGATCTTTATAGGATGCCTCTAATTTAAATTACTTTATCTGGTTGAACAAATAGCGATTTGTAAACTCTTTCCACCCTGTCAGTTACCCTCTTCCAGGAGAATCCAACAGCATACTCTCTGCCCCTTCTCCCCAGCCTTTCTCGTAATTCCCTATTCTCTGCAAGTCTTACGATGGCGGATGCTATTGCCTGCGGGTTTTCTTTTTCCACGAGCACTCCCGTATTACTATCCTTTATAACACACCTGTAACCCGGTATAGAGGATGCTACAACAGGCACTCCGCTTGCCATAGCCTCGAGAAGCACAATCCCAAAACTTTCGTTCCCGGTCGCAGGACTGCAGAACACATCAGCGGAAGCATAGAATCGGGGAATTTGTGATAGATGGACACATTTTCGTAGAACTATATCATTTGAGTATCTCCTGGGAACCTCAAAACTACCACTGCCAACTATGACAAGTCTTGCATCGGGCACTTCCCTCTTTATCGTTGGAAATGCAGAAAGAAGGTATTTCAACCCCTTTCTGGGTTCAAATCTGCCAACAAAGAGTATATTAAATCTCCCTTTGAGTTCCGGTAGAGGCTCAATTTCTGGATTAAATCTCTCTATATCCACTCCATTCGGAATTATTATATACCTGCCGGGGAAAAACGTTGATATAGACTTCTCTGCAATCTCTGAGACGGCTATCCTCGCATCAAGTTTGTTAAAATATTTCATTAAATACCTCTTTGACATCTCATACGCAAGACTCCTGTCGTAGGCTGCGTGAACAGTGATGACATTCCTAGTATCGGAATATTTTAACGCAAGAATTGGAAGTACGGGCACAAAACTGTGAATATGAATTATATCAAATCCTCCTTTAACCACTTCGTTTACCTGTTTTTGTATATCCCATGTAACTGCAATCTGTGAACGGGAACGATTTACCAAGATAGGCAAAGCCTTTCCAACCCTTACAACCGGAGGAAATCTATTTACCTCATCATCCCTATCCATATGCGGAGCCATTATAGTAACAGTGTGCCCTTTCTTCATTAGTTCACAGGACATATGATATATATGTTCCGAAACACCCCCAAGATGGGGGTAATATACATCTGATACCATCAATATCCGCATATATAAAAATATATCAAATATACAAAATTAACCGCAGTCAATTGCACAAATTGAATTTGTGCCTACATGTAGGCACGGTTTATAACCGTGCAAAAATTAAATTCATCCCTGCCTGCGGCAGGCAGGCTCTCCATTTTTCCTTATTCTCCATTTCTCCTTATAAATCCAGATTATCCTCTTCTTAAAAGATAGAGGAAAAATGGCACGCCAAATATTGAGGTAATAACCCCGACGGGAAGTTCATATACAGCGATACCCCTCGCAACCATATCTGAAAAAACGAGAAGGATTGCACCCATAATCGCAGAGCCAGGAATAAGAATACGGTGGTTAGGGCCCAAAAGAAGTCGTGTTATGTGCGGAACTATAAGACCTATAAATCCTATTGCCCCACACATTGAAACAACAAGCCCTACTATAACTGAGCCAAGTATAAATATCTCCCTTTTAAGGCGTTCAACATCCACGCCTATGGAGACTGCTTCTTCTTCCCCCAAGGAGAGAATATTTAACTCTTGAGAACGAAGCCAGATTATAAAAGAAGCAATGGTAACGATTACCGCAGAAACGACGAATCCTATAAGAAGTTTTTTGTCCCATATAACTCCAAGCCAACCCATAAGGAGATATATCATTTCATCAAGACTTCTGCCACCAATTGTCATAAATAGCATAACAAGGGACGCCGCAAGTGTGCCACATACAACCCCTGAAAGGAGCAGTGCCTCCCTCTCAAGTCTGCCCGCAATTGTAGCCAGTTTTTCTACAACAAATATGGTAACAAGCGCTCCTGCAAATGCAAATATCTGAATAGGCCTGAGACCGGAAAGAATTGCAACAGTGCCTCCGAGGCAGGCTCCTCCCGAGACTCCTATTATATAAGGGTCGGCAAGGGGGTTGCGTAACATTCCCTGAAATGCGGAACCGACAATACCAAGCGCACCACCGGCGAATATTGCCAGAATGAGCCTGGGTAATCTCAACTGGGTGACAATAGAAATGGAAGGAAGTGAGGTGCTAGCAAAAAGAGAGATAAGTGATATACAGATGAGCAGGGAAAAAAGAATTAAAAATGTACGAATATTTCTCATAAGGGTGTCAAATAGTAAACAGCAGATTATATCTCTCCTTAACTCAAGTAGTCAAATCCTATTTTCTGCTTCACTTCCCTTAATGTTTCATCTGCCAGAACTCCCGCCTTTTTTGAGCCCTCGATTATCACATCCATCACATAATCCTTTTTATCTTTGAATCTCTCTATTTTCTCTCTCACGGGTGTAAGTTCTTTGACTATATTGTCAAATAGTATTCGCTTACAGTCAAGGCAACCTATAGAGGCGTTTCTACACCCTTTTTCAACATATGTAAGTTCTTCTCTGTTGGAAAATGCCTTATGGTAGGATTTGAATATATTGCAGTCATTGGGCTCTCCTGGATCCTGTCTCTTTTTCCTCCTGGTGTCTGTAACTGCAGGTGCGAGTTTCTTCCATATTTCATCTGGTGATTCGTCGAGGTAGATACAGTTACCGAGCGTCTTTGACATCTTGTTTGTTCCATCAAGCCCAAGCATCCTTGGCCTCACAATCTCCTTTGGCTCTGGAAAGGTCTCTCCAAACCTCTTGTTAAATTCTCTTGCAATCTCCCTTGTCAATTCTATATGCGGAATCTGGTCGTCTCCAACAGGCACAAATTCTGCCTTATATATAAGTATGTCTACTGCCATAAGAACGGGGTAATCCAACAGTCCTATATTTACATTACCCTTCTGCTGGGACGCTTTCTCCTTAAAGGTTGGAACCCTCATAAGTTCTTGTACGGGTGAGATACAGTTAAATATCCAGGTGAGTTCAGCATGCTGGGGGACGAGTGACTGAAGCATTATTATGGATTTTTCGGGGTCTATGCCAGAGGCGAGGAACCCCACGGCACAATCAAAAACTCTTTTCTTTATTTCCTGTGGAGAGAAAGGAACCGTAATGGCGTGATAATCAACTATACCAAAGACACAGTCGTAATTGTTCTGGAGTTGCGCCCAGTTCTTCAAGGCACCGAGATAGTTACCTATATGCAGTCTGCCGGTAGGTTGAGCCCCACTAAAAATCCTCTTTTTCATAAGAGGATTATATCATATTATTTGTACTTTGTCAAGGAAAAAATAACAGTGAATTGCCCGCCTACTCTTGCTTTTTTCTTGATCCAATTAATTTTTCAAAAGACTCGTAGATGATGGGTACTAAAAAGAGTGTGAGGAAGGTGCCAACTGTTAGTCCTCCTATGACTGCCCTTGCCATTGGCATTCTTATCTCTGCCCCTTCGCCGAGCCCCATAGCCAATGGAACCATTGCAAAAATGGTTGTGAGTGCTGTCATTAACACAGGTCTCAATCTTCTCCGCCCACCGAGAACTACAGCTTCCCTTACTCCTAACTTGTCTCTCCTCCTGATTAAACTTATATAGTGAACCATCACAATACCGTTGTTCACTATAATGCCAGCTAATAGGACAAGACCAGCAAATGCTATTACACCAAAAGTTGTGTTAGTTAGGAAGAGTAGCCAGATTACACCGATAATAGCTAATGGGAAGGTAAACATTATAATGAATGGGTCTAATAAAGATTCAAAGAGTGAAGCCATAATCATATAGACCAAAAAGACTGCTCCTATCAATGCTAAAGCAAACCACTTAAATGACTCCCGCTGTTCCTTTGCCTCACCACCCATTTGGATAGAGAAATCAGGTGGAAGAGCGAGCTCGGATAACCTCCCATCTATTTCTCTTGCCACCCCTCCAAGGTCTCTACCCACATAATCACAAGTCACAGTTACAAGTCTTTCCTGCCCTTTTCTCTCAATGGTTACTGGTCCTAATGCTGGTTTAGCGTAGGCTATACTGGAGAGCGATATCTGCTTGCCAAGAGGAGTAGCGATTGGAATATTAACCAAATCTTCAAAAGATTCACGGTCTTCTTCCCTAAGCCTTACCTTTACATTAAATTCGTCTCCTCCTTCTCTAAATCTTATTGCTACTTTTCCTCTTATAGTAGATGATACAGCATCCGCCACGAGGGCAACAGGAAGTCCGAGTGTAGATGCTTTATCTCTATTAACTACTACATTAAACTCTGGCATTGACTTCTCTAATGATATTTCTATATCTCTGGTTCCAGAAACCTGAGCCACAATATCTTTGACCTGTTTTGCAATCACCTCCGCCTCTGCCATATCATAGCCATAGATCTCTATGCTAATTGGAGCTTCACTCATTCCCATCATCATCATGTACTGCTCGGCTCCACCAAAAGTTATCTCCACACCAGGTACCCTTGACAGTTTCGGTCGTATTGCTTCTTCAATCTCCCATTGGGTCCTATCCCGCTCAGTAAGGTCCACAAGTTTAACCTGCACTGTGGCCCTGTGAGTGCGGCCACCACCACCGAACATAGCTTCCATACCACTTCCACCTATAGTTGAGTGAATCATTTTGATTTCCGGGACCTCTTCACTCAAAATATCCTCTACCTCGGCTACCACCTGCTCTGTGGCCTCAAGTTTTGTGCCTGGCGGCAATTCGACTTTTATCATTATCATACCTTGATCCATCTTTGGCAAGAATTCAGTACCTACAAATCGGAGAGGCCAGACTATAAAAATGGATAAGAAGAATAAACCGACTGTGCCAAACACAACTATGCGCTTATGATTAAGACACAGGTTGAGCCACTTCTCGTAACCTGCATCAAGCCTTGAGAAAAATAGCTTAATTTTACCTTCCAGCATATCCATCCAACCTCTCTTTTTATGTTCGGCTCTTAACCTTAAGAATCTTGAGCATAAGAGTGGAATAAGTGTGAGTGCCACAAAAAGAGAGACAAGGAGCGATACAGATACTGTAATAGCTAAGTCTCTAAACATTATGCCTATCATTCCAGGTATAAAAATTATTGGCAGGAAAACAGATATAGTAGTGATAATTGAAGCGATAATTGGTATAGCAACCTCACCAGTTCCAAATGAAGCAGCTTCTCTCATTCCCATACCTTCTTCCCTATGCCTAAACACATTTTCTAATACCACAATAGCGCTATCTACTAACATCCCTATTGCCAGAGCCAATCCCATCATTGAAATCATATTAAGTGTTATACCCAGAGCGTCCATCACTATAAATGTGCCAATTATGGAGACAGGTATAGCAACTGCAATAATGGCTGTACTTCTAAAATTAACAAGGAATCCAAACAAGATAAGGACTGCAAGTATTATTCCTAAGATTGCAACTTGTACAACGTTTCCGACTACCTTATTGATATAGGTCGCCTGGTCCATCACTGTACCTGTGGTAACTCCAGATGGAAGTCTCTCCTTTATGCGTGATAATTCCTTTTTCACCCTGCTTGACACATCTACTGTGACAGCACCAGAAGTTTTTTGAACCATAATTGCTACACCCGGAATGCCATTAATCCTTGTATCTGTGAGTCTCTCCTCAAATGCATCCTTAACTTCAGCTATATCCCCAATTCTTATAGGAACACCATTTGCATAGGAGATAACAACATTCTCTATTTGCTTTACAGTTTCAAATTCCCCACGGGTTCTTACTGTATAATCTCTTGTCCCCACACTCACACTCCCACCAGGATATGCAAGGTTAGCTGCTCCAAGTGCCTGTATTATTGCATTTACCGATACCTCATAAGCCTCAAGTCTGCGTCTATCGAGATTCACCTGTATTTCACGCTTTAGACCACCCATTGGTGTCGTACTTGCGACACCTTCAATTCGCTCAAGCCGAGGCGATATCTCATCCTCGGCTATTCTCCTGAGTTCCCAGGGAGGCAACTCGCCGAAGAGTGCGATGA
>Ga0210017_1003756_pt1 | contig 12652 bp, 10 predicted proteins | sample CryGeyCG2014_020_FD_183966 | JGI IMG/M metagenome (GOLD analysis project Ga0210017, IMG submission 183966) | Groundwater microbial communities from aquifer - Crystal Geyser CG08_land_8/20/14_0.20 (SPAdes) (version 2) | ecosystem: Environmental > Aquatic > Deep subsurface > Groundwater | place... | reverse complement strand
GGTCCACTTGGCAAAACCGCAGAAGATTTGGGAGTTATTCTCTCAGTCATCGCTGGTTCAGACAAATATGACGCAACCTCCGCCCCAAATCCAGTTCCTGACTATTCTCAGTTATTATCGAAAAAACCTCAGCATCTTAAAATAGGGATAGCGTCAGAGATGTTTGGCCCTGGTCTAGACAAAGAAATCTCAGCCAATACCAAGGCCTTTGCCGACAAACTGAGTGATCTTGGTCACGAAATAGTAGATATCTCACTTCCTATTGCAGAAATCTCCGATGCCGCCTATTACATCCTTGCTCCCTCTGAGACTAGCTCCAACCTCAGTCGGTATGACGGTATCAGATATGGGAATATGCGCGAACTATTCACTCAAGAAACTATGCGTCGGATTATGGTGGGTACTTACGAACTTAGCTCTGGTTATTATGATGCTTACTACCGCAAAGCTCTCAAAATCCGCACTCTACTCATAAAAACTTTTCAAAAAGCTTTTGATAAATGTGATGTAATCCTCCTTCCCGAAAACCCCATCATGCCACCAAAATTAGGTGACCTTATTAGTGATCCGTTGGCCAATATGCTTGCTGATCTCTACAATACCCCAGTCAGTCTGATTGGTTCACCTGCTTTAGTCATTCCCAGTGGTTTCCATAAAAATGGTCTCCCGATCGGAATCCAGTTAGTTGGCAAAAAATTTGCCGAAGGACTACTACTTGCGTTAGGCCATGAATATCAACAAGCTACCGACTGGCACACCAGGAGCCATAAACTATGAGCTATTCATTAATTTGCGGAGCCGAGATCCATATCGAACTCAAAACTAAGAGCAAGATGTTCTGTGGCTGCAAAAACGATCCTTTTCACGCAGACAAACCCAACATTTACACATGTCCTGTCTGTCTCGGTATGCCTGGTGCGCTCCCCGTACCCAACAAGAAAGCAATCGAAGATTGTATCCTCATTGGCCTAGCACTTGGTTGCCAAATCGCCAAAGTTTCCAAATTTGATCGCAAGCACTACTTCTATCCTGATCTTCCCAAGGGATACCAGATCTCTCAGTACGACGAACCGTTTTGTTTTAAAGGTAGCGTAGATACCTCCTTTGGTCCGGTCCGCATCACGAGGGTTCACATGGAAGAAGATACCGCCAAGCTCCAACACACCACAGTGGATGGTAAAAAAGTCTCGCTAATCGACTTCAACCGCTCCTCTGTTCCGCTAGTTGAGATTGTTACCGAGCCAGATATCAAGAGTCCAGAACAAGCCAAGGAATTTTTGAAAAAAGTGCGCGACATCGTGCGTACTTTGGGTGTCTCTGACTGTGACATGGAGAAGGGGTCAATGAGATTGGAGGCAAATATCTCATTGGCTCCCGTAGGGGCGAATCCATGTATTCGCCCGCAATTACCAAATTACAAGGTTGAAGTCAAAAACATCAACTCCTTCCGCTACTTCGCCAATTCGCTCACTACCGAATTTGCCAGACACAGTAAGATCTTGGATCGTGGGGAAACTCCCGTCCAAGAGACCAGAGGTTATAGGGCAGATCTGGGCACCACAGTCTCCCAGCGCGTCAAAGAGGATGCCGCCGACTATCGCTACTTCCCCGACCCAGACATTCCCCCAATCGTCATCTCCGATGAGTGGTTATCTCAGATCAAGTCTCGCTTACCCAAACTCCCTAGCGCCAAGATTGACACTCTGATCGCGCTGGGTATCAGTGAAAGTGCCGCCAAAATCATCGTCACTAATCAAGTAATGATGGAATATATTGATCAAGTGAAAACTATTAATCCAAAATATCTAGAGTCCGTCGCGAAAGATCTCGTCAACAAAAAGATTGACCCGGCTAAACTCGCTCCAAGTGACTACATCAAAGGTCTTGAGTCTCGCCTCGCCAGTCAGATTAGCGACGAATCAGTTCTTAAACCAATTATTGAGCAAATTATCGCCGACAATCCATCAGTAGTATCCGATTTCAAATCTGGCAAACAAAATACTCTCGGCTTCTTCGTTGGCGCTGTCATGAAAGCCACCCACGGTCAGGCCGACCCAGGTATCACGAACAAACTCCTCCACGATCTGTTACACTAAATCTACTGCTTGCCCGTCCGAAGCTTTAGCGTAGGAGGGCCCAATCTGGAAGATCTAAAATTATGCCCATAGACTTTACCCATCTCCATGTTCACACCCAGTATTCACTCCTGGATGGACTCTGCAAAGACGAGGACTTGGCTTCTGCCTGCAAGACATATGGCATGGACACTCTCGCCATCACCGATCACGGCGCTATGTATGGCACTATTCATTTTTACAACACCATGCGCAATTCGCTGATCAAGCCCATCATTGGTCTTGAGGCTTACTACACGCCCGGTAGTCGCAGCGACAAATCACGGCAGTTCAAAACCAATCATCTACTTCTCCTAGCCAAAAACTCGGTAGGCTATCACAATCTTCTCAAACTCACCTCTATCGCACACCTCGAAGGCTTTTACTACAAACCACGCCTAGATTGGGAGACACTGGTCAAGTATCACGAGGGGTTAATTGCCACGAGTGGTTGTCTGCAGGGCGAGATCCCTCAACTTTTACTCAAAGGCGAGATCGACAAGGCAGAACTCAGACTCAAAGATTATTTAGACTTGTTTGGCGACGACTATTATCTCGAACTTCAGCGCCATGAAGGTCTAGAAAAAGAACTCAAACCCCTCAACGAAATGTTGCTCAAGTTGTCGCGCAAATTTGGCGTGCCCGTGATCGCCACCAACGATGTTCACTACGTAAAAGAGGACGATTCCAAAGCCCAAGACGCGCTCTTAGCCATCCAGACTCGCACCACCCTCGACGACAAGAATCGCTTTACCATGATCGACTCCCCCAACTTTTACCTCAAATCACAGGAGGAAATGTCCGATCTTTTCGCCGATCTTCCCGAAGCCATCAGCAACACTAGACTTATCGCTGACAAATGCGACCTGACTATCGCAACCGGCAAGATGATCTATCCCAAGTTTCCGGTACCTAAGGGTATGACACCAGAGAAATACTTAAAGCAAATGGTTTACGAAAAGACGCAGTCTCGCTACCCGCACCCAGGCAAAGAAATCCAGGAACGTATCGACTATGAGCTAGATGTCATCTGCTCCAAGGGCTATGCCTCATACTTCTTGATCACCCAGGATTTTATCAACTGGGCCAAATCTTCTGGCATCCGCATTGGTCCAGGTCGTGGTAGTGCCGCCGGCGCTATCGTTTCCTATATCTTGCGCATCACCTCCATCGACCCACTCGCTCACGGCCTCCAGTTTGAACGTTTTATGAACCCACAGCGGCCTAGCCCTCCTGATATCGATGTCGATATCGCCGACACTGGTCGTGACCGTGTCATTGAGTACGTCACCCAAAAATACGGAGAAGATCGTGTTGCCCAAGTTATCACTTTTGGGACTATGGAAGCACGTGCTGCTATCCGTGATATTGGCCGTGTCTTGGGCCTGCCATACTCCGACCCCGATCTGCTCGCCAAGTTGATCCCTCTAGGTAGTAGCATCGACGAAGCCCTAACTAGTGTCTCTGAACTTCAAGAATTGTACAAGAATCCCAAATACAAAGAACTTCTCGATCTTGCCAAGCGAGTAGAAGGAGTTGCTCGTCATAGCTCCACCCACGCCGCCGCCGTGATCATCGCCGATGCTCCCCTCACCAACTACACTCCTATTCAGCGTGATGCCAAAGAAGGCAAGATCACAACTCAATACGATATGTACGCCATAGATTTAAACGTCAAACCCAACGCCATTGGTTTGCTTAAGATGGATTTTTTGGGACTACGCAACCTGACTATCCTCCAAAACGCCGTTGGTCATATTCAAAAAGAGCGAGATATCAAAGTCGATCTCTCGGGACTTCCGCTTAATGACAAACTAGTCTTTGAGATGTTGAGTCGGGGTGAGACCACCGGTATTTTCCAGATGGAGTCTCCTGGTATGCGTCGCCTCGCCAAACAACTCAAACCCGACGTCTTTGGTGATATTGTCGCTTTGATTGCTCTCTACCGTCCTGGTCCTATGGCCTTGATCCCCGAGTTTGTCAAAGGCAAGCTAGAGCCTGACAGCATCAAATATCTCCACCCCGATCTCAAGCCCATCCTTGCAGAGACCTATGGGATTGCTGTCTATCAAGAGCAGGTCTTAAAGATTGCCAACGTCATGGCAGGATACAGTCTGGGCGAAGCCGATATCTTGAGGCGTGCCATGGGTAAGAAATCACTCGAGATCATGAACAAGGAACACAAGAAATTTATTAAGCAAGCAGTAGGTAAAAGCTACACCGAAGCACTCGCAGAGAAGGTCTGGGCATTTATCGAGCGTTTTGCCGGCTACGGCTTCAACAAAGCTCATGCCACAAGCTACGCCATGATCTCTTATCAGACTGCCTACCTCAAAGCCCACTACCCAGTCGAGTATATGACCTCTCTCATGTCCGCCGAGTCGGGCCGTGACGACAAGATGACCCTCTCCCTAGAGGAATGTCGCACGATGGGGATCAAAGTCGCTCCTCCCTCTATCAACTCCTCAGATCTAGATTTCAAGATCGAGGCAGACAAGTCTTCCCTTGACAATCGCGCTATCCGCTTTGGTTTTAGTGCCATCAAAAATGTGGGGACAGCCGCTATTGACAATATCTTGCTCGAGCGCACCGGTGGGGGCGAGTTCAAGAGTTTTACCGACTTTATCGCCAGAGTTGATACCCAGAAAGTCAACAAAAAAGTTCTCGAGAGTTTGATCAAAGTCGGGGCTTTTGATGCTTATGGCAAGAGAGCCGTCATTCTCGATGAGATCGATCGCATCAGGACCAAGGTCGGCAAGTCCGGAGCCGAAAAAGATAGCAACCAGGGTGGACTCTTTGATGGTCTTATCCAAGAAGAGGTCAGTCTCGAAGATATCTGGCTATCTACCAAAGAAGAGTTCAACAACCGACGTCTTATGGAGATGGAGCGTGAACTTTTGGGTATCTACTTGCGCGAGCATCCCTCCCAAAAACTCCTCAAACGAGCTCGCACCGACTGGACCAAGCCGATACTTGAGTTGCCAGATTATAAAGGGCAAAAGGTCTCTGTCGCCGCTATTATCAAAACAGCTCGGACTGTCGTGACCAAGACCAAGCAACAAGAGATGGCTTTTTTACTCCTGACAGATGAAGGAGGGGAGATCGAGGCTGTAGTTTTCCCCAAGACGTATCAGGAGGTCAAATCATTTCTGATCGTAAACAGTGTCGTGATCGCCAAGGGGAAGGTAGAGGAGCGGGAGGAGAGACTATCCTTCATCGTCGACTCACTAGAGCTTATTCCCGACACTGATGACTCCAATCTACAATCTACTATCACTGTTCCACGTGGCACTAGCAAAGCAACCCTCTTGGCTCTCAACAAACTCTTGCAAGAGAATAGGGGAGAAGACCACTTAACGCTCGTTTTCCAAAATGCCCATGACTCTCGCGAACTCGTTCTTCCTTTCGGTGTCGCCTATTCATCCAAATTAAAAAAATCCATCCAAGAACTACTCCAAACCTCAACCAACATGGAATAGTGACTAAAGTCCTGAGCGTAGCCGAAGGATTGACTTCGCCATACCTTCGGTTATAGAGGTTAGCGATGGCTTGCCAGACTAAGCCTAGGGGTCCGTCCCCTAGGGTACAATCTCAATCCCTATCCTAGCTCCCAGTGTCGAAGCCAAGCTATGGGGAGTCAAGACGGGGATGACCCTCTCCGCCGGTCGTACACTTTGTCCTTGGCTCATTGCTCGCGCCGCCGATCCGCCCAAATACCGTCAGGTTCACTCAGAGCTCGCCACTCTTTTGCAAGATTACTCCCCTCACGTGATCTCCAAATCCATTGACGAATTTTGTTTGATCCTTCCCGTAGGGGTGAGGCATGCCTCGCCCGCTGTGATTTCGACCCAAATCAAATCTCGCATCAAGTCAGAAATTGGTGATTATCTGCGCGTCTCAATTGGCGTTTCTACCAATCAAATTCTCGCCAAACTAGTCGCCAAAGCCACCAGGCGTATGCGTAGTGCAGGATATAGTGCTAGTGGCGTCCATCTCGCGCTCCGATACGGAGATGGGACTGCGTGGCACGCTGGTCACAACACTCCCAATTTATTATTTGATGACGTCAGTCTCCTCGCCTCCGTCCTCAATTTGTATAATGACCGTGTCACTACGAAGCTCGCAGAGCGAAGCGTGAAGAAAATTGCTTTTACCTGCTTAGGGTTGGCCAAGCAAGATGGCCAGCTCTCAGTTTTCACAGATATTGTCAAACAAAATTCACTCACAACAGCCCTAGACGCTCTCAATAGTAAATGGGGGGAATACAGCATAAGCTATGGCTCCATGTTGGGTTCAGCGGGTCACATTCATGACGCCATCGCCTTTGGTAAATAATTGGAATGTGATAACATAAATACATGAATATCAAAGGTAAAACAATCATCGTCACAGGCGCCAGTGAGGGGATCGGCAAAGAGATTGCGCTCGCTCTGGCCAAGCAGGGAGCCAACCTCGCCCTCGTCGCCCGCAACGAAACCAATCTCAAGCAAGTCCTCTCCGAAGTTGTCGCACTCGGTTCTGCTCAGTCCAAGCTCTATGTCTGTGACCTCGCGGTTCCTGACCAAATTAAATCCACTACCAAGCAAATCATCTCAGATTATCCGACTGATCTTGTGGGTCTCATAAACAACGCGGGAGTCTGGCAAAAAAAAGCCAATCTAGAAGATATTAGCGATGATGAGCTCACCTCTATTATCAATATCGACCTGACAGGACTCATTCGTTTTACTAAAGAGCTTTTACCAATTCTCAAGCAACAAGCCGAATCAGCCATCGTCAATATTTCCTCTCGCTCTGGTATTACCGCCCAAGCCGGACAATCAGTTTACAGTGCTGCCAAGTGGGGAGTCAAAGGCTTTACAGAAGTATTAAAAGAAGATCTCAAGGAAACGGGAGTTCATGTCTCTGGCGTCTATCAAGGTGGTACCAACACTCAGATGTTCCACAAAGCTGGCGAAACTTGGTCAGAGGAAAAGCTTGCGACTTTCATCCCTGCCTCAGATCTAGGCGAGGTCATCGCATATATGCTCACCCTGCCACCCCAAATCTGGCTCAGTGAGATCCACGTCGAAAATAAATGAACTATACCCTGATCCGCTCGCGCAAACTCACCCTCTCCCTTCAGGTCAATGCCCAGGGGCAGTTGATCGCCCGTGCCCCGCTCTACATGCCCAAATTTATGGTCGATCACTTCGTCAAAGCCAAATCTACTTGGATTTCTAAACGACAAAAAGAACTAAAACAACCAGTTGCTCCCAAAGTCGCCCACTTTAGCGAGAGTTCCCTACAAGTGTTTATCCAGTCTGAGGTAGCCAAGTACAGTGCTCTCATGGGTCTCACCCCATCAGGTCTTCGCTACACACACGTTCACTCATATTGGGGCACCTGTGCACCATCTAGGCTACTCTCATTCAACATGGCATTGATCTATACCCCCAAAGAAGCCGTCTCCTATGTCGTCGTCCATGAGTTGGCTCACCTACGTTGGCGCGGTCATGGACTACGCTTTTGGGCTCTGGTCAAAAAATATTTTCCCGCCACTCCCTCCATGCGTAAGCTCTTGCGTCACTTGCCATATGTTGTAAGCTAATAGCATGGACAAATATTCAGCTGTCTGGCTCTCTCACTCTAGTATCTCGACCTTCAAACACTGCCCCCGCGCCTATTACTTGAGCTCTATCTACCGCGACCCGATCACTCACCACAAAATCTCCGTGATTAACCCGAGCATGACCTTGGGTTCCGCTGTCCACGAAGTACTTGAGTCGCTCTCCATTTTGCCCACCAACAAGCGCTTCGAGATCTCTCTCATCGAACGTTTTGATCTAGTCTGGGCCAAGTATCATGGTCAACTTGGTGGCTTCCTCGATCAAGAGACAGAGGATCACTACTATGCTCGGGGGCAAGAGATGTTGCGTCGTGTCATGGCTCACCCTGGCCCGCTGGCTAGGAAGGCCGTCAAGATCAAGATGCCCCTTCCACAGTACCCATTCTCAGAGAGCGAGGGTCTCATGCTCTGCGGAAAGCTAGATTGGTTGGAGTACCTGCCTGCGCAGGCAGGCAACGAGGACGACGACTCAGTCAACATCCTCGACTTCAAAACCGGGCTCTCCGAAGAAGGGGTCGACTCGCTCCAGCTCCCCATTTATTATCTCTTGGCACACAACTGCCAAACTAGAGCCGTCAAAAAAGCCAGCTATTGGTACATTAGTCGCGATGATCTGCCTGTAGACAAAACTCTCCCCGACTTAGACAAATCATACGAACTGGTGCTCAAAGTCGGCAAAGAAATCAAGCTCGCTCGCGCCCTCAATCGCTTCAAGTGTCCACAAGGTGCGCTCGGTTGCAAACACTGCCAGCCACTAGAAAAAGTACTCAAAAATCAAGCTATTTTTGTAGGAAACGGAGATTATGGCTCTGATCTCTATGTAATTGGTGAGTCTGGCGATACGCATGATAGTGAGATACTATAAGGGCATGGATATACCAGCATTTGCTACTTTTCGCGATACCAAACTTTGGGAACACTACATCAGTACTAAGCTCTCGCCCCTTGAAGCCGATACTCCCTCGTATCTGAAATATTGGTATATTGAGTCTAGAGAAAATTCCCACGCCTATCCCTCCCAAGGTTTGCTCACCACCCCTTTTGATTTTTTGCCTGCGCATAAAAAAGCCATGCTACCGCTTGAGCAAATGCTAAAAATATTGCGAGTTCGTCAATATTTCCTCGAGCTCTTCAATCATTCAGAACGCCTTCTCTACCTAAAACAAACAGAAAAAGAACCTTGGATTGCCCCTTGTGCGGTCAAGAGTCCAGCCCTAGAACAAGCCATCCTACGAGGGAATGCTCTTTCGGTTGATGACTTGGGTATTGCTGTTGTCGGCTCCCAAAATCCGCGAGTCTCGCGCAAGACTCGTTTTTTGCAGGGGCCCTTTGTCAAGCTCGGTCGTCAAGCCAGATCACTACTTGTAGGCTCCGCCATGCCCGATATCTACGGGAGCGTCTACGCGCTCTCCACCATGGCGCAGTGCCATAGTTTGACTGGTGTGCCCAGGAATGGCCCGCTCTCCGATATCACCCGTCAGCAAGAACTCATCAAACAAGTCTGGAATGCGCTAGAAGAGAGCGAAGTGTTGCAAGGCAAATCCAAAATTGAGCGCACTTTTCTCCTCTCTCACTGGCACAAAAATATCATGGGGGTACTAGAAGGTGACCCAGTCAAAGCCTTGCGTCGTGCCCAAGCGCTCTATGGCGTCGGTGTCCGCACTTTCCGTATCTACTCACCTGAGCCAGGGATGAACGTCTTGCGAACCCTCAAGAAACTCCGTCGTCACTTTGGTGACGAGATCGAGATCTTCGCTGGTCAAGTAGTCGATGTCGAGCAAGCTCGCCAGCTAGAGGCCACTGGAGCCGACGGGCTCTATATCGGCATCGGTGGCGGAGGTCGCTGTATCACAGGAGTTCGCAGTGGCTCGGTCATCGACTGGCCCATTCTCTTGTGGCAACTGCGAGGGGCAATCAACATTCCCGTAATCGTCGAGGGGGGAGCCAGCGACCATATCGCCACAACTCTTGCGCTTGGCGCCACCGGTATCGGCGTCTCTCGTATCGTAGGTGGAGGCACTATCGAGTCCCCAGGCGGTATGCTCTACTGCATAGACGAAAATGGCAAGTACTTTAAGCCCTACGGAGGCGAGGCCTCCTCTCGCACCAAGTATCTAGACGACAAAATGTTGCCTTTTGGCATTCCTTCATTTGTGGAAGGGGAGACTCGTGTTTCCTATATGAACCACTTACCCTACGGTGCCCCCACCATTCCTTTCAACATTTTCTCCCTCACCGAAGATATCATCCTCTCGTTGGTTTTTCGCGGCGTCACCAGTTTGAGCGAGTTCCAGAATCTCGATCCCTCGCCTCTGCGGGTCAAATCCGAATCCGCCGGACGGCTTCAAAACACCCATTAGTTCGTGGTACAATTAACTATGCCACTCTTAAGCCCCAAATACATCTTTGTTTCTGGTGGTGTTTTGTCCTCTCTGGGTAAAGGTATCACAACCGCTAGTCTCGCCATGCTCCTGCAAGCCAAAGGTTACACCGTCACCGTCGTCAAATGTGAGAACTACTTAAATATCGACTCCGGTCTTATCAATCCGCTCGAGCACGGAGATGCTTTCCTCTGCGAAGATGGCACCGAAACCGACATGGACCTAGGCAACTACGAGCGCTTCCTGGGCAAGAATTTGGGGACTCACAACTTTATCACCATGGGCCAAATTTACAAAGCCGTGATCGATCGCGAGCGTGACAATGGCTATGGTGGCGAAGATATCGAGGCCATCCCTCATGTCACCGACGAGATCATTCGTAAGATCAAATTTGCCGCGCAAACCGACCATGCACAGATTTGCCTAGTCGAGCTAGGTGGCACCGCGGGCGAGTACCAAAATGTCCTTTACTACGAAGCTAGTCGGATCATGAAACTGCGCGAGCGCGACACTGTCGTCCACGTCCACGTCTCCTATCTCCCCACTCCCTCCCACATCGGCGAACCCAAGACCAAGCCTACTCAGCTTAGTGTCAAACAGCTTAATGCCATGTCTATCCAGCCGGATTTCCTGGTAGCCAGGACCGAAGGAGATCTAGACGAGCGCCGGCGCGATCGTCTTGCGCTCTTTTGCAATGTGCAGGAGAGTGATATTATCATGAACCAAGATTTGCCCAGTATCTACGAGGTTCCGCTCAATTTCCACCGTCAAGCTTTTGACCAAAAGATTCTCGCCAAACTAGGTCTTCCAGATCACGCGTCCGAGCTTACAGCCTGGGAAGGTTTTGTGAAAAAAGCTCTCGCGAAAAAAGACAAACACTTGACGATTGCCATCGTGGGCAAATACTTCAAAACAGGTAACTACAACCTGAAAGATAGCTATCACGCTTTGTTTGAAGCCCTTGATCATGCCAGTATCGAGCTCGGCATCGAGCTCAAGATCAAGAGTCTCAATTCCGAGATTATCGAAAAAGAGGGAACTAAACAACTAGAAGGGGTCCAGGCGATCATCGTCCCCATTGGCTGGGGCGCAAGGGGCACCGCGGGCAAGATCATGGCTATCGAGTATGCCAGGATTCACAAGATCCCTTATCTAGGACTTTGTTATGGTCTCCAGTTGGCTGCCGTCGAGTTTGCCCGCAATGTAGTAGGGCTCAAAGACGCCAACTCGACAGAGATAGATCCAGAGACCAAGGATCCTATCGTCCACGACATTCCCTTTGATCCCAAGTACCAGCGTATCAAAGGTAATGGCTCTAGTATGCGTCTGGGCTCTTACCCTTCACTCATCAAATCCGGTACTCTTGCTCACCAGATTTATGGCAAGTCCGAGATCTCCGAGCGCCACCGTCACCGCTATGAATTCAACAACGATTATCGCCAAGCACTGACTGACAAAGGATTTGTGATCTCCGCTACCAGTCCCGATGATTTTTTTGTCGAGATGATCGAGCTCCCCCAGTCCATCCATCCCTTCTTTCTCGCTACCCAAGCCCACCCAGAGTACAAATCTCGCCCCCTCTCCCCGCACCCTATCTTCCTCGCTTTTCTAGAAACAGCTACCCTTGCCCGTCCGTAGCCAAAGGCGAAGGAGGGTGTTATAATTCTCGCCATGGCCAATCAAGCTACTCACAAAGAAATTACTTTCCACGTCGGAGACACTGTCGCCGTCCATCAAAGTATCCAGGAAGGGGACAAGTCTCGTATCCAGATCTTTGAGGGAGTAGTCATCGCTATCCACGCCAAAGACGATCCTACTTTCGTCGTCCGCAAGATCGCAACCGGTTCAATCGGTGTCGAGAAGATTTTCCCCCTCCATGCTCCAGTCGTTGTAAAAGTCGAAGTCAAAAAGACCAGCTTTACTCGTCGCGCCAAACTTTACTACCTCCGCGATCTCATCGGCAAAGCCGCCACCAAAATCCGTGGTTCCAAGAAATCATTCTAATTTTATTTGGCTTAATATAAACGAGCAATATCTCAAACTAAAATATTTATCAAAGGCAAAGGAGGTTATAGAAAAGTGTAACTTAATCACTGAGACCAGAAAATTAGTAGACAAACAGGGCAAAGAAATTACTTTTTTTAGTTTGGAGTTTGGTAAAACAAGGGTAATAATAAAGAAAAAGGGTACTGGCAAACACAAATTCCAATCGGTCATGCCGATCTATCCTCGTACTAAAAACAAAAAGCGCCGATTAAGGCGCTCTTAGTTGTACTCGCTCTCGGCTTAGATATATCTTAGCTGAAGAAGTCCTTGCGGACACGAGTACAAGATACCTTATACTTTAGGTTCAACAGATTGTCAATAGATGTTAATGACTTATAGTAAATGCTTTTATGTCAAGCAATCAATGCGGAATGTCACTTAACACACTTTCTGTGACCCTATAGAGAATCGAACTCTAGTTATCTGGATGAAAACCAGATGTCCTAACCACTAGACGATAGGGCCTGATTGGTGGGTATCACCCGCCGGAGCTTTAGCGTAGG
>Ga0210017_1003751_pt1 | contig 12658 bp, 8 predicted proteins | sample CryGeyCG2014_020_FD_183966 | JGI IMG/M metagenome (GOLD analysis project Ga0210017, IMG submission 183966) | Groundwater microbial communities from aquifer - Crystal Geyser CG08_land_8/20/14_0.20 (SPAdes) (version 2) | ecosystem: Environmental > Aquatic > Deep subsurface > Groundwater | place... | reverse complement strand
TAACGACGATTGGCTTTTAGCAGTGAAATGTGAAACTCACAATAGTCCTTCAAATGAAGAGCCCTATGGTGGCGCCATTACTGGGATTGTCGGGGTTTATCGTGACCCAATGGGTACCGGCAAGGGAGGTAAGTTAATTTATGGCACTTATGGTTTTTGTACCGGCAGCCCCTTTTATAATGGCGAGCTAAGACCAAAGTTACATCCTAAAAGGCTTTTGGAAGGGGTGAGAAAAGGAGTAGAAGATGGCGGAAATAAACATGGGGTACCAACAGTTTATGGCATTACTTTTTTTGACGATGGCTATATAGGGAAACCAGCAATTTATGTTTTAGCTGCTGGCTTAATTCCGGCCAAAGTTAATGGCGAACCGGGTTTTCAAAAGAAAGCCGACCCAGGAGACGAAATTGTAATGTGCGGCGGAAGAGTAGGAATTGACGGAATTCACGGTGCAACCGAATCATCAATGGAAGCCGGCGAGTGGATATCAGCAAGTCACGTTCAGATAGGCGACCCTTTCACCCAAAAGAAGCTTCACGATTTTTTGATTGAGGCTAGAGATTTGGGATTATATAAAGGCATTACTGATAACGGCGCTGGCGGCCTCTCTTCTTCGGTCGGAGAAATGGCAAAATTTTCAAATGGCTTTGATTTGTGGCTAGATAAGGTTCCCTTAAAATATTCTGGGTTAGACCCATGGCAAATTCTTGTTTCTGAATCTCAAGAAAGAATGACGATATCTGTTTCTCCCCAAAATTTAGATAAATTCCTGGAAATAGCAAAAAAGCATGACGTTGAAGCTCAAGTGGTTGGAAAATTTACCAATTCGGGAAAATTTTATTCTACTTATCAGGGGAAACCAGTTACTTATTTAGATATGGATTTTGCCCACGAAGGCGTGCCCCAAATGAGATTGGAAGCCGAGTGGGTGGCTCCCGAAGAGCGCAGATTTTCTGAACCAAAACTCGAAGAAATAAAAAATCACAATTTATTTCTTAAAGAGATTTTGTCTCGTTTAAATATTTGCTCAAAAGAATACATTGTTCGTCAATTTGACCACGAGGTTCAGGGAACCAATGTAATTAAACATTTGGTTGGCCAGGACAGCGATGTTTATAGTGATGCGGTAGTATTAAAACCAGTTTTCGATTCAAATGAAGGTTTGGCTATTGCGGCCGGCATTAACCCAAAATATGGACAGATTGATACTTATTGGATGGCTGCTTTATCTATTGACGAAGCAATAAGAAGAATTATTGCTGTTGGTGGAAGTTTAAAACAAGTTGCTTTAAATGATAATTTTTGCTGGCCCAGTCCTTTACCATCATCGGAGAACCCTGATGCTAAATATAAACTCGCCCAATTAGTCAGAGCTAACCAAGCTCTCTATGATTTTACTTTAGCCTTTGAAACTCCTTGTATATCTGGCAAGGACTCAATGTCTATGGATGGAACAATTAAAAAATTAGATGGAAGCGAGGTTAGAATTTCAGCTTTACCAACTATCCAATTTTCAGCTGTCGGGAAAATAGAGGATATCAGAAAATGCGTGACCATGGATGTAAAAAAACCAGGAGATTTAATTTACATTTTAGGTATCACTCGGGACGAATTAGGTGGTTCAGAGTATTACGAAGCCAGAGGCGAGATTGGATTAAATGTTCCAAAAGTAAATCCAAAAGAAGCAATAAAATTATATAACGCTTTATCTGAAGCAATTGATAAAAAGTTAGTTGCTTCAGCTCACGGTATTTATAAAGGAGGATTGGCCGTTGCTCTAGCCCCAATTTCATTTGCCGGAGGCTATGGCTTAGAAATTGATTTAGATAAAGTGCCAACCGATGGACTAAATAATATCGATAAAATATTATATTCGGAATCAGCCAGCCGATTTTTAGTAACAGTTGCTCCAGAGAACAAAGAGCGTTTTGAGAACGTCTTGGAAGAGAATATTTTTAGAGAAATTGGAAAAGTTAGAGGAGATGAAGAATTTAAAATTATTACCAAAGGAAAACCAATAATTCAAGAAAACATCTATAAATTAAAAGAATCCTGGCAGAAACCATTTAAAAATTTTTAAAATGAATCCGAAAGTTTTGATTTTATATGGATATGGAATAAATTGTGATAATGAAACCCAGTATGGGTTTGAGTTGGCTGGGGCAGAAGCAGAAAAAGTTCATGTTAATCAATTAATTAATGGTGAAAAACAATTAAGAGATTATCAAATTTTGGCCATTCCCGGAGGCTTTTCCTTTGGTGACGACGTCGGTGCAGGAAAGGTTTTAGCAACAAAAATAAAATACAATTTAGCAGCAGAATTTTCGGAATTTATCAAAGAAGGAAAACTAATTATCGGAATTTGTAATGGTTTTCAAGTTTTGGTAAAATTAGGGATTCTTCCTGGATTTAATGGAAACTATGATCGGCAGGATGTCACCTTAACTTTTAATGATTCTGGTAGATTTGAAGACCGGTGGGTTTATCTGAAAACAAACCAAAAATCGCCCTGTATTTTCACAAAAGGAATTGAAACAATTTATTTACCGGTCAGACATGGTGAAGGAAAATTTGTTTTAGGGGAAGAGAAAATCAAGGAAAGATTAATTGGTCAAAATCAGATTGTTGCTCAATATGTGGATGATAAAGGAGACTTAGCCAGTTATCCCTGGAATCCTAATGGTTCAGAATTAAATATCGCTGGGATTTGCGATGAAACTGGCAGAATATTTGGTCTGATGCCTCATCCCGAAGCCTTTTTATTTCCTCAAAACCATCCCAGGTGGACGCGAGAAAAAATCCAAGAGGGCGAGGGGTTAAAAATCTTTAAAAATGCAGTAAATTTTGTAAAAAATAAAATATGAATTACAAAAAATTTATTGATAAAAAAATAAAAGAAATTAGAGAGATTGTTGGGGGAAAAAGAGCTTTAAGTGTTCTATCTGGCGGAGTAGACAGTTCAACGGTGACAGTTCTGGGGTCCAAGGCCTTGGGGAGACAACTCAAAACTGTTTTTATTAATAATGGCTTGATGAGAGAGGGGGAGCCAGAAAATGTTGTAAAAACTTTTAAAAAACTCGGGATAAAGGTGGAAATTGTCGACGCCCAAAATAAATTCTTTAGAGCTTTAAAAGGAAAAGAAGATCCTGAAGAAAAAAGAAAAGCAATTACCCAAGTTTTTTATGGAGATGTTTTTAAAAAGATTGTTAAAGAGAATAGAATTAAATTTTTGTTACAAGGCACGATTTTAACTGATATCGAAGAAACCGTCGCCGGCATTAAAAGGCAACACAATGTTTTAGCTCAAATAGGCATTGATCCAGAGAGAGAATACGGATATCAGGTTATTGAACCCTTAATTGAACTTCGGAAAGACGATGTCAGGAAAGTTGCTAAACTTCTTGGCTTACCTGAAAAAATTCATCAAAGAATTCCCTTTCCCGGCCCAGCTTTGGCTGCCCGAGTGATTGGCGAGGTAGCTCCCGATAAAATTGCTCTGGTCAGAAAAGCCACTGCCATTGTTGAGAGCGAACTAAAAAATTCTGGCGCTTTTCAATATTTCCCAGTTTTAATGGAAGACAAAGCCACGGGTATTAGAAATAATAAAAGAGAATTTGGTAATATAATTATTATTAGATGTATTGAAAGTACTGACGCTAGGGTAGCCACTCCAACAAAACTTCCTTGGAAAGTTTTAGAGAAAATCACCAAGCGCCTAACAACTGAAATTGCTGGGGTAAATCGAGTCTGCTACGATATAACTCCCAAGCCCCCAGCAACCATAGAATACATTTAAAAACATGGCAAATAACTTTGTTTCAATTATAGCAGGATCAAAATCTGATGAAAAAATTGTCCAAGACACGACGAAGATTTTAGAAGAAAACAAGATAGAACATGAAGTAAATTATATTAGTGCTCATCGTGAACCAGAGAAATTAAAAGAATACTTATCAAAAAGCGCGGCTTATACGGATGTATATATCTGTATTGCTGGGCTTTCGGCTGCCTTGCCTGGCTTCATTGCTTCTCTGACTCAAAAACCGGTTATTGCTGTACCTGTCAATGTAAAATTGGAGGGATTAGATGCTTTATTGTCATCAATGCAACTTCCCAGCGGGATACCAGTGGCAACCGTTGGCATCGATAATGGAAAAAATGCCGCCCATTTGGCAATTAGAATTTTAAAGCTAAAACATGGCCATTCATCCGATTGATTATCGATATGGGTCAAAAGAGATGAGAGAGATTTTTGACGAAGAGAAAAGATTAGAACAGCAATTAAGAGTTGAGGCGGCTTTGGCTGAGGTTTTAGCTGAATTAGGGAAAATCCCCAGGGAAGCGGCTGACGTTATAAAAGAAAAAGCAAATACTAATTTGGTAAAACTAGAAAGAGTGAAAGAGATAGAAGAAGAAACAAAACACGATATCATGGCTTTAGTCAAAGCACTAAGCGAGGTTTGTGGAGAAGCTGGGAAATACGTCCATTTAACTGCCACTAGTTATGATATCGTTGATACTGCCCAGTCCTTGCAGATAAAAGAGGCAATAGGAATTTTATTTGAAAAAGGAAAAGAATTATTAAAAAATTGCCTAGATATTTGTGAGAGATATAAAGATTTAGTTATGATAGGCAGAACCCATGGCCAGCACGCCACCCCTATTACTTTGGGTTTCAAATTTGCCAATTTTGCTGATAAAATTGGCGATAACTTAGAAAGATTGAAAGAAGATGAAAAATATATCCGTGGGAAATTTTCAGGAGCAGTCGGAAATTATGCTGCTCAAAAAGTTTTTGGCTTGGGCGATGATTTTGAAAGAAAAATAATGGGAAAGCTTAAAATTCAAGCAGCTGATATCTCAACTCAAGTTGTTCCCAGAGAAAATATTGCCAGAATAATTTGTGATTTAACCATCTTCGCCTGTACCGTTGAACAGATAGCCAAAGAGATCAGGAATCTCCAGAGGACAGAAATTTCTGAGTTGTCAGAGCCATTTGGAGAAAAACAAGTTGGTTCCTCGACCATGGCTCAAAAAAGAAATCCAGTAAACGTAGAAAATGTTTGTAGTAACGTCAGAGTAATAAGATCTTTGGTTTATCCTGCCCTAGAAAATATTGCTTTAGAGCACGAGAGAGATTTAACCAATTCAGCTTCTGAAAGGTCAATTCTGCCAACCATTTTCGTTTTAATGGACGAAATACTAATGAGAATGAATAAGGTAATTAAAGGCTTGGTTGTTTTTCCGGAAAACATAAAGAGAAATCTTGAATTAACCAGAGGAGGAATATTTGCTGAAGCGATTATCACCGAATTAGTTAAAAAAGGAATGGGCAGACAAGAAGCTCATGAGATTTTGAGAGAAAGCTCAATGCAAGCTTTTTCCGAAAATCGAAATTTAAAAGAGATTCTTTCTGGAAATAAAGAAGTTTTAAAATATTTAAACCAGAACGAATTAGAAAAAATAATGGATTATCAAAATTATTTAGGTCTGTCAGTTGAAAAAACTCATCAAATAGTTCAAAAATGGAACTCGTTTCTCAAACAAATCTCCCTTTGAAATTGAAATCCCGGGGAAAAGTGAGAGATATTTACGAATTAGATGATGATAAATTGGTGATGGTAGCGACTGATAGAATCTCCACTTTTGACGTCGTTTTGCCGAGTCTAATTCCTTATAAAGGTATAGTTTTAACTGGCTTATCGGTATTTTGGTTTGGCGAAACTAAGAAAATAATTGATAATCATCTAATTGGAGCCAATTTTGAAGATTTCCCTGGCGAACTTAAGAACTATCCAGAATTAAAAGGAAGAACAATGATTATTAAAAAAGTTGAAGTTCTGCCAGCGGAATGCGTTGTCCGAGGTTATCTCTCGGGATCGGCTTGGAAAGGATATTCGGAAGGAAAACCAATTTGCGGAATTCGCCTCCCAACAGGTTTAAAAGAATCCGAGAAATTACCCCAACCAATTTTTACCCCAACTACTAAGGCGAAAACTGGTCATGATGAAGAGATGGGAGAAAAAGAATTGGCGGACTTAGTCGGAGAGGATTTGGCAAAAAAATTAAAAGAGGTTAGTCTTAAAATTTATGGAGAGGCAGCTGAGAGATTGGAGGAAAAAGGAATAATAGTTGCTGATACAAAGTTTGAATTTGGTAATTTAAACGGTGAGCTGATTTTAATTGACGAAATACTAACTCCTGACTCTTCCAGGTTTTGGCCAAAAGAAGATTTTGAGCCAGGCAGACCTCAAAAAAGCTTTGACAAGCAATTCGTCAGGGATTATTTAATAAACATCGGCTGGGATAAAAATCCCCCAGCTCCCGAACTTCCGGAAGATATTATTCGAGAGACGAGTAAAAAATATATCGAAGCTTATCAAAAAATAACTGGAAAGAAGCTCGAAGTTTAAACAATGGAAAATTATAATCCTCAAAAAATTGAGAAAAAGTGGCAAAGAATATGGGAAAAATCAGGAATTTTTAGAGCGCCGGATAAATCGAAAAAGCCGAAATTTTATTGCTTGGATATGTTTCCTTATCCGTCGGCTGAGGGATTACATGTTGGTCACCTTCGCGGTTATACTTTCTCTGACCTAATTTCCAAAAAGAAAACGATGGAAGGATATAATGTTTTGCATCCTATGGGTTGGGACGCTTTTGGCTTACCAGCTGAAAACTTTGCCCTTCGCACCGGAATTCATCCCGTTCTTACTACTAAAAAAGCTATTAAAAATATTAAAAAACAACTTATTTCAACTGGTTTTGGCTACGATTGGCAAAGGGAAATTAATTCTTCTCAGCCAGAATATTATAGATGGACTCAATGGATGTTTTTAAAACTTTACAAGGCTGGCCTATGTTATAAAAAAAAAGCTCCAGTAAATTTTTGTCCTTCCTGTAAAACAGTTTTAGCCAGGGAACAAGTGATTGATGGAAGATGTGAAAGATGCGATAGTTTGGTGGAGAAAAAGTACTTGGAGCAGTGGTTTTTTAAAATTACAGAATATGCCGAGAGATTACTAAATGACTTGAATAAAATTGATTGGCCAGAAAAGATTAAAGTCATGCAGAAAAATTGGATTGGTAAATCAGAAGGAACCTTAATAAAATTTTCAATTTTCAATTTTCAATTACCGAGCGTCGCAGCGAAGGTGGAGAAGAAGGAACCTTCTTCGACTTCAATTAATGTTTTTACGACAAGAGTTGATACACTGTTTGGTTGTACTTATGTGGTGATTGCGCCAGAATACCCCTTAATTGAAGAATTAAAATCCAAAATTGAAAATTGGTCAGAGGTTGAAAAATACATTGGAGAAGCAAAAAAGAAGACAGAAATAGAAAGGTTGGCCGAAGACAAAGAAAAAACTGGAATAGAACTGAAGGGTTTGAAGGCAACCAATCCAGTTAATAATCGGGAAGTGCCAATTTTTGTAGCAGATTATGTCTTGATGGAATATGGAACCGGAGCCATAATGGCTGTTCCTGCCCACGATCAAAGAGATTTTATTTTTGCCAAGAAGCACAATTTACCAATAGTCGAAGTAATCAAACAAGAAACCGGAACTTCTCCTTTCCCAGAAAGAGCAGTCGATGAATCTAAAGATTCATCTCCACCCTTCGCTAACGCTCGGGCAGGCGATGAACTTCGTTCATCTTCACGCCTCACTGACGCTCGCGTCTTTGAAGAAGATGGTGTTCTCACTAATTCTGGACCATTTTCAGAATTGAACTCTGAAAAAGCCAGAGAGGAGATAACAAAATATTTAGAAAAAAGAAATCTGGGGCAGAAAGCCAAATATTTTAAGCTTCGGGACTGGCTAGTCTCCCGCCAAAGATATTGGGGAGCTCCAATTCCAATAATTTATTGTCCAAAATGTGGAGAAGTTCCTGTTCCGGAAAAAGATTTACCGGTGGTACTACCTAAAATTAAAGATTTTAAACCAACTGGCAAAGGGGAGAGTCCCTTAGCTAAATCAGAGAAATTCGCCAAGGTTAAATGTCCAAGATGCCGGGGTATTGCTAAAAGAGAAACTGACACCTTGGATACTTTTGTTTGCTCTTCTTGGTATTTTTTAAGATACATTGATCCCCAAAATAAAAAAGAATTTGCCTCAAAAGAAAAAATTAAAAATTGGCTACCAGTCGATTTGTATATTGGCGGAGCTGAACACGCAGTAATGCATCTTTTATATGCGCGGTTTTTTGCTAAATTTCTCTTTGACCAAAAATTAATTGATATCGAAGAAGATAAATCTTCTTCTCTGCCTTCGCTTGAACGCTCGGCCTTTGATGAGCCATTTCTAAAATTATTTAATCAGGGCACGGTTTATCGTCAGGGAGCGAAGATGTCTAAATCCAAAGGGAATGTGGTTACCCCCGACTATATATTTCAAAAATTTGGAGCAGATACCATGCGACTTTACGAACTTTTTATGGGTCCAGCTGCCGAAGCTACCGAGTGGTCAGATAAAGGAGTAGTAGGTTGTTATAGATTTTTGAATAAGGTCTGGAACCTCCAGAATAAACTCAAAACTACAACTCAAAACTTAAAGATTTTACATAAAACCATTAAGAAAGTGACCGAGGATATTGAAAATTTTAGATTTAATACAGCCGTCTCGGCTTTAATGATTTTGGCTAATGAATTTGAAAAGGAAGGTCAGTTATCAGTAATCAATTATCAGTTATTATTAAAATTATTGGCGCCAGCGGCTCCTCATATTGCTGAGGAATTATGGCAAAAACTCGGTCACAAAAAAAGCGTCTTTTTGGAAAAGTGGCCAAAATATGACCTAGAATTAGCTAAGGAAGAAATTATAACTTTGATTATCCAAGTTAATGGTAGGGTTCGAGATAAAATTGAAGTTGAAGCAGATATTTCTGAGGAAAAAGCCAAAAAACTTGCTCTATCTAAAGAAAAAGTGTTAAAGTGGTTAGAGGGAAAAGAAATAAAAAAGGTGATATTTGTGCCAGGAAAATTAATTAATATCGTAGTGTAATTATATTTGAGCTGAAAAAATGAAATTTCAAGAGATTTTTATTAAAAAATACTACCGGATTTCAAAAGAGGGAAATCAATTAATAAAAACTAAGATAATGGAAAGAGATTTATCGAGAGCAAAAATAGCTTCTTTAGTTGGTATTAGCGAAGGTTATGCAGACCATTTGATTAGAAACGATCGTAATTTCAGAGAAGATAAACTTCTGAAAATGTTGCCGTTCCTGTCTGTTAATTTATCTTCGGATTATTTTATTCCTCAAAATACATTTCATGGTAAATTCATGACTTTACCAAGAGAGAGTTCGCCGGAACTAATGCAAATTATTGGTTATTTTTTGGGAGACGGCAACTTGCAAAATAGATCAATAAGATTTAAAGATTCTAATAAAAAAGTGCTTAGAGTTTATCAGAAATTGATTGAAAAAACTTTTAATGTTAAAGGAAAGATTGTTCCTCAAAAGAAAACTATAGCCTATCTTCTTGAGATAAATAGCCTCTATTTAAGAAATTGGTTCAAGGAAAACATAATTCTGAGAAAGAAAAAATTTCTAGAAAGAGTAAAACAATTACCCAAGAAAGAAGTTGCTACTTTTTTACGAGGACTCTTCGATGCCGAGGGATGTGTTGCAAGTCAGTCGAGGCAAATTAGGCTTGGTTTAACCGATGAGGTGATAGGAAGGATTTTACCACACCTCCTTTTTAAATTAGGAATTACTTCATCTTTTTATCGAATAAAGAGAAAGGAATCGAATTGGAAAGACGTATATCTCATTTCTCTTAATAACCGTATTGCATTTAAAAAATTTTCCGACCTTATAAAGTTTTCTTCGAAAGAAAAAATAAAAAAACTAAATTTGCTATTCAAAAATAACTAAACCAAAGATTAACTAATATAGTTTTAAACTTATGTGCCGAGTTTCAGGTTACATTGGAAAAAAAGAGACCCTCCCCATTATAATGGACGGTCTTCGGCGTCAAAGTTATGGTGGGTACGATTCCAGTGGCGTTGTCATAGGAAAGGACTCAAATTTAACCTGTATTAAGGCAGTGGGGAAGTTAGAAAATTTGGAAAAAAAATTAGAAGGACAAAATTTAAAGGGAAACTGGGGCATTGGCCATATAAGATGGGCCAGTCACGGTGCTGTCACAGAGGCTAATGCTCATCCTTTTTGGGATTGCAAAAAGAATATTTATCTAGCTCACAACGGTATTATTGAGAATTACCGGGAGTTGAAAGATGTGTTAATTAAAGAAGGGCATAAATTTATTTCTGAGACTGACACTGAAGTAGCTGTTCATTTAATCGAGAAATATTTTGAAGGAAATTTAGAAGAGGCAGTTCGAAAGGCACTAAAAGAAATTAGAGGGGCATACGGTTTTGTTATTATTGCTCGAGATGATCCTCAGAAAATTGTTGCCGCTCGTCTTTCCTCTCCTCTTTTAATCGGAATAAATGAAGATTCATATATTATTGCTTCTGATCCTACCGCTATTGTCCCCTACGCAAGGAAAATTATCAATTTAGATGACTATGAAATAGCTACTATTACTTTAAAAGACCTTTTTATTATCAAAGAGAAAGTACCGGAAACCTTAGAATTAGTTCCAGAAGAGGCAGAAAAGGGAGGGTATCCTCATTTTATGTTAAAAGAAATAATGGAGGAGCCGGAAGCGATTGAGAATGCAATTAGGGGTAGATTGATGATTGAGGAGGGTTCAGTAAAACTAGGAGGCTTAGATTCTATTTCCGAAAAACTAAGGAAAATTAATCGCCTGATTTTAGTTGCCTGTGGTACAGCCAGTTATGCTGCCAGAGTTGGCGAATATATGTTAGAAGAGTATGCTGAAATTCCTACCGAAGTTGATATTGGTTCGGAATTTCGTTATCGAAAACCGGTGGTTGATAAAAATACGGCTGGAATCTTTGTTTCTCAATCAGGAGAGACTGCCGACACTTTAGCTGCCCTAAAAGAAATGAAACAAAAAGGAATTTTAACCTTAGGTATTACCAATGTTGTTGGTTCTGCCCAAGCCAGGGAGACCGATGCCGGGGTTTATACCAGGTCTGGCCCGGAAATTGCTGTTGCTTCAACTAAAGCATTTTTGGGACAACTGGCAACCTTAGCTATGCTTACTGTTTATTTGGGAAGACAGAGAGAGATGGCACTCGTTATGGGAAAGAGAATTGTTTCTGAATTGGCGAAACTTCCAGAACTGGCCAAAGACGTTTTAAAATCAGCCCCGGAGATTGAAAAATTAGCAAAAAAATACAAAGATTACAAAAACTTCTGGTTTATTGGAAGGAAATATAATGCACCGATTGCTTCAGAAGGAGCTTTAAAATTAAAAGAGATATCTTATCTACATGCCGAAGGAGTAGCTGGCGGAGAATTAAAACACGGCTCCCTGGCTTTGATTGATGAAAATTTCCCAACCGTAGCCATTTGTCCTTCAGATTCAGTTTATGAAAAAATGGTTTCAAATATCCAAGAAATCAAAGCTAGAGGAGGACCAGTTATTGCCGTTGCTACTGAAGGCAATGAAGATATCAAAAAAATTGTTGATGATGTAATCTATATTCCCAAAACCTTGGAGATGCTCACTCCAATGCTTTCAGTTATTCCCCTCCATCTTTTCTCCTATTATGTGGCAGCTTTGCTCGGACACGATGTCGATCGGCCAAAAAATTTGGCCAAATCGGTAACGGTCGAGTAAAACAAATATGGAAATTTTACTTAATAAACCAGGTCAAAAAATAATTTTATTAGGAAACGAAGCAATTGTTCGGGGCGCCCTGGAAGCAGGCGTTCAATTTGTTTCGACTTATCCAGGGACGCCAGCTTCAGAAATCGGAGATACTTTTTTTAGAATTGCTAAAAAAGTTGGTGTTTATTTTGAATATTCAACCAATGAGAAAGTGGCTTTGGAAGCCGGAATTGGGGCCAGTTTTTCCGGATTGAAAACTTTGGTAGCAATGAAAGATTTTGGTCTAAATGTCTGTTTAGATGCTTTAGGCCCTTTTGTTTATACTGGCTCAAGGGGTCCCACAGTAATTGTGGTAGCAGACGACCCTTCTTGCTATAGCTCAGCCCAGTGGGAAGAAAGCACCAGGGGCCTGGCATTAGTAGTTCGTATTCCAACCTTAGAACCCTCTGATCCTCAAGAATGCAAAGATTTTACTAAATTAGCATTTCAAATTTCGGAAAAGTTTAAAATTCCGGTGATGATAAGAACAACTACCAGAGTTGCCCACCAGAGAGCTCCAGTAAAACTCTCAAATATTCAACACCCGAGGGCGAAGAAAGTAAACTTTCTTCTTCCCCCTTCGCTATCGCTCGGGAGGTTGATTAAAGGTGAATTTGTAAAAGATCCAAAAAGATTTGTTACTCTGCCGCCGAGGGTCTTAGAGATGAAATCAGAGCTTTTAGCAAAGATTGAAAAAATCCAACAATTTTCCGAAAAAAGTGAAATAAACAAAGCTACAATTGGTCAAGAACAGTTCTTGACCAATTCTAAAATTGGGATAATCACAGCAGGAGTGCCTTATTTATATGTAATGGAAGCATTAAAGGAGCTTAATTTAAGTTTGCCAGTTTTAAAACTGGGATTTTTTTATCCTTTACCAGAAAAGAAAATTCAGAATTTTATCAAAAA
>Ga0210017_1003750_pt1 | contig 12661 bp, 9 predicted proteins | sample CryGeyCG2014_020_FD_183966 | JGI IMG/M metagenome (GOLD analysis project Ga0210017, IMG submission 183966) | Groundwater microbial communities from aquifer - Crystal Geyser CG08_land_8/20/14_0.20 (SPAdes) (version 2) | ecosystem: Environmental > Aquatic > Deep subsurface > Groundwater | place... | reverse complement strand
CCCAATATAAAGAATAAAGAATTACCACAGAGGCACAGAGGCACAGAGAAATACATTTTTTCTGCCACTGAGGGCACTGAATTCACTGAGATTAACCACGGATTAATACAGATTTATACTTTGTAAACTCTGTAAACTGTGTAAACTCTGTAAATTACTGTGGACTGTCGACTGCCTGGCCTGCGAAGCCTTGGCGTAGTAGGGTGGACCGTGGACCGTGGACTATTCAATAATCACTGTAATCTCTTTTGAAATCACTGTAATCGTCTTTCAAAAAAGGAGGAACCATGCCCAAATTCAAAATCGCCTGCCACCTGATACAGTGGGCCGGGGAAGAACAGAAGGACCTGGAAAAGGTGCTTAAAGAAGTCGCGGACGCCGGATATGACGGCGTTGAAGGTGTTACCGTAAAGGACCCGCAGGACCTTGTTCAGAAGGCGGAGCTTGCCGCTAAATACGGCCTGCACATTGTCAACGCCGGAGGAGCGCCCACGCCGATAGATTACGTGAAATTCAACATAGCGCTGGGAAACGACGCCGCGGAACCAACCTGGCTTATGAGGTCTGAATACGGCGGGAACTCCCCTTCAGCGGAGGACATGGCAAGGGCTGCGAAGACATACGGCGAAATACTCGCCTATTGTGCGGCGCATCATGTCAAATGCTTCCACCACATACACATAAACACGATACTTGAAACACAGGAAGACGCCGAAAGAGTGGTAAAAGTGATCCCGGGGCTGTGGCTCCTTTTTGACACAGGGCATCTGCAGGCAGCCGGAAGCGACCCTATGAAACTGTTGGAATCTGTGGGGAACAGGGTCGGCCACGTTCATCTTAAGGATTTTTACGCTGATGACCCCAAAACATGGAAATGGGATTTCAAGACAAGTAAGTTCGGCGAAACAGGCAGGTTCTGCGAGCTCGGCAGGGGCAACGGCAAAATGAGGGACATAAAGAAAGTCCTGAAGAAACTTGAATCCCTTAATTACGGCGGCTGGATAGCAATAGAGCTTGACAGGGTCTTTTTCACGAAAACCCCGGCTGAAGCCGCGAAAGTAAACAGAGATTTCCTGCGGGGTCTGGGGTATTGACCACAGATTCAGACGGATTAATATAAATGTAGACGGTCGCCCCTACGGCGACCCGCCGAAGTGGCGGGATGCAAACGGATATAAAGTAGCGGTCGGATTTGGCAAAGCCATCCCCTTGGGATATCCGACATTGTCATCATTGTGTGTGGTGGCAGAGCTCGCTCTGCAGGTCATTGCGGGCCCGCAGGGCGAAGTGATCCCTCTGTAAATTACGTTTTTCCTTGACCCCTGCTACTCCGACCGTAGCCCGCCACGGTTGTTGGCGGGCGTAGGTCCCTATGTTAAGCCCCGATTTATCGGGGCTACAGGGATCGGAGTAAGCTGCTGGGGTCTTCGTCTCTGGGCTTAAAGTGGGGTTTTTTCCTTGACTTTTAGCTATTTTTGTATATAATATGTTGTATGTTTATACAACATATGTTGTAAGGATATACAACAATGGAAATACTTAATATAACCAAATCCAGCCTCAGAAAAAAACTGCTTTCATATTTCTTCTCAAACCCGCATGATGAATACTACCTGCGCGAGATAGCCTCTGTTCTGAGCGTTGATCCGGGCAACCTTTCAAGAGAACTGAAAAAGATGGAAGCTTCAGGCGTTTTCCGCTCAAGGGAAAAAGGCAAGATCAAGCTCTATTCTGTTAACGACCGCAATCCTTTATATAAGGAACTGAAGACGATCGTGTTTAAAACAATCGGGGCGGAAGGATTGCTGAAGAAAGCGGTTGAGGATGAGCCGGGAATTGAGATCGCCTTTATATACGGTTCCTTTGCCCAAAAGAAAGAAGCCGCGGGTTCTGACATTGATCTGTTCATAGCTGGCAGTTTTGACGAGGACAGGTTCTTAAGCGCGGTCAGCGGCATAGAAAAGAAGACCGGAAGGGAGATCCATTACGCGTACTGGCAAAGGGAAGAAATAACCGAGAAACTGAAACAGGGAGATTCGTTCATTAAGGATATGCTTGCCGGAGAAAAAATAATATTGAAAGGAACCCAGGATGACGTTCAGGCGCTACTTGGAACCTTTGAGTGACCAAAGCGAAAAGATATTGGAGGCAGAGTGGATAAAGAATTAAGAACCATTCCATCTTATGCAACTGTTTTGGAAGAATTGAAGACAAAAATCAGGCAGGCGCAACACAAAGCCATACTTTCAGCCAATAAAGAGCTAATACTTCTTTATTGGGATATTGGCAGCACAATATTGAAGCAACAAAAGAGTCAGAGATGGGGCGCAAAGGTAATTGACCGCTTATCAAGAGATTTAACCGGGAGTTTCCCTGATATGAAGGGTTTTTCGCCGCGTAATCTAAAATATATGAGAAAATTTGCGGGGACCTATCCCGACAGATCAATTGTGCAACAGCTTGTTGCACAAATTCCATGGGGCCATAATGTCCGGTTACTGGATTACGTAAAAGACTATAATGAAAGAATTTGGTACATCACTCAGGTAATAAAAAACAGCTGGTCGCGGAACGTTCTTGTCCATCAGATAGAAAGCGGTTTGTACCAAAGGCAAAAAGACACCTGCAAGATAACCAATTTTAAACGCACACTGCCTTCGCCGCAATCAGACCTTGCCCAGCAGACAATCAAAGACCCGTATATTTTTGATTTCCTCAGTATAAGCCAGAGCGTAAGGGAGTTGGAACTGCAAAAGGAGTTGGTAAGCCATATTGCTAAATTTCTTCTTGAACTGGGGACGGGCTTTGCATTCGCAGGCAGTCAGTATCACATAGAAATTTCTGGGAAAGATTTCTACATAGACCTTCTTTTTTATCACCTGAAGTTGAGGTGCTATGTTGTTATTGAACTTAAAACCGGGGATTTTAAATCCGAATATGCGGGTCAGCTTAATTTTTATCTTTCCGCAGTAGACAGCCAGGTGAAAAGCAAGGACGATAAACCAAGTATCGGTATAATACTCTGCAAAAGCAAGGATAAAATCATAGCAGAATACGCATTGAGAAATATGGCTAAACCTATGGGTGTCTCAGAATATAGATTATCGCGCGCTATTCCCGCAAGGCTTCAGGAATCGCTCCCGTCAGTGGAAGAAATTGAAAAAAGTTTGAAAGAATAATATTTTTAAATTCCGCAGCCTTTCAGGCGAGGAGTCAAAAAGGGCAATTCAGAACGCAAAGGAATTTATTGATAAGATCGCGGAAACAATTGCTGCCGAAAACCCGCAAACGAAATTGTTATGATTCAATAGAAATGTAGCGGTCGGATTTATCCGACAACTCTCCCTTTGTAAAGGGAGAAAACAGAGGGATTTGCATTCTGAATTTCCATTGAAAAATAAGGAAAACAAGAATCTTCGTTTCACTCAGAACCTTGTTTTTCGTTAATGAAGTCGTGGGAATTTCAAAATAAAAAATGGTGTCTGTTATATATCAACTTAAAAAGTGGTACAACAAATAGGGGTAGATTAATAGGATGAGCAATTTAGAGAAAATTGCTGAATTGATAAAAGAAATGAATAACGTTGGAGGAAAAATTGCAAATATTATTGGTCGTCCAGCAGAGCAAGGCCATGTAGGAGAATATATTGCCTCACTTATTTTTGACATTGAGTTAAATGAATCTGCTTCTAAAGAAGCTTTTGATGGTTCTTTTAAGAGCGGTTCACTTAAGGGATCCACCGTTGATGTTAAATGGTCTAAAAAAAATAATCATTTTCTTAATGTTAATTCAACGCATCCACTCAAGTATTACCTTGTTCTTGCAGGTCCATATGAAGCAGCTGGGTCATCACGTGGTAAAGTATCTCCTTGGGTTATTACTTCAGTGTTTCTTTTTGATGCTGAAAGACTTGTCAAATCGCTAAAAGAGGGAGGTATAAAGAAAATAGGTATAGCAACAAGTGTAAAAAAAGAATATTGGGAAGCAGCAGAGATATATCCTAAGCAGAGAAACCAAGAATTAATACTTTCAGAAAAACAGAAAGGCAGTCTCGCTCTTTTCGGATAAAAATAATAAAAAGAGACATGAAAATTTGTGCCATATAAAACTTGTTAAATCTGTCAAGAAAAATAAAGGAAGCAGTTTTATATTCCATCGGCAATAAAAAAATCAACACAATTTTATCGTTTAATCTTGACATCGACAGCATGAAAGAGACTGTGGACAGATCCATCTGGGGTATGCCAGCTTAGAAATGATGGGGCAGATCAATAGATAAACAGAAAAAGGAGAATCACAAATATGGAGAATATTGATCAAACATGCCCCTTATGTGGGGAAAGTGAAAATATGGGGAGTAAGGCAAAACCACTTTACGGGCAGGCGGTTTGTATAAAATGTAGCAATAGTTTTTCGGGTAAAAGACAACTCGCTTATGTTATTGATACTTTTGTATTTGAGATTTGCGTTTTTATACTATTCGCATTGGTATATGTATTGGTTAGAATATTTGTGAATTTTTCGTTTAATAGTAGCAAAATGCCAAGCTTATATTTTGTTTTAAACATATCTTACTTTCTAGTCTTTTTTCTTAAAGACGGGTTTTTGAAATCTTCACCCGGTAAGCAAATAATGGGGCTTAAAGTTGTAGATAATACAACAGGGCAACCTATTGGGTTCAAAACTTCCTTTAAAAGAAACCTGCCATTATTAATTCCATTTATGCCTATTATAGTTTTTTGTGAGTTATATAAAGGTTATAGAATCGGGGATAAATGGGCCAACACTCGTGTGATTTGGCGAAAATATGAAGACAAAGTACCATTTAAAATTGAAGATCAGGTTATTAATGCGGATTTCGATTCGTCTTCTGAAGATAAAAATGCTGTCGCTGTAAAATTGCTAACAACAGAACATGAAAAAAACCTAGCAAGAAAGAAAATTCGAGAGAATATTAGTTTGAGAAATAAAGAAAATAAAATAGTTTGTCCAAGATGCAAAGAACAGAATAACAGAAAGGATCTCCAGGATGGTATATATTGCGGTGCTTGCGGGAAAAGATTGGATCTCGATTAAAGAATCTATGAAGCAAAAAAGCTATCTATCCTGCCTACCCTCTCTTCCAATCCATAGGCGGATGTGTAGGTGGACCAGATAGGAATTGACGTGACAAATTAAGACAAAATATCCTTAAAGATTGAAAGTCAGGAGCAGAAACCATGGGAAAAACAAAGGTGAATTAATGATTAAACGTTATCTTTTTATAGCATCCTGTATTTTTTTAATTTCTGCTATGGTTTTTATATCTTACGCCCAAGAATCAGTTCCATCCTTATTCAAAAAAATCAAACAGGCTGTAGTGTCCATTACTATCTATAATGATAAGGAGGAGATTCTTGGGCAAGGCAGTGGTTTCTTTATAGATGAAAAAGGCAAAATTCTTACAAACCGTCATGTACTTCAGGGTGCAAATCGTGTTGAAGCCAAAACGGCTAGCGGCAAAATTTATCCTGTTAAGGGGGTTATTGCAGAAGATGCAGAGGCGGACCTGATTTTAATCGTGTTGGATATTTCCGAACAAATTTTTCCATACCTACGGCTAACAGAGGTCCTTCCTGAAGAAGGAGAAAAAATCCTTGTTGTCGGAAGCCCACTTGGTTTGGAGTATACAATTTCTGATGGGATTGTTTCATCTGTGCGCGATATTCCAGATTTCGGTAACATTTTTCAAATAACCGCACCTGTTTCACCTGGCTCTAGCGGAAGCCCTGTGATAAACATGAAGGGAGAAGTTGTTGGGGTGGTTACGCTACAGTTAGTGGAAGGTCAAAATCTCAACTTTGCAATTCCTAGCAAGAAGGCGCTGAAACTTAAATCTAAAGAGGTGCAGACTCTTTCGCAGTGGTCATCTACCGTTCTTGAAAATTGGTCATCGTCCTCAGAAGGACTTACTTATATTGGACTTATTCTTGTTGGGGCTGGAGATTACGAGAAAGCGCTCTCTTATTTTAAAGAAGCTGCTATTGAAAATTCTAAATTTGCTTTAGCAATACTCCTTATGGGTTATTGTAATTCTGAACTTGGCCATTATCAGGAAGCAATTAATGACTACAATGAGGTAATAAAGCTGTACCCTGAAAAGCTATACCCTAAAATAAAGTTATACCCTGAACTTGCTAGTGCCTATGCTGGTCGCGGATTTGCCTATGGTCAGTTAGACGAATATCCGAAGGCACTTAATGATTTTACAAAAGCGCTAGAGTTGGATCCTAAGTACACCAAGGCATATGCTTTCCGTGGTGCTGTCTACGGTGAATTAGGCGAATACAAGAAAGCGATTAATGATTACAATGAAGCAATAGAGCTGGATCCTAAATTCGCTACTGTCTATTACACTCGCGGGGCTGCTTATCTTAATTTAGGCAAATATCAGAAGGCGATAGATGATTTCACGAAATCAATAGATCAAAACCCTGAAGATGCTAATGCTTATTTGAGTCGCGGGGTTGCTTATGTATTGTTAGATCTTACTTTTACTGCCTGTGGTGATGCCTACCAAGCAGGACTCTTATATTTAAAACAAGAGAATATACCAGAAGCCCTGGAATGTATAGACTTTATAAAAAAAATTGACCCATCTTCCCCTCTAATTAAACAATTAATGGACAAAATCTATGCAGAACCCAAAGAGACCTTAACTACCCAGCAAAAAGAAGCATGGGAATGGATTGGGAAAGCAAACCAAATAAATACTCCAGAATTAAAAATCGAATATTTAACTAAAGCAATAGAATTGAGCCCCGAGGATGCTCTTACCTATTATAACCGCGGGACTGCTTATTTTAATTTAGTCGAATTTCAGAAGGCAATAGATGACTTTACTAAAGCAATAGAACTAAGCCCTAACGATACTAATGCTTATTTAAGCCGAGGGGTTGTTTACATTGTTTTTGAGGAGCACCAAAAAGCAATTGATGACTTTGCCAATATAATAAAATTAAACCCTAAAGATGCCCAGGCATATCACAACCGGGGGTATGCTTACGATGGATTGGATGAATATCAAAAAGCAATAGATGATTATACAAAAGCAATAGAGTTAAAACCAAATTTTGCTGAGGCATACTCCAATCGTGGGCTTGCTTATACTAAAAAAGGTAATTACACTCAGGCGATAGCAGATCATACCATAGCAATAGAGTTGGACCACAATTATGCTGACGCATATTTCTACCGTGGGTGTGCTTGGGAAAAAAAGAATTTACGAACTACTGCCTGCGATGATTTTTACCAAGCAGGTTTATTGTACTTAAAAGAAAACAACAAAACCCAAGCACTAGTGTGTGTTGATATAATCAAAAAAGGAGACCCGTCTTCCCCATTAATCAAAAAACTACAGGATAAAATTTACGAGGAATCCAAAAAGAAAAAATAGCTGTAGTACCTTTCAACTACTCCACAGGCAGATGGCAGGTGGTTCAGGAGTTGATAGAACAAATCACTTTTATAACATAAATATGATAAGTATGCAAATATTTCTCAATAAAGGAAAAAGTGGATAATGTAAAAAGGAGGCTTTATAAAAAAACTAATTATTGGAAAATCATTGTAATTCTTATCATAATATGGTTCGCGGGAGGAATTCCTTTTAGATTATTGATAAATACTGGAGAATATTCTTCGTCTCAGGCAGCCGCGGCTCATCGTTTAGTTTGGTTAATAGCAATAATCGCAACATTTATCCGTTCATATAAATTTCAGATTAAGAAAAAATGGCTAGGTTTTATAATTGGATTAATTTTAATGGTTTGTGGTCCAGGTATTCTTTGTCCAGTGATAGGGGCTGTGTTTGTTTTTTCTTATCTTAAAATTATTGAGTCAGTAAAATTATTAGATCAATCAATGCCAGATACAAAAACATGAATAAGCTTGGGTATCAGGTCACCAATCCTTAAAAAACCAATCAAATAATAGACCATTATCTTATTCCAATATTCAAAAACACAAAAGTTAAAGTAGTGTCTCGAACTAAAAGTGAAAGTGAAAGCATCATAGGTAGATTTAAGATAATGGATATTAACGCAGAAAAAATTAAATATAGTGATTGATGAATAAAAAACAGTTAAATGAAACATAAATTGTTAAGGAAATAAAAATGTTAGAAAAACACGGCCATAGCCAGAATTTATTCATGTATGCATTAGCACAAATGAAACGAAGACGGTATGCAACAGCCCAAGCATTTTGGGTTTTTGCTTACGATAATTTAATAAAGGAACAACATGACAGAACTGGAAAAACAAGAGAAAACAAAACACTTGGAACCCTAATAACGGAAATAGAAGAATATTATCAACAACAAAAATTATTGTTAAAATATAAAGAAGATATCCGTAATCTAAGAAAATTAAATAGTAGCCGAATTAAAATTGTCCATGGCTCTTTTATTAATGAGCATAAAGAGGAAGGAAGGCTGCAAAAAATTATGGAAGCGCTAATGTATTTAATTTTTGACAAAAATGAAAAATTAGAAAATGTTAAAAGACAAATTACCCCAGAATTATTAACAGACCTCGAATTGAAGTTTGGAGATAGAATCGCCTATAAAAGAGAAGAACTAAAAGAATATTATTCTATTAAACAAAGAGATTTCAACAACGACTTTTTGTTTGAAGAAAAAATTTGGAAATTAAAATATACCATCGAGGATTATTTAAAACTGCCTGAGTATAAAGAGCTCTCAGAGCTTAGAACAGGACTTGTATCTGAATTTAGCGTAGATAGTGAATGGATATGGTTGCCAATAGGTTTTAGTATTGATAATGAAAATGAAAGAGTGAGGAAAACAATTGTAAGCGTATTAATCATGCGAAATACAAGAGTCAGGATATATCTTGATTTTGGAACAATGGCTATTGAATCAAGAGAAAAATATTATACTCTTTTGAACAAAGAGGATTTCAGGAAATTACTAAAGGAATTGTGCGAGCAAGAGCCAAAAATTGAATTTTGGCAAGTAATACATTACTCTTCGATTATCGATAGAATTTCTATAAAGCAGTGGCTTGAGGGAAATCAGGAGTGTTGCTGTAAAGTTAATAATCTAATCAATGAAGAAAAACAAAGCTTGAAAGGGACAAAGTCACGTCGGAGTAATATTTTGCTTTTTGGCAAGGAATTCCCAGAAGATTATTTTTCCCAAGAGAAAAAAATTGAGGATTTTGCAGAAGACATCCTTGAGGTTGTAAAAATACTTAAGCCTTTCTTAGATATTATTGAACAAGAAGTAAAGGTCGGATGAATCCGACCGCTACATGCAAGACTCCCTCCTAACAAAATTGGCAACTTGCCCGCCAGTCAGTTTGGCGGGGGTCTTCGAAAAGCCCTGAGTTACACGTGCGACGAAACGTCGCACCGCTACTTTTTTACTTTGACACGTTGATACGCTGATACGCTTTAAATTAAGGACAGTGGTCGCCTCAACGGCGACTCGCCGAAGTGGCGAGACTGTCGACCGTGGACTATGGACTACTGATAAATAAGGAGAAGAAAGATGGCAGAGAAGATAAAAGTGGTTGAGCCGGATACACTGTATCCGTTCATCCAGCTTTTCAGGGGAGCAGGGAAAATAGTCGTGGATGAGCACGTTGAGAAGCAGGTGGCTGATCCTAATTTCCTGCGCCCGGAAATAGAAAAGGCGGCAAAAGACGGGGCAAGGTATTACTACACGCTATACGACAAGTGGTTCATGTACCAGACGTTTGACGACCCTAATTTCAAGCCAAGCCCCAAGGACCGCAGGCACTGGCCGGGCGATGAGATGTATTACAAATACCACGAAAGCGTTTACAAGATCTGCAAGGAATTAAACCTTAAATTCGGCACAGAGTGCCTGCGCACAATGGACCTCGGCGTGGGGTACTGGAAAAAATACCCGAAAGACTGCGGCGGGTTCTGGTCTTTGGGCGAAGCGCAGGTGTCCGCAGACGGCTCCTTTGAAATTAAATGCCCGAATCCCGGAAGGATGGAAAGCAACCCAGGGGAAAGCCCGATGTACTTTGACGGCATCAAGGGCGTTTTCGCGTTCAAGGAAGACAAGATCGAGACAGACGATTTCTACAAATGGCAGGTAAAGGATGTCCGCGACATATCAGGGGAAGTCGAATACGCGGTGAAGGTCGGGGAGGCTGAAGTAAAACAGACAGGAGTTCTTCCGCCAACCGAATCCGACTACGCCAAGGCTTCGTCGGACATGGCCGCGGCCCAGCCCGCAGGTGAAGTCGCGCTTAAAGGTAAATGGAAAAAACCTGTCGCGGGATACAAGCTTTACGCCATCGCGTTCCTGCGCGCCGGTGACCTTGACTACGCTGACCCAAAGGGAATTAACTGGGCGAAATCGCTTGTTGACGAGTTCAACAGGCGCGGCGTGAAGATGAACGTTTTCTACCAGGACGAACCTCACGTGTGGTGGCACTGGGGTAACTGGGGGAAATACACCGAAGGCCTGGGCCTGCCCAGGATCGCCTACATGACAGACAAATTCGCTGAAATGCTGAGAGCGAAATGGAAAACGGATTTCGCGGCAAACATCCTCGCGCTCCTTCCCTCCCCTTCCAATGAAGGAAGGTTTATAGGAACGTCAGTTGATTCCCTGCTCTTCCGCGCAAGGTATTACAATATGCTGCAGGACCTGTTCGTGAAATTCAGCATAGACCTGCGCAAGCATGCCGAGAGCAAATGGGGTGAAGCCGCTCTTATAGGCCATGACACCTGGTGCAACACTATAGGCGACGCCGCGGCGGCAAGAGAACTGCGCGTGGGGTCGCTCGCGTCCTGGAAATACCGCAAATGGTGGAAGAATGGGGGAAGGTCTGACCACGGGGAGAGCGGGCACGTCGAATTTGACTATTACGGGGAATCTCTTGCGACAAGCTGGTCCAAAGGCGCGAAACCCGAGTGGGGGTATTACGGGTTCTGGGTCCTGAAACCCGAGGGAAAACCGGCAGGAGACAGCATATCCGACATAGAGGCCGCGTTCGGGCTTTCCAGCAGGTACAGCCACCAGCTTATCCCGGTGCGCGGCATAAGCACCAGGAAATCAAAAATCCTGAGCATTTTTCCGGAGAACTTCGCGTTCCATTACCCGATGCATCAGTGGTATACGGCAACCGGGTACGCGGAGTGGCTCACTGACATGGAACTGAGCTGGTATTCTGAGACAACCGGCGGCAAGATCATCTATTGCGGGAACCGCTATGACGCGCTCATTGTCCAGTACGCGCCCCTGATATCAAAGGAGGCGTTCGCGAGGATAAAAAGCTTTATCGGGACAGGCGGCACGGTTATATGGCTGGGACCGCCGCCCCTGAGATACTATGAGGGAGGGAACGCGAAAAAGGATTTTGAAAACCTTATAGGAGCGCAGGTGCTTTCGGACGACCTAACGTCTGCTGTTAGCTGCGCGGGCAAGAAAGTTGATTTTATAGAGGAATTGATGCACATCGGAAGCATGGGCATCGAGGACTGCGGCAGGATGCACTACTGGATCGATTTCGGGCAGACCGAACCTGTGCGCGAGGTTGGGTACAGAAGCCTTGTTTTTCCGGTCAGGCCGAAAACTGCGGCTGAAGTCGCGAAGGTGAGCGGCATGGATGTGGGCACAGTCGCGCAGGCCGGCAAAGGCAGGATAATTTACCTGGGATTCTGCCCTTCTTTCGAGATATTGTACAGGGTCCTTGAAAAATATGGGCTTGCGCCCGAGGTCGTGAAAATAAGTCACGACACGGACTTTTTCGTCACGGAGTTTGAGAACGGAGCAGTCACAATAACGCGGCACCTTCTGGGAAGGCTTGACCCGGCGAAGCGCGACCTTAAATTTGATATGAACATATTGGGGCACGACGTAAAATATGAGGGTCAGAGAGTTATGTCGTACCTTCTTGACAAGAATTACAGGCTTGACGGCTTCATGGGGATAGGCTGTAAAGAGGTGAACATAGGCGGAAGGAGCTATTTTTTTGCTTCGGAGCCAAGAAGTTTCGGGTTCGGACCTGTGCCCGGGGCAAAGAACAGGAAGACGTACCTCCTGCGCATTTTTAAGCCCGGGGATCACAAAGAAAAATTCGGTCTGACCCTGCCCATTGACGTAAGCTCCTGGAAAAAACCTGTGCTTATTGCAGACACTGAGAAGAACGGGGAAGGAGAAGTGAGGACCGAGCTTGCAAAGGCGGGTTCCGTACATCTGGAGATCCAGGCTGCGGACGCGCACGCGGACCTGTTCATAACGGATATCGGATAAAAATAGATCCTGGATCCTAGATCTTGGATTCTGGATGAAGGAATTTTGAAAATACAGATGCTGGATCCTTGATCCTGGATGAGGGAATTTATTTAAATAAGTCCTTAATCTAGGATATAGTGCCTTGTTAAATAACGTATGCTACATTTTAAATCCCTCTCTTTCCCCCTTTTATAAAGGGGGATGAAAGGGGGATTTAATCCTTAAAAGTTATCAAATATTACTTAACAGAACACTAGTGTGGTGTTACATAAATCCCTTGACATTTGATTCTGCTTTGAGTTGTCATTGCGAGCGACCAAAGGGAGCGTGGCAATCTCGATTTTTAGGTCGAGATTGCTTCGTCGTTAACACTCCTCGCA
>Ga0210017_1003746_pt1 | contig 12676 bp, 9 predicted proteins | sample CryGeyCG2014_020_FD_183966 | JGI IMG/M metagenome (GOLD analysis project Ga0210017, IMG submission 183966) | Groundwater microbial communities from aquifer - Crystal Geyser CG08_land_8/20/14_0.20 (SPAdes) (version 2) | ecosystem: Environmental > Aquatic > Deep subsurface > Groundwater | place... | reverse complement strand
AATGATAACCTTGCCCATAAAAAAAACTAGCAGGCAAACAGTCTACCAATCGTCTATACCACAATGTATTATGTGAATTCCAACAATAAGAACGGCTGCATATATTCCAACTTGTAATAAGAATGGCTGATAATTATCTACAGCCTGATCAAATTGGCTGTATACATAAATACCGCTTTTGGAAAGCATATAGCCTGCATATAGAACTAGAATGCCCCCAAACAGCTGTGCAAGGCAGCCGTCCATCTTTGATGCCAGGAATCGGTTACGCACTCTTTTTCTAGCTGCTCTAGGTTGTACATATGTTTGCTGAGCTGTTCGCGCAATACCCGTTGTTGGCATGTGCATTTGTGGCTGCGCCTGCACTAGCGGTACTCTCTGTGGCAATTGGGACACGTGTTTTGCAGCAATAAGCTCAATTTGTTGACCGGCTAAAAAAGGTTTCGGAAAGTAATCTTTCCCAAGACGCATTACAGCATTACACCATGGGCAGTCACTAAGGTGATTACCATACCAGTGATTTTCATTCTTGGAACATTGTTTTAACTTTACACCTTCGGCCTTCAAAGTATTAAACCATTCAATTGCAGCAGGCCGCCTCAAAGGATATGCATGGCCTTCAACAAAACATCGGTAAAACAAAACCCTTATAGACGGCGGAATTATATTGTACGGAAGCGCGTAGCTAGGCGGTTCGATGCCTCTAGCATCTGTAGTATATGGGAAATACCCTTTCTTTATCTTTTCTTCAGGGGACGGAGCGTCATCAACGAGGGGGCCTCTTGCCTGATACGGATGCACGCCATTCGCTAAGAACTTGAATATTATGATAGCCAGGGCAAACAGATCTGAGTGGTATCGATCATGATCGTTTGTCTTAAAATCCGCACCCATCAATTCAGGAGGCAGGTATTCACCGCTTCCAACTCGAGTGTAATAAGTAATATCCGATGCGCTATCTTTTACCTGGAACGAGTCACAATCAATTATAGCTACTAGGGCACTTGGGGATACGAGAATATTGGTTTCCCTTAAGTCTCCGATACGGTGCCCTTTCTCATGTAGCGCCGCAACCGCACTCGCTATATTAAACGCTGCGGTAAACAAGTGCTGCCAGGTAAAGCTTCCGCCAAACGCTTTTAACCTATCAGAAGGATCAAAATATTTGTGGGTTTCCTTAAATACCTTTGTATCTATCAAAGGCATTGTATAGCCGACAAACAGTCTTCTGGCCGAATCGCTATAGAGAACATCTTCCGGCCAACCAATTGATCGGTGTCTCGCATTGGGGGACGGATCATCCGGTGGGTTGTTCACCATGCTTAATATTTTCTGGTGGAGTTCCGCAGTAATTTTTTGCGGATGATAAATTTTTGCACATCTACTATTAGTGCCATTGTTAGAGCCGATAATTTCGTAGATAGCCCCTTCGCCGCCGCTCTTACCGGTACTTTTTAATCCAATTTTGTTGCCCGTCAGATCATAAACCGCAAGAATTGGCATTAGTTACGTTCCTTTAGGTAGAATGCCAAGAACTAAGGTTTTATCATCCTCTGAATGCTCGCTGAGCTTGTCTGATGCGAGTAAATCATAGATATCCTGGTTGGCCTGCTCAAAATCATCAATCTGCGTGGCATATGTAAAAAGCGGCCTAAAAAAGCCTTCGAATGGTGCGTAGTTATTATCAGCTTTTTTCAATCCGGCTCTTTGGCAACCATCAGTAAACAGCGCAATACCATTTACACCGGAGACTGCTGATGTGCTCTTAAGCGACTCCTCCCAATCCTGGCTTGTCAGTGGTGTGACCTCGTTTGTGTATTCGGATTCTCCCGGTCCTGTAATGAGATGAAGACCGTTATCCGTGTCGACAACAAGCGCACCATCCCCTATATGAACGGCTGCAACCGCATCCCTAAGGGTAATAGCGACGAGAAGTGTGCACGCTAAATCACGGAGGCTACATTCTTCAGTTTTCGCTCTCTTCTCCAGCGCTCTCCTGGCCGCAGTTACCGCATCTTTCGCTAGGGTTGTAATATCCACACTCTTATGTGTTGCTATTGCTGTTGCTTTTATAGCTCTTTCTACACTTTTTACAGCGCTTTTGACTGCTACTTTAGCTCCAATATCAGCTTTCGATGCACTACCAAGCCCATCTGCAATAGCGGCAACCGCAAAATCTTCGTCAATAGTCTTAAAGGCAAATGAATCTTGACACGGCATAGCTAACTGGACATGAAGCGGACCTATGACCGAGGCACCAAAAAAATATGGCGTCGCTAATGTTTTCAACCATATCCTCCTGTGCCTTATATCGTTGAGATCTCGGCCCATCCAGCCGGGCTGTCTAGCTGGACATTTTCGCCGACTTTGGACGCCGATACTCTACCTTGGCTTTTTGACAACCATTCGAACATAGCTTTAAACTTGCCGGGCATTAACCTTACAGGCGCCCGGTTTGAGGGCGAGAGCTGCTTTAGTGTGTCCATATCCGCCGGCTCGACCCCGACCGTAAAGAATAAGAAGTTCTTGTTATTCTCTCCGTCATTAATAGCTGCAACTACCTTTTTCCAGGTTGCATCGCCCGGTTTCATATCGGTAGGTTCTCCATCGGTGATTAAAAATATCCATGGGCGGTAGTAATCAATACCTCTACTTTTGTATTCAAACTTACGTTCTTCAATTAAATCTATTGCTCTAAGAATGGCTTCACCCATAGGCGTTAAGCCTGAGGCACGTAATGTAGGTGGGTTAAACGCGTCCATTGATGAGAAGTCGTGGGTAAGAGTTACACCGTCTCCAAAGGTAATAATTGCTAAATCTACTCTTTTGCTCGCTAGCTCATCAGAGGTGACATCCTCCTTGAAGAACCGTAAGCCATCGTTAAGTTGATTAATCTTGCCATTGGCTACCATTGACCCTGATATGTCGAGCAAAAGAACTGTGGCACAATGCGGATGCTGGGGATTTGCAATTTCGATACTCTCTTCAAGCCTTGACATAAATCCTCCCTGGTGGTTGCTTGCTACGTGCGATTCTAGCACTAATATACTAGATAACCTGCTGAGCTACAGAGGCAATCTTATCTTTTCGCGGCTGTAAGCCGGATCACAATCACTGCGACCTAATCGCTATCCCCATTCTTCGACGGGATGCCGTCATCGATCTCGTCGACTTTTGGCTTGTCGCCGTTGCCGCCTGCATCAACTATTACTTCCTCATCCTCTAAAGCTTCTTCATCCCCCACTACATCTCCATCCGCAACAACCGCTTCATCACCTACAACCTCGTTAACTTCATTAACCTCATCATCTTCCGCGAACCCAACATCCCCAACAATTCCCTTATCCTCAATAATCCCCCGATCTTCCACAACGCCTTTCTCATCCGCACCTCTGTCTTCGGGAATGTCGACGCTGTCTTCCAACTCGATTTTGGGTTTGCCGCCGTTGCCGCAGCAGGAGTCGGGTTTACAGGGGGCTTTGCATTTGCAGCCCAGGGCGTCGGCTAGGGGCATTTCGATTCGTTGGCCGGATTCGAGCTCGGCGATGACGGTCTCTTTCGGGACGTTGAACTCGACGATTCGGGCGGTGCCGAATTCGGTGGTGAGTCGGGTGCCTCGCCTGGGGGCGCGCTTCTTGAAATCCTGGTATGCCTCGTATTCGTATTTCAGGCAGCACATCAGACGTCCGCAGATGCCGGATATCTTTAACGGATTAAGCGGCAAGTCCTGCTCTTTGGCCATGCGGATTGAGACGGGTTCGAAGTCGCCTAAAAAGACGGTGCAGCAGAGACGCTGGCCGCAGGGGCCTAGGCCGCCGACCATCTTGGCTTCGTCGCGCACGCCGATTTGGCGAAGTTCAATCCGGGTTCTAAATACCGAGGCGAGATCCTTGACCAGCTCGCGGAAATCGACCCTGCCGTCGGAGGTGAAGTAGAAGATGATCTTACTGCCGTCGAACACGTACTCGACCTCGATGAGCTTCATCGGAAGCCGGTGTTTGGCGATCTTCTCCTCCGCAACCCGAAATGCTTCTTTTTCCTTTTGCTTGTTTTTAGTGAGCTGGCTCTTATCATCGTCGCTTGCCCGCCGGACGACTTTCTTCAGCAGGGCGATGATCTCCTCGTCGGGGACTTCCGTGGGCGAAGACACTACTTCGCCGAATTCCATCCCGCGCGATGTCTTGACGACGACTTTCTCGCCGCTCTTTAAATCTATCCCATCCGGGTCAAAGTAGTAGACTTTGCCGGCTCTTTTGAATACGACTCCAACAACTATCGGCATGACCTGCCAAAACCTCCTGCTTTTTCATAAAAGCCGGTGCTGTAAAAGCACCGCTGAATTATCATAAATTGCGCTCCATTGCGTACTACGGGACGAAATACGGATCGCTCTCGACCGCGAGCACGTCGTGGATGCGAAACAACATATCTTCAAATGCTAATTGCATATTAACATTAAAACGAGAATACTGCCTCGTTTCTTCGATTATTTGCAGGCACCGGTTCATATCCTCGCTGCTAAAAAGGTCGACGTGTTCCTTCACGGCCAGGATGTGGTCCTGGTTGGTCAGGAGGTCTTCCCTACCGGTTTCTTTTAGCAGGATAATATCGCGGAACCACGAGGTCAATATGCTCAAGACATCCTCAAAACCCTGGTGCTCCTCTTTGCCCAGCTCCCGCTTTTGCCGTTGCTCGATGCGCTTGATGGTGCGTACGGGAGCATCCTTAGCATCATACTGCTCTTTTAACTCTGCGATCTCCTTTTTATGAGCGGCTTTTAGCTCGTCGAGGGGCTTTTTGATTTCGCGGATAAGCTCCTCGGCGATAAAGCTGAGGCGTGCGAGGTCGGCGCGGTCGGCGCTCCGTGCGATACCGAGGACGGTTTTTCTGCGCTCCCTTTTGGAGTGGGATGTCGCAAACGAAACCGCGGCCCCCAAGATGCCACCGCTCAATCTGGTTGCCAGGGCCGCCTCATCATAGCCCAAATCATACTTATTGACCAGAAATGATATCATCTCTTGCGCCGGGATCGGCCTGAACTGAACCTGGCGACAGCGCGAGATAATCGTGGGCAGAACCGCCTCGGGATTGGACGATACCAGGACGAACACGACGTCGACCGGCGGCTCCTCCAGGTTCTTTAGCAGCGCGTTCGCAGCCTCGGGGGTGAACCTGTCGGCCTCGTCGATAATGATGACTTTTATCTTGCCTTCATAATTTTTACGCGAGACGCTTTGAAGGAGATCGCGAATCGTCTCAATATGGATAAAGTTGCCCTCGGGCTCGATCAAAAAGATATCCGGATGTATCTCGCGCATGATCTTGCCGCAGGATACGCAGCGCCCGCAGCCGTTCTCCTGGCAGTTGAGGGCCGCGGCCATAACTTTTGCGGTCGTCCACTTGCCGACGCCGCGCGGGCCGACGAAGAGCCAGGCGTGGCTGCCCTCCTCGGAGCGAAGCGAACGCAGAATTCTATCTATCGCATCATTCTGGCCGATAATGCTCGACCAGAGAATAGTCTCGTCCATAAGCACATCCATAGGATTGTTTATAGCAACTAGCAAGGTCATTCACAGGAGAAAATTATATCATAGGAGTGGTTCAACTGCTTGGATGATGAGCGTGTGGATCTCGTCGACAGTCGACATACCATCGATTACCCGCCAGCGCTCAGGCTCGCGCTTTGCAAGCTCTTGAAACCCCTTCTCAACGCGCTCGTGAAACTCAACGTCTTCGCGCTCGATTCTGTCCGCAATGGTTTTGGTCGCCCGTTTCAGACCGATCTCAACAGGTACGGTTAACAAGAGCGTCAGGTCGGGTTTGATGCCTTCGGTGGCCTGCTCGTTTACTTCCAGGATGAAATCGAGCGGCAGTCCCCTGCCGTAGTGCTGATAGGCGATTGTCGAGTCGAGGTAGCGATCCGAGATCACTATGCTTCCGCGCGCAAGTGCCGGTTTAACTAGCTCGGCAACGTGCTGCGCTCTATCGGCTGCGTAGAGCAGAACTTCGGTGCGGTAATCCATTTCGGTAAAATCGGGGTTTAGCAGCACCGCGCGGATCGCCTCGCCGATAGGCGTGCCGCCCGGCTCACGGGTCGTGGTCACGTCGTACCCCCGTGAACTCAAGTAGCTGGCGAGAAGCGTCATCTGGGTGCTTTTACCGCTTCCTTCAATCCCCTCAAATGTTATAAAAAGGCTGTTTGTACCTTTTGTGCCTTTTATATCTTTTTTGTCTTGTGTGTCTTTTATGTTGTTTCTTTCATTTGTGCCGTTTGTGCCGTGCATCACTGTGCTCGTCCCCTCTGTGAGTATGGGTGCGCCGCCTATTATGGGCCCTCCTTAGGCAATTGCACATGGCTCGTTTTGCGCAGTTTGCCCAGTTTAACTACACGATATCCCTCTACGCTCGTTTATATAATCTCCGGTTTTGCTCATAGAAATCGCCGCCATGCGCATCGGCCGCAACGATTACCGGAAAGTTCTCGACTTCAAGTTTATAAACCGCCTCGGGACCGAGGTCGGGGTATGCGATAAGCTCTACGCGCTTTATATAGGATGAAAGAAGCGCCGCGACACCACCGGTCGCCGCAAAATAGACGGCGTTGTACCTGCTTAAGGCATCCTTAACTGCCTGGGATCGCGGGCCTTTGCCGATAACGCCCTTTAAACCGTGCTCGAGGAGAAGCGGCGTAACGGCATCCATCCGCGCGCTGGTCGTCGGCCCAATCGAACCGCTCGCTTTACCCGGGGGCGTAGGTGCCGGGCCCGCATAGAATATGATCTGCCCCGCAAGCTCAAACGGCAGTGCCTCACCGTTCTCGATTGCAGCCACAATCCGCTTATGCGCCTGGTCGCGCGCCGTATAAATCGTCCCCGAAATCTCGACCTTATCCCCGGATTTTAGGGATGATACTGTTTCAACTGTTAGCGGCGTGTGAATCTGAATCGTCATCTCATCTTCCCTTTTTGCTGCTTGTCATTCTGAGCGTCAGCAATTGTCATTCTAAACGCCGGCAATTGTCATTCTAAACACCGGCAATTGTCATTCTGAACGAAGTGAAGAATCTAGCGGGCACTCACGCACTTCTGTCACTGAGCTTGTCTAAGCTTTGATATACCTTTCTAAGAAGCGTTTACCAAGCGTGTATCAAATCTATCAACCGCCCATAAACCATCTATCTCACTCAGGTTATCTAAACTTAGACACTCCTGCATAAGAAGAAGGTTTCCGCACCCAAGATTCTTCAGTCGCTTCGCTCCTTCAGAATGACATCTAGTGTATCCCTTTCCTGGCCTATCCGGTGGCAACAATCTTCGGCTGTCGCTTCGCTCCTTCAGAATGACATCTAGTGTATCCCTTTCCTGGCCTATCCGGTGGCAACAATCTTCGGCTGTCGCTTTGCTCCTTCAGAATGACATCTAGTGTATCCCTTTCCTGGCCTATCCGGTGGCAACAATCTTCGGCTGTCGCTTTGCTCCTTCAGAATGACATCTAGTGTATCCTACGTGCTAAATAGTCGCTTCGGCTTGGCGGGCGGCGATGCAGTTGAATGCGATGGCCGCGGGCAGGCAGGCGATATGCGTCGGCATCGTTTCTATTTTTACACCAAGCGCCGTAACCTTTCCACCCAGGCCGGCGGGGCCGATTCCGAGGTTGTTGATCTCGGTGAGAAGCTCGCCCTCAAAGGCTGCCAACTGCGGGTCGGGGTTTTTATCGGAAAGCGGTCTGAGCAGCGCCTTTTTTGCGAGCAGACCGACCTTATCGAAGCTTCCGCCGACCCCAACGCCCACGATAACCGGCGGACATGATTTGGCGGCGTTCTCTGCCATCTCAAGAACGAAGCGCTTTACCGCATCGGCATCTTTTGAGACGGGGAGCATCCGCAAACGCGAGGCGTTCTCGGTGCCGCCACCTTTCGGCATGACGATGATTTTAACTTTATCGCCCGCTACCAGGTCGATGTTGATAAATGCGGGGGTGTTGTCGCCGGTGTTTTCCCTGCCGAAGATCGGGCGGGCCACGATAGACTTGCGCAAAAACCCTTCCGCATAAGCCTGCCGCACGCCCTCGTTGATAGCCTCGGCGATATCGCCCTTAAGCCAGACATCCTGCCCGAGCTGGATAAACACCGAAACGTAGCCGGTATCCTGGCAAATGGGCAGCTTCTCGCTTGCCGCAAGCTCTGCGTTTTGTAGAACCTGCTCGAGCACTTCTCTCCCCGTCGGGGAGGTCTCAACAGCAAGGCTCGCCCTGACCGCTTCAAGCACGTCGGGGCGAAGCCCGGTATTCGCTTTTAGGCAGAGGTCTTTTACGATTCTGGTTAGCTCTGCTGCGGGGATTTCTCGCAAGCCGGTTATCCTCCAATTATCTCTTGCACATCGTCAAGAGAACTTTTCGCTGAGGCTGCGGACTCAAGAAGCTCTTCGCGCTCCTCATCCGTTAACGGGATTTCGACGATTTCCTCGACGCCGTTTGCGCCCAATCGCGCAGGAAGCCCGATATAGAAGCCGTCGATCCCATACTGGCCATGCGCGTACACCGAGCACGGCACTATCTCGTCTTTTTTGTCACTCTTCGAACCACTCTTCGAACCACTCTTCGAACTTACTATAACATCAACCATGTGTGCGGACGATGCGCCCGGTGCGTAAAACGCGCTGCCGGTCTTAAGGTACGACACGATCTCGGCGCCGCCGTGCTTGGTCTTGTCGATCACTTCGCGTATTTTCTCATCGCTTAAAAGATCGGTGAGCGGTTTGCCGTTTACCATGGTCAGGCTCACGACAGGCATCATGCTGTCGCCGTGCGCGCCGATCACCATGCCTTCAACGCTCGACATGGGCACATTGAGCGCCTGCGAGATGAAATATTTGTAGCGGGCGCTATCGAGCACGCCGCTCATGCCGAAGACACGGTTCGGAGCATACCCGCTGACTTTCCAGGCTAGATACGCCAAGATATCAACGGGGTTGCTGACCACCAGTATGAGGGCTTCCGGCGCCACACCAACTACATGTGAGATAACCGATTTCATGATCGCGGCGTTCTTGTCGATAAGATCGGTCCTGCTCATCCCCGGTTGGCGCGCAAGACCGGCGGTAATAACGACAATATCCGAGCCCGCAGCGGTGCCGTAATCGGTCGAGCCGGTGATTGTTTTGTCGTACCCCTCAATCGCCCCGGCCTGCATCATATCGAGCGCCTTACCCTTGGCAAGCCCATCCACAACATCAATGAGGGCGATATCCGCCACATTATTCTTAAGAAGCGTATATGCGCAGGTAGCACCGACATTACCCGCACCAATAACAGAAACTTTAGCCATGCAATACTCCTCCAAATCATATTGTGCTAGTAGCTCATGGCTCATGGCTCTCATCCCACACGAAGCAAGATAGCAGCTATTAGCTATGAGCTGTTGTTTATAATGATGTACCACATTATAGCAAAAAAGGGCCGGCCCTTGCCGCCCCAAACCGCTGTAATAAAAAAGGGGCGGATATCATATCCACCCATCTCCCTACATATTATTTCGACCTACCTGTCAAACAACCTCTCGCTCGATGTCATTCTTAACGCCAGCAATTGTCATTCTGAAGGAGCGATTAGCGAATGGTGAACGCCAACAATTGTCATTCTGAACGAAGTGAAGAATCTAGCGGGCACTCACGCACTTCTGTCACTTAAGTGCGTCTAAGCTTTGATATGCCTTCCTAAGAAGCGTTTACCAAGCGTGTATCATATCTATCAAGCATGTATCAAACAAATACCAACCGCCTATAAACCGTCTGTCTCACTTTGGCTTGTCTAAGCTTAGACCCTCCCGCATAAGAAAAAGGTTTCCGCACCCAAGATTCTTCAGTCGCTTCGCTCCTTCAGAATGACATCTAATCGCTGTTCACTGTTTGCTAATCGCTCCTTCAGAATGACATCGCCGTTCACTATTTGCTAATCGCTCCCTCAGAATGACAGGCATGTCCGCAATTTATAATTCGACACCCCTATGGGCCTTTAAGTAATGGTTTAGTTCGGTATAATTAGTTTAGGCCATGGGTGACAAATCTCTCCCTGGCAACGAATCGCAGTAGCAGAGTCAGCTTCGGTTTACTGTTTTAGTTTGAGCAAGGAGCCGCATTGTCAGATTTCATTCATCTTCATACACACTCGGAATATTCTTTGTTAGATGGCGCATCAAGATTAAAAGACCTGGTTGCAAAGGCCAAAGAGCTGGGGATGCCCGCAATTGCGCTTACCGATCACGGTGTCATGTACGGCATCATAGAATTCTACGAACAGGCGAAGAAGCAGGGCATAAAGCCGATTATCGGCTGCGAGGTATATGTCGCGCCGGGCAGTCGTTTCGATAAAGCTAGAGGCGACGAATCTTACACTCACCTCGTTTTGCTGGCGGAAAACAACCAGGGCTATCGTAATTTAATGAAGCTCGTCACGCTTAGCTTTTTTGATGGTTTTTACTATAAACCCAGGGTCGATAAGGAAATCCTGGAGCAGTACCACGAGGGGTTAATCGCAAGCAGCGCATGCCTGGCGGGGCAAGTCGCCCGGCACCTTATGCAGGACAATTACGAAGCGGCCAAAGAAGAAGCGCTCTATTTCAATACCCTGTTCGGGGAAGGGAGCTTTTTCCTGGAGGTGCAGGACCACGGTATTCCCGAGCAGAAGAAGGTCAACGAGGGGATGTTCAAGCTTTCCGAAGATACCGGTACCCCGATTATCGCAACGAATGATATCCACTATACGAACAGGGAGGATGCGCCGGCCCACGACGTGCTGCTCTGTATCCAAACCGGCTCGACGCTTGCCGACACCACAAGGATGAAATTCAATAGCGACAACTTCTACTTAAAGTCGGGCGAGGAGATGGCAGCGCTGTTCCCCGGCAGGCCGGGCGTACTGGAAAACACCTTAAAAATAGCCGAACGCTGTAATGTTGAGATAAAATTCGGCGAATATTTGCTTCCAAACTATGACATCCCCGAGGGCTATACCGCCGACGAGTATTTTGAAAAACTATGCCATGAGGGTTTTGAAAAGCGCTATCCCAACGCCGGCGACCAGTACAAAGAGCGCCTGGAATATGAGATAGGCGTTATCAAGCAGATGGGCTTTCCGGGATACTTCCTGGTCGTTCAGGATTTCGTGCGGTATGCGAAGTCGCAGGGGATTAAGGTGGGGCCGGGCCGTGGATCGGCCGCCGGGAGCATGGTCGCCTTCTGTCTTGAGATCACCAACGTCGACCCCATGAAGTACGATCTTCTTTTTGAAAGGTTCTTAAATCCAGAGCGAATAAGCATGCCCGATATCGATATAGACTTCTGCTTCGAACGGCGCCCCGAGGTTATCGAGTACGTTACGCAAAAGTACGGCGAGGACAAGGTCGCCCAAATCATCACCTTTGGCACGATGGCCGCCCGCGCCGCCATCCGCGATGCGGGCCGGGTTTTTGATATCCCTTACGGCAGGGTGGACAAGATCGCCAAGATGATCCCCGAGGGATTCAACGAGGGTAGGCCCTGGACGATAGATGCCGCGATCGAGCATGTCCCCGAGCTAAAGGACGCTTACGAGAACGACCCCGAGGTAACGCGCCAGATCCTTGATATGGCCAAGAACCTTGAGGGCCTGGTCAGACAGGACTCCATCCACGCGGCCGGCGTCGTTATCTCCGACCAGGAGCTTACCAACCGCACGCCGGTACAACGAAAAGGCGAGGCCGAGATCGTCACACAATACAGCATGGGCTCGATTGAGAAGATCGGCCTACTGAAGATAGATTTTCTCGGACTTCGTACGCTCACCGTTATTGATAACGCGGTGAAGAACATTAATAAAAAGCATGGGGTGGACATCGATATCGACACCATCCCCGATGATGATAAGACGACCTACGAACTGCTGCAAAAGGGTGAGACCACCGGTGTGTTTCAGCTAGAAAGCACGGGTATGCGTTCGCTACTAAGGGATTTGCAGCCGACAGCGTTTACCGACATCATCGCCCTCTTGGCGCTGTACCGGCCGGGTCCGCTCGGCTCGGGTATGGTGAAAGACTTCGTCGAGCGCAAGCACGGGCAAAAATCAATAAGTTATCCACACGAAATGCTTGAGCCGATCCTTAAAGAGACCTACGGCGTCATGGTCTACCAGGAACAGGTCATGCGCATCGCCTCTACCATGGCCGGCTTCTCAATGGGCCAGGCCGATACCTTGCGAAAAGCCATGGGAAAGAAGCTCCCCGAAGTCCTGACCAAGCTTCGCCGGCAATTCGTGGAAGGCTCCGTCGAAAATGGCGTTGAAGAGGGGCTCGCCGGAAAGATATTCGATTTAATCGTACATTTTGCTGGTTATGGATTTAATAAATCACATTCGACCGCTTATGCGGTTGTCTCGTGGCAAACGGCCTGGTTGAAGGCTCATTATCCGGTGGAGTTTATGGCGGCGCTTCTTACGAGCATCATGGGCAACAAGGATAAAGTAGCGCAGTATATCAACGAGTGCAGGCGGATGAACGTAGAAATTCTACCGCCGGATGTTAACGAGAGCTACCGCGACTTCACGGTTGTCGGCAGCTCGATCCGGTTCGGCCTTTCGGCGGTGCGAAATGTCGGCGAGGGCGCGATTGAGGGCATTATCAGCGAGCGCGAGCACGGCGGCCAGT
>Ga0210017_1003744_pt1 | contig 12678 bp, 19 predicted proteins | sample CryGeyCG2014_020_FD_183966 | JGI IMG/M metagenome (GOLD analysis project Ga0210017, IMG submission 183966) | Groundwater microbial communities from aquifer - Crystal Geyser CG08_land_8/20/14_0.20 (SPAdes) (version 2) | ecosystem: Environmental > Aquatic > Deep subsurface > Groundwater | place... | reverse complement strand
TGCCTTGTTTGTCTCAACCAGATGGCCTCTTGTGCTTATTTTGTTGGTCGGGATGGCTGCGTGGGGCGTGTATTACGAACTGGATGCTTTTATGACTAAACAGTTTGTGGCGGTAGTTGCTCCTGCACATAAGAGAGGTATGGTTTGGGGGGTAGTGGGGATATTTCGCAATTTGGCATATTTTATTGGTCCGATACTGGCTGGGCTCTCGATTTGGCATGATGACCAAACAATTATTCTAGTAGCAGGGGCAATCCTAGTCCTAGCTTATTTATTTTTTGTGCTGATCAAAATACCCGAAGGTCAGGAGGAAATAGAGAGTTACAGGATTAGTATCGTAGAGGAAGTGAAACATTGGTATTCTCTGGGGGCTACTGTTTGGCCAGTATTACTGATGAGTCTCTTGGCAGGGATAGTAGATGCTAGCTTTTGGACTACTGGCACTGTACTCAATGACATTTTGGGTAATATGCACCCGGCAGGAAAGTGGTTTTTGTCGATGTATATGTTGCCCTCGCTATTTGTCGGATTTATAGTGGCAAAATGGGGAATTTATGAGGGAAAGAAAAAATGGGCAGAGAGATTTTTGATTGTTGGAGGATTAATTCTTGCAGGAATAAAATTGTTTAATTCAGTTTGGTGGATTTTGTTGGTCGTATTTATGGCAAGCGTATTTTTTGCTTTGGCGTGGCCGCTAGTGGATGCTACATATTCTGATTTTGTCGTCAGAATGAGGAGGGGTAGGAAACATATGATAGGAATATCAAGTTCGATATTGTCACTGGCCTATGTAATAGGACCAATAATTGGAGGAGCCTTGGCTAGTTGGCAGGGTGAACTGATGAGCTTTGTCTGGATAGGTGGATTGGTTAGCGTGGCTGCGACTATATTACTCATAGTTACGCCACCTAAGATACGACTACCTGAACAAGAGATACAAAGTTGGGAACGATAAGGTAAGATACCTATATGCAATTTAGTAAACCACAAAAATTTGTAGCCAGAGTGAGTGATAAGTATTGTGTCTCTGACAACGAGCGATATCTTTATCTAAAGTTTGAGTTGATAAATCCTGACAGGATTTGTTTTGTGGCTGGACAGTATGTGTCTCTGAAGATCAATGAAGAAGGAGAGCGGCGGAGCTACTCGATCGTGAGTACTCCTGACGACAACCATGGCTTTCACCTTTTGATTGAGACGACTGAGGCAGGGAAGGGTAGCGAATATCTACAAAAGATCAAAATAGGAGAAAAAGTTGAGGTATTGGCGCCACTAGGAAGGTTTGCTATTTCGGAAAATACCGAGAATAAGTTGTTGTTTGTGGCTACTGGGTCAGGCATTGTCCCTATTTGGTCGATGATCAACGACCTATTGTTCAACAAGAAAGAAACTAGACAGATGCGACTGCACTGGGGGATGGAGAGTGAGGCAGACCTATTTTTTGTAGATAATCTTGAGAGATTGGCAGAGTCACATCCCAATTTTGTGTTTGATATTGTGTTGTCTAAACCGAGTGAAGAGTGGGCGCTGTGCAGTGGGCATGTGCAAGATTGTTTAACAAGAGATTTTCTTTCGGTGAACTCAGGATTGCGGGGTTGGGAAGGATATGTGTGTGGTAGACCAGAGAGAGTCATAGAGATCAGTGCCAAACTTGAAGAACTAGGGATGAAGAGTGAAAATATAATCCACGAGAAGTTTACGTAGTTGGCATATAGCTTATGGCATATGGCATATGGTAGAAAAAAAATACATAACACTAAAATGCAGTAACTGTGGTAATGGCTTCGTTTGGTCTGAGGAAGAGCAAAGCCTTTACAAGCAAAGGGGAATACTTGCGCCAGAGTATTGTCCGATTTGTCGTGGTATTATAGAAGCGAAAGAGCGAGACAAAGCGAGGAGTAAATATGAACGATGACAAAAGACTAGTAAGGACAATTGGAAAATATAAAATAGTGGTCGTGCAAAGTAAATGCATTGCGGCAGCATCGTGTATTGCGATCTCGCCGACTTTGTTTAAATTGAATGGGCAAAATTTGGCGGAGATGATCGAGGAGGGGAGCGATGAACTAGACAATATAATGCTTGCGGCTCAGTCGTGCCCGACAGGGGCGATCGAGATTTATGAGGGCGAGGCGCGAGTTTGGCCTCCGATGTAAATTATGAATCTAAAAACTGTAATTATTTTTGTTGCGGTGACTTTGGGAGTACTGCTGGGAGTGGGGGGATTGTTGTGGCAATTTGGGGGGAATATGGATAAGCCAATAGCTGAGATTGCGGGAGAGAGTGTACACAAGCAAGGAACGGGGACAATTCAAATAGTTGAATTTAGTGATTTCCAATGTCCGGCTTGTTTGGCGGTGCAAGAACCACTAAAACAGATTTTGAAAAAATATGAGGGGAAGATAACGTTTGTCTATCGCTATTTCCCCCTAGTTTCGATACACAAAAATGCGATGATCTCGGCTCAGGCGGCAGAAGCGGCTGGATTCCAAGATAAATTCTGGCAGATGCATGACAAGTTGTTTGCTACTCAAAGTACCTGGGAAGGCTTGGCTGATCCTAGAGAGACTTTTGTAGGTTATGCGGAAGAACTGGGGATGGATAGGGTGAAATTTGTGAGCGATATCGAGAGCCAAGGAGTCAAAGATGCTATCAACGTAGATCTACTAGTAGCGAGTAGATACGGACTAGGGGGGATACCGACATTTTTTGTAAATGGAGTAAAGACCGAGTTTGACCAGATAGAAGCAAAGATATCTAGTTCGCCTTATTGACAAGTTATCTCTACCAGGGTATAACCAGAGGTAGAGGTCTGGATTCCAGACAAAGAATTATTCGCAAAAATCTGCCTTCGCATGAAGCTATGGCGGACGAAGAAGGGGGTGAAATAATTATATGGCATTTTCTTACCAAAACGCAAAAGGCGTTACTTATTATTTGCACGGCAAAAAAGTAACTCTGAAAAATGGTCGCATGCAACAGATTTATTTCTTTGCTCGTGACGTCCGCGCAGAAGCTCTAAATGAGGTTCCAGCAGGATACAAAGTAATGGAAACAAAACGTACCGGTATGCCGGTACTCAAAAAAGCCTAAATAGGTACAAAAAGCCAGCAACAATTCGGAAACGAAGAGGGCTGGTTTTTTGTTGGAGATTAAAAATCTTGGAGGAGTTTGGAGATGTGTTGGAGGAACTTGTTTTTAGCTTTGTTGCTGGTGGTAAAAAGTGAGCCGCCGAGCATAGGATAAAGTTCTTGGGCTTTTTTGTTTTTGTATTTTTCCCCCAAGAAATTACTAATCCCGAGTTGAGTATAAGTTTTGAGGATATGTATAGTGCCAAATTTACGAAAGCGGCGGAAAGAATATTGATATGTAGGATCGCGGAATATTTTAATCATGAAACTAGCCGAGTTAGCTTGAGAAATAAAGGGAATACCTTCGGCGTAATCGGAATTTGTATCAAATCCGCCAATTTTAATGAAGGCTAATTTACGAATAATAATCATTGATTCAAGGATGAATCTGGGAGTGATATTGTTTTGAATTTCGAGACTTAGATTAATGCCGAAAGAAATAATGTCATTGGCGGGATTGGAGTTGTCTGGTTTTGTCCAAACGGTACAAATATCACTGGGAGTTGACTCAAGTCGGTACTTGATACCTTGGAGGAAGTAGAGGGGGAGGCGGTTGTCGGCGTCCATAAAAATTAATGTGTCAGCTATGGCTTTCTTGGCGCCGAGATTACGCTGTACGCAGACATGGCGCTTGGGGGAGGTGAGAATTGTGAGGTGAGGAAGAGATTTGGCAAAAGATTTGGCCTTGGCGACGGTTGCGTCGCTTGAGTTGCCATCAACGAGAATGACCTCAAAATCACGAAAAGTTTGTTTGGTGAGATCGTCTAAAAGATGAGGAAGATATTTTTCCTCGTTTAGCGCGGGGATGATGATCGAGAAGAAGGGTTTTTTTGTAGCCATATACGAGCTGCTTGTAGTGCGTCTAGAGACAATTGAGTCAAATCATCTCCTAAAGTAAGAGACGACTTTTGTATTGTATCCCAAATGAAGTCAGTTTCTCTAGTATCGAGAGAAAACATGCGAACATCGGGATCAGGGAGAGCAGAGAAATCTGACGGAATAAGATTATACTTTTGTTGCATAAGTCGAATGCGCTTGAGATAGAGAAATTTTCTGAGTAGTTTGGGGGCGGGAGGGGGGAGAGTAGCATCTTTACTAAAGCGAATGACGTCAGAGTTATTTAGAGCATCAGCGAAAGGACAACCACAGACTATCAGGGTAACGTGGGGATGTTGACGTTTGATGTGCTGGAGTAAATTGCGGATTGCATGAGACGCTTGCGTTGCGTTTGACAAGCGTGGGTCAAAATAGGGAGCATAAAGAAAATCAAGCTTGAGTACATTGATGTTCCAAGTGGAAATAATGATATTGATAACTAAATGAAGATAGTCAATAACCTCTGGATTCGAGTAATCTAGAAGATATTTTTGAGGTGAAAGTTGTTCAATTATTGGAGCGGTTTTTAGACCTTGAATATATTTCCCGCGTTTGTTGTGGATGAACCAATCGGGATGTTTTTTTAGTAATTGTGATGAGCGATTTGCCAGAAATGGAGCTATCCAGAGTCCTGTTTGAAAACCAAGGTTATTGAGACTACGCGCCGTCTCTTTGATTCCCAGAGGAAAGAGTTTGGGGTTTGGATTTTGCCAGTCTCCCCAAGTAGTCCAACCATCATCGATCAAGAGATAGTCGATGGAGAGTAAGTTTTGATTGATTAGACGAGCTTGATCAAGTATCTTTTGGTGAGAGATATTCCAACCGAGTGCATACCAAGAACACCAACCATTGAGGGGTGGTTTGGGACGGAGAGGCTTGGGAAATGGGATGGGAATATCTTGTGTAGGGCAATAATCCCAAGAGGGAAGATGATGCCAAGATGTAGTGGGTGGACTCCAAGATTGCCAGCCGAGAGGATAAGTAGTCATATACTTACAGTATAATCTAGATATGATAACAAAGGATCAAGTGTATGAGCAACTCAAAACAGTGATGGATCCAGAGTTACAGATAGATATTGTGGCCTTGGGACTTATTTACAGTGTCGCCGTGTCACAGTGTCACATAAAAATTATCATGACTTTGACTACGCCTGGGTGTCCACTGGCGGGAGAGATAGATAGACTGGTGAAAGAAGCCATCAAACCCCTAGGAGATTGTGAAATAGAAATAGAACTGGTTTGGGATCCTGCGTGGAGTCGTGAGATGATGAGCGAAGAAGCCAAGTTAGTATTGGGGATGGTATAGAAATGCCCACAAATCATAAATTCTCAAATGTACACAAATTAAGTGTTATGGTGGGGAGTACCAACCCAGTAAAAGTAGGGGCGGTTGCGGAAGCATTCCGAAAATATTGGAGCGAATGTGAAGTAGTTGGGATAGGTGTACGTAGCGGAGTGGGTGAGCAGCCGATGAGTGAGCTGGAAACTATGAGGGGAGCGAGGAATCGGGCAATGCGTTGTATAAGAAACGCAGATTATGGTGTAGGACTAGAGGGTGGTGTGTGTACAATTGAGAATAAAATGTTTGAATGTGCATGGGTGGCCATCATTGATAAAGATGGCAAGTTGGGATTGGCAGGTGGGTTATATTTTGAATTGCCAGCAAATATTGCCGAGGAAATCAGAAAGGGTGGAGAGTTGGGACCTTTGATGGATAAACTTACGGGTAAAAGTAATGTGAAACAAGGCGCAGGAGCAATTGGGATATTTACCAAGGGAGAGCTGGATAGAAAAGCGGCCTATGTACAAATTGTACTTAGTGCACTAATTAAATTTGTGAGTCCAGAGTGGTTTGATTAGAAGATTAGCGTACATAATAGTTGACACAAATGTGTACATATGATAGTGTGTAGTTATGAACACACAGTTGGCGAATATTATTCCAATCACGAAGGCTCGGGGGAGACTGGGGGATCTGGCAGAACTTGCGGTGGCGAGTAACTATTATATTTTGACAAAGGGTGGGAGTCCATCAGTTGCGCTCGTAGATTTTGATTATTTGAAAAAACTGGAGCTGATGGTTGAACAGATTTATCAAAAAACGTATATTGATCCCAAACTCACAAAATATACGAGAGACTTTAGTGATAAGGAAATAGAGGAATGGCTAAGCGAAGATCAACTCTAAATTTGTTTTTGGATTCGAGTGTGTTATTTACAGCAGTGAATTCACCATTTGGTGGATCGGCAAAATTGTTTACATTAAAAAATATAAGACGACATGTATCTCGCATTGTGTTGCATGAGGTGGAGAAGAATGTCCGTAAAAAACTAGTAGAGGCACAACTCAAGCGTTTTTTTCGATTGGTAGATAAAGTAGTGGTTATTAAAGAGGTTCCAAGTCAGAGCCAAATTGATCGGGCAAGGAAGGTAATAGCGGAGAAAGATGCGGTGATTTTGGCGGAATTTGTGCGATCTAACTGTGATTATTTGATAACTCTCGATAAAAGAGATTGTTTACAAGAAAAAGTATTTGAGTTTGTAAGGCCTAAAAAGATTTTGTCTCCCAAGATGTTTTTCGAGATGATATGATAGAGATGTGAGGATTTATATTGGAGCGGATCACAGGGGATTTGAACTTAAAGAAGAGTTAAAAAAGTGGCTAATTGAGAATGAATATGAGGTAGAGGATGTGGGTAATCACATCTTTGATCCCGAAGATGATTTTGTAGATCCAGCAGTCAAGGTGGCAGAGATGATTGACGGGGGAGCAAAGGAAGAGCGAGGCATCTTGATCTGTGGGAGTGGACACGGGGTCGAGATAGTAGCTAATAGGTTTCGCGGGGTACGGGCGGTTGTGGGGTTTAATGCCGAGGTATCGAAACAAGGACGAGAACATGAAGATGCGAATGTGTTGGTACTACCTGCAAATTGGGTAACGCCAGAGGAAGCGGTCGAGAGAGTACAACTATTTCTCCAAACTGAGGCAAGTAGTACAGAAAAGTACCAGAGGCGACGACAAAGAATTGAGAACTTGAGGATATCATGATTACACCAATTATCATGGAGGGCGATACTTGTGAGGTGGGGAGCAAACTCAAGATTTTGCATAACCAGTCGGTCAAACAAGTACATTTTGATATTGGAGATGGGTTGTACTCTGATCTACTGACTGTGTCACCTGCAGATTTGCAACAATTTACGCTAGATAATATAGAGATGGATATACACCTATTGGTAGATGATCCAACTGAGTGGATAGAGGAGAGTAGTGCACTAAAGCCTGCGCGGATTATTGGCCAGATTGAACGAATGGGATCACAAAAATTATTTTTGGAAAGTGTAGATGGTTACGGGATAAAGGGTGGGCTCGCCATAAAAATAGAAACGCCAATTGAAGAAATTGAGAAAGATGTACTTGGACCTTGTGACACCATATTGCTATTGGCGATACCAGTGGGCACCACAGGATCCCTATTTGACATAAGAGTGATAGAGAAAATCAAAGAACTACGTAAAATGTACACAGGTAAGATTTTGATAGATGGGGGTATTAATCTTAAAACATACAAACAAGTGTTAGAGGCTGGGGCGAGTGAAGCAGGAGCCAATAGTGCTTACTGGCGGGGAGATTTTAATGAATAAACAGATCGAATTCAAGAAAGTAACTTTTTTTGGTGATGCGGCGGTGTTGCCCAATTCTAGTTATTATCAAACGGCCTATCAAGTGGCAAAAAAACTGGCAAAAATGGGTTATATTATCGTCAATGGGGGAGGGCCGGGGATTATGGATGCGGCAACGCGGGGAGCGGAGTCCGTTGGGGGGAAAACTGAGTCGGTGACATTTTATCCAGAACATGCGACTGGGTTTGAAGGGAGATATCTCTCCAATATAACCGACCGTGAGATTAAAACAGATAATTATATTGAGCGGATGTATCAACTGATGGAAGAGTCGGATATTTTCTTGATATTTCAGGGGGGGACAGGGACACTCTCGGAGCTAGGAACGGCCTGGGTACTAGCGAAACTTTATTATGGACACCATAAGCCGTTTATTTTGGTAGGATCGTTTTGGAGAGGAGTGATCGGGGCGATCCATGACAAGATGCTGATTGACGCCAAAGAGATGGATGTGTTTAAAATCGTGGATGGAGTAGATGATGTTTTACCTGCTATGAAAAAATTGGAAGAGGCGCTAAACAAGGTGGATCACACACACTGCCGACACTGTCACGAGTCGGCGTTTATGAGCTAAGAGTAGATGGTCACTTTGGGTTCGACGTACTTCACGCAAAAAAGCGGTCATATTTTGCTGGTGCAAAATTGACCTCTAACTCGGCCTACCCGGCCTGCGTAATATTTTTTGACTGTGAAATACGTCTGCACTCATCGTTCCTCGTAGTGCGTTATACTGGTAGTATGTCTGCTCAAGATTTACACAAGATAGCCAATCAGTTGCGGGGCGACGTATTGCAAATGGTGCATGCCGCCCAGGCAGGGCACGTGGCAGGGCCACTATCTAGTGCGGATTTGTTTAGCATTCTGTACTTTGGGGGAGTAGTTGATCCGACACAAGACAAAATTGTGTTGTCTTGTGGACATTATTGTCCGATCCAGTACGCCGCTTTGGCACGCGCTGGATATTTCCCGGTTGAGGAGCTAGCTAGTTTTATGCAGATAGGCTCAAGACTACCTGGACACCCAGAGCGAGGGAGTGTAGCAGGCATTGAGGTGTCGGCTGGGCCACTAGGGCAAGGAGTATCGGTCGCCACGGGAATGGCGCTGGGAATGAAATTATCAAATCTCAAATTTTCAAATTCTCAAATAAAAGAGCCGCGAGTATATTGTGTATTGTCGGACGGGGAACTCCAAGAGGGACAGGTGTGGGAGGCATTTAATTTTGCCGTAAGGCGTCAGCTAGACAACCTGATTTTTATCCTGGATCGTAACAAGATTCAGATAGAAAATTATGTGAGCCAGCTGGCGACTTATGGAGAGGTAGTGGGTAGATTAGAGGCATTTGGACTCAATGTGCTAGAGACGGATGGAAATAATATCGATAAGTTGAAAGTGATGATCGAAAAGGCGAAAACGATGCAGAGCGCCCCCACTATGGTGGTAGCAAATACGGTGGGGGGGAAGGGAGTATCTTTTATGGAGAATAAACCGGCTTGGCATGATCAAGTTCCAACAAAAGACGAGTTGGAGAAAGCACTAAAGGAGTTGAATGTATAACGACAAATATTTAATTCCAGAGTGGAGGACACCTAGCAAGAAGGCGATCCGCACGGGAATGGGGGAGGGGCTAGTTGTAAGCGGAGGAGAACATGAGGATATTGTAGTATTGACTGCTGATTTGGCAGAATCAACAAGAGTTAGGGAGTTTGCCGAACATTACCCAGAGCGGTTTTTTGACGTGGGGGTGGCAGAGCAAAATATGATTGGGGTGGCGGCAGGATTATCGTTTTCTGGGTATGTACCATTTGCATCATCATACGCAACCTTTAGTCCGGGTAGGAGCTGGGAGCAGATCAGGGTATCTGTTTGTTTGTCGAGAGCTAACGTTAAGATAATTGGCTCGCATGCTGGCGTATCCTCGGGTAAGAATGGTCCAAGTCATCAGGGAACCGAAGATATTGCTTTGATGAGAGTATTACCAAACATGGTGGTGTTGGCTCCAGCCGATGCGCAGCAAGCCAAAGCGATTATCGAAGCAGCATATAACCATGAGGGACCAGTATATATCCGGACCACTAGACCCGAAACTCCTAATTTTACAAAACCACTAAAGTTTGAAATTGGGAAAGCTTATAAATATCGAGAAGGAAAAGATATCTCACTCGTTGCGTGTGGAATCCAAGTGTATGACGCTTTGATTGTGGCAGAGGAACTTGCAAAAGAGGGAGTAGAATGTGAAGTGATCAATGTAAGCTCGATCAAGCCACTAGATGAACAGACAATACTGGGTAGCGCAAAAAAGACCGGCCGAGTTGTGACGATTGAGGATCACCAGATAAATGGAGGACTTGGGAGTGTGATTGCGGAACTATTGGGTGAGAGACTCCCAACCAAGATCAAGCGAATCGGGTTAAACGATCGATTTGGACTTTCTGGGGAGTGGGAAGATGTGTATAAAGCGGTGGGACTGGATAGGGCAAGTATTAAACAAGCTGTGATAGACTATCTTCATGAGTAATTATGATGTGGTGACGATAGGGGCGGCGGTACTAGATATCTTTATGAAGAGCGACAAGTTTAAGGTGGTCAAATCGGGAGATATCCCGGGTGGAATTGCGATGTGTGAGGTGTATGGAGGGAAGATGGAAGTAGAGGAGGTACTCATAGTGTCTGGAGGGGGGGCGACCAATACGGCCGTTTCATTTGCCAAAAAAGACCTGAAAACAGCAACGATTGCTGAGATGGGGAATGATCCCCAGTCGCTACTCATCCAGAAAGAATTGGAGGAGGCACAGGTAGATACGAGATTTTTGGTGCAAGAAGTCGACGAGACCACGGCCGTTTCTGTCATTTTGATTGCAGAGGACGGAGGGCGCAGTATCATGGTAAACCGAGGCGCTTCGGCGATGTTGACTAAGTGCGATTTACCCATAGATGATCTTGAAACCCGCTGGCTACACATCTCCAGCTTGGGGGGGAATATGGAACTACTTAAAACCATCTTGAATTGGGCGAAAAGTAAAAAAGTGAGAGTGTCGCTAAACCCAGGGCTCAAAGAAATAGCACACAAAGATAAGTTGTTGCCTCTACTTTCATTGGTTGAGATCTTGTTTTTGAACAAAGATGAATCGAGGGCACTTTGGGGGAATGAGAAAGTAAATAAGGGGGCGTACGTCAGTGTGATCACGGATGGAGAGCGCGGAGGAGAGATGATAGAGAGAGATAAACGCACTAGATTTGAAGCTATTAAAGCGAAGAAAGTGGTAGATACAACTGGGGCGGGAGATGCCTTTGTGAGTGGGATGGTGGCTGGAGTTTTGTACGGCAAGAACTACGAACAAGCGCTAGAATGGGGGATCAAGAACGCAACTAGCGTGCTCAAATACATTGGGGCAAAGCGTGGACTACTTACGCTTGGCCAGATTGGCTAATTTTTTGTCGAGTGTGAGGAGGGGACATTTTGTCTTTGTGGAAAGAGTAAGATAGTTCGCATCGTAGAAAGAAAGATTGTTGATGATCGCGCAGTTAATACTGCTTGAGTAGTTTGTCGGCTTTAGATTGATTTCTAACTTAAAGAATTGTTGAAATAGTTCTTGTGCCTGCTGAGTAGTGATTCTTTTTGATAGAGAGGCTGACTTGAGACTATTGCCAATTTCGAATGGTAAAATAAGTGGTGCGATAAGGGTAAGTCGATGATGGATGTGTCGAGTAATAACTTCCTCATGTTCTGGGAGTATTTTTTCGTCATCCATGAGATATGCCATAACTACAGAAGAGTCAACTACGTAGTGCTTTGTTTTAATGTTTGTGACCATAATGACGCATTGCAAGAATTTCTTCGACTGATAAATGAAGATTAAGAGACTTGCGAATTTTGGCAATTTTTTGAGCAGCCAATAGTCGTGAATTAAAAGGTTTTTTGCCTTGAATGTTGTGAATCTTGTTGGTTTTGAAAGCATAGTTGGCAGCTTGGCGGAGTGCCTCACCAAAAGATACATTCATGTTGAGGGCGGACTCATGGACGAGTTGCCAGGTGTCTTGATCAAATAAAGTTTGAACGCGTTTGTTTAACATACACACATAACATACACATGTTTTGGGAGTTTGTCAAATGAGAATGATTCCGTGCGCGGACAATTAAGTTTCGGTGGGGCAACTAGATAATTGATTGGGTGATATAATGATTTAAATCATTATATCACTAACATATCTGGAGAGTTGAGAAAAGATTGAGAATATTGTACGCGCTAGCTCGATCTTTTTCTCTTAATCATTAAAATAATCGTAATTAAAACGCTTAACCAAAAAATAATGTAAAAAATCATTTGGACTTTGTCGGAAACAATATTATTGTCATCTACAACAATATAAGCAATGGCGAAAACTAAGGCGATTAGTAATGTGTGCCACCATTTGAGGAACGAAAACGATAATTTGTTTCTCATATATTTTTTTGAATTACGTCTAACGTCGCCTGTATATCTGATATGGGCTGAGAGACAGCCGGAGCGAGCCAGATATACAGTAGTTAGGCGACCCGAGTGGAGTGCGATAAAATCCCAACTCCTATCGCACGGAACGAAAGCGTAGCGTCCCCTTGCGTATTACGAAACAATGGCTAGGAAGTAATCCCAAGTTGCTTATCCAGTGGAGGATTTGAAAAATACGCCCGTACATCGTACTTCAGATCCAAAAGTTCGATCATGTAAAAATCAGGCTTGTTCATACGTTTGAACTGCGGAAGAGGGAGATATTTTTTCTCAAAGCCAGGAAAATTGGCAACTGTAAAGTCGGCATCGCCTAGTTCTGTGCGAGTAGGGTCGGGTATGCGGATTTTGAGCAGTTGCAAGTTACCGGCAACAGTAGGAAGTGGCTCGATCTGATAGAGCGACCCCGTAGGCGTTTCTTTGGTACTCCTCTTTAAGAGCGTCAGCTCTTTTGACAATAAGCTGTACCTTGGATTTCAAATCCTCTAGGTTTATGAGAAA
>Ga0210017_1003740_pt1 | contig 12683 bp, 11 predicted proteins | sample CryGeyCG2014_020_FD_183966 | JGI IMG/M metagenome (GOLD analysis project Ga0210017, IMG submission 183966) | Groundwater microbial communities from aquifer - Crystal Geyser CG08_land_8/20/14_0.20 (SPAdes) (version 2) | ecosystem: Environmental > Aquatic > Deep subsurface > Groundwater | place... | reverse complement strand
GCTAAACCTGCTGGAAGGAATATATACCATAAAAAAAATGATACTGTAAAGCCAAGAAAAAGAAACATGAGAAATGAGATAACCTTGCCATGCTCTTTCAATAAAGTGGTTTCCTCACTAACAACCATATCTTTTTTTTCCTCTAGTTTTATTACATTATAAATCAAGGGAAAACATGCCATTGTGGTTAAAAAAACCATGACAAGGCTTGCATACTCATGAAATATCCAAAAACTTAACAAAATAGCAATTGAGGAATAAACAAGACCTATAAAAAATAATTCCCATGGCTTTTTCTCGGCTTTTATTGGGTTGATTAATGACTCTAAAACCATATGCTTAACTGCTTTTATTTAATTTATATATCTTTTGTTTTTAAAGGATTTTGTCTTTTATTATCATACTTTTCTTTTACCTGTGCAAAAAAAGTGTCTATTCTCATCTCTCTTGTACTATCCTGAAAGCCATCATATTCTATAGACACAAAGGGGATGTTATTATTATTTTTTCTGAATCTGGGGATAAAACCAGCTACAGTCAGCCCTGGCATGCAATTGAATGGAATAACACTGATAATGCCATCTAAATCTCTTTTTACATAATCTAATGCTTTTCCCATGCTTACTATGGCCTCTCCGCCAATATAATGCCTAATATATTCCCCACCATTTGAAACTATTTCTTTTGCAGCTATATCATCAAAGCCCTGCATATATGGCAGGGTTGCCTTAAACAGCTTATGCTCATAACCAATCATAACCCTGTATAATATTGATTTCAAGAGCCACTCCCTTAAATCCTCTTTTTTTCTGTTTAATTTGAATTTTTCTCTTGCAAGAACAGAGCCAAGGTAATAAGAATAAGCAAAATATTCTGTTGCCGGGGCTAGCCATGTTTCTGCCCCCTTTTCCTCAAGCTTTCTTATAATGTTTTGGTTAGCTGGCTCATGGAGTCTTACATAGAACTCACCAACTATGCCTATCTTTGGTTTTTTTTCATTGGTTCTTTTAACTTGGGAAAACTCATCTTGAGCTTTTTTTAGGAGTTTCTCGATAGGGGATAATTTTCCATCAAATAAATTAGAAAAAAAGGCCTTGCCAATACTTGAATAGGTTTCAATCTTTCCAAGGTTAGTTTTTGGATCTGCTAAATAATCAATAAGCTCTTTTGTGTATTTCTCATAAATCTTATCAGTGGTTCCTTTATTAACCTCATATGGCCTGGTGTGCATTCTCATTTTTTCAAGCTGGTCAACTGCAGTCATACCAGACCATACCTTGATTAGCAAGGGCATGCCAAGATTAAACTCGGTCCCTAGCTCCCCTCCTGTTATTATATCAACATCTATCCCCTTCTTCTGGAATAAAAGAGATTCCAGGCTTGCATACTGGCCTAATCTGCATGGGCCACATTCAGTTGTTGCCTGAAAAAAGGCAAACTTGTTTTCATTAAACTCTGGTTTTTGCATAAAATTAAGCATGGCCTCTGTTGTATGCAAATAAGGCGTACAGACTAAGCCGCATGTACAGCTTCTCGCGTTTTCCATGGTTTCATCATGGCTTACATCTAAAACCCTTGATTGAATTCCATATGCATTTAAAACAGCAGATAGCGCATAATTATGTTTTGACATCGGGGGAAAAACAAGAATTTTTTTGCCTTTAATCTTATCAAGACCCTTTAGTTTTACACTAAAAACCCTGCTGGTTTGCTTTGCCCCTGTCTCTAAGTAAGATTTAACAGTGTTGAAGAATGCCTGCAACCTAGTATCAATTCCAGCATCTCCAGTATGCTCATCCATCTCAACTGTTAAAAATGGCTTTTGTGCTCTGCATATCATTTGCTGGTTTATCTGGGCATCAGGACCGCAGGCAAAATAGGTTATATCAATTCCAAACAGGTTCCTATTTTTATTTAATAATTCTATTGCAGCCAGCTTTTTTTGGCCCTGTATCCAGTACATCTTTGGCAATTTTTTAGAAAGATCTATTGGTCCAATAGGAGCAAGTTCAAGAGGTATTGCAAGGTAACCAGCATCTAAAATCTTGTTTACAATATCATTATTAACATTTGCATCATAGGCTGTGTATGGCCTTGCCATAACCAAAAAAGCAGGTTCATTTTTATATTTCTCTTGTTTAAATTTCTCTTGAATAGAACTAAAAACTTCTCTTGTTTTTTCCTCAATTTTCTTATCAAACCTTTCCTTATTTACTAATCCCTCTTGAAGTGCAGCTCTAACATTTTTTGTGCTATGACCCATCTTTACCAGGGCTTTCCTCATCTGATCCTCAATATGGTTTGGTCCCCAATCAAAAAATAGTGAAGGAGAAACAAGGTTTTCTAGATTAAGGCCTTTTTTAATAAGCCTATCTGTGGATTTCATGATATCTGGTGCAGACTGTGTCCACGGACATGTAACACAATAGTTATAGCCAGTAGCTGGTTCTCCTGTATTTGCAATATGAGGAATAAAAATAAAATCAACACTTTTTTCTAATAAATTATCAACATGGCCATAGGCAACCTTTATTGGGAAACAATATTCTGCTGGCACTATTTCTAGACCACGATTTATTATCTTCCTATTAGTTTCATCTGAAACAATGGTTTCTATGCCTAAATAATTAAAAAAAGGAATAAATAAAGGTGAGAAATCATTAAACAACAATCCCCTTGGAATTCCAACTCTCATTTGCATGCATCCCCCATTATTTTCTGTCTCTCTTTAAATAGATTGGGTTGCTTTATTTTTTTCTCAGCTTTTTTTGAACTGTATCTCTGGCATCTGTCACCTATATAAAACTCTTCATCTCTAATTTTAGCCATTGTTATGTTGCAGTCATTTCCACACCCTTTATTAATACATTCATAAGGACCTATACTGTATTTCAGATTTGATATGCTTTTAAATCCCCTGAAATTACCTAAACTAAAGGTATCATATGCATATTTTGCTGCACCAATTGCTCCAGTTATATGCGGCCAGGGAGGTACAACTATCCCTTTTTTAAGAACAGTTTCAAGGGCAGCAACCTGCCCAAAATTAAATGCAGTTGCACCCTGGAAAACAACTATTGGTTTTATTTCTTTGCCGCTAACTACTTTTGCTAAATAATTTCTTGCAGTTGCTAATGCAAGGGCAGCACATAAATCCTCTAAAGATACATTGTTTTGCTCATATTTTATTATTGATTGCTCTGACAAAACAGCGCAAGTGCTGTCTATATAAGGAGGTTTTTTTGCTCTTAATGCAATATCACCAAAATCCTGTATTTTGATGTTTCTGCGCATGGCATATTTTTCAAGCAATGCTCCTGTTCCAGCAGCACATGCATTATTCATTGCAAAATCAACAACAACACCCTGGCTGATATTAATAAATTTTGAGTCCTGGCCCCCAAACTCAATAATACTAAACTCTTTTTTAGGATAGACTGTTGTTATGCCTGCAGCCTGTGCAGTGATTTCATCAACAATATGATTATTAGAAGCCCCAACTATAAAACCAGTAAGCTGTCTTCCGCTCCCAGTTGTTCCTGCAACAACTTTCTCAATTTTATAGCCCCTTTCCATAATCTGATTATACACTTTATTTATAGAGTCTATTGCAGCCCCAACAGGGTCTATCTCTGTTCTCCTGTAGTGGTATGCAAGCAATCTAAACTTGCCATTAATCTTTGCTATTAATGCAGCCTTTGTACTAACAGAGCCTATATCAATCCCTAAGCCAGCTAAAGGAATATCTGCATTGTAAGGCCAATCCTCTTTTGGTTTCATGATTCTGGATTTTTTGAAGATTAGAGGACCTTGTGATTCATAGTTAAAGGATCTGGTTAATTTCTGCTCTAATTTTTTTATTATGTCATTTAAGTAAACCTTCTGACCATGGATTGCTGCACCAATTGCACCTATATGTAATCCCTGCTTTGGTATAATAACCCTTTCGGAAGAGATTTTGCAGACATCTACTAAATATTTAACAAAGGCTTTGCTAAGCGAGAGGCCGCCAATAAGAACAATCTTTCCTTCAGGCATTATTCCATTTGATAAAATGGTTTTAAAACTATCTGCAGAGGCTCTGTAAAGTGAGGCAGCTAATACCTCTTTTTGTGTTCCCTTTTGTTGCTGGTGCACAACATCGGATTCTCGGAAAACACCGCATTTTGCAGAGAGCTTTATTGTTTTTTCAGTTTGATTAGCAACATCAGAAAGTTCTTCTACTGAATCATAATTAAATCTTTTAGCCATATGCTCGAGCAATAAACCAGAACCAACACCGCACTTATTTTCCAAATCATAATTTTCTAAAAATAATTTTCCATTATGTTTTTCCAATTCAAAATATCTTTGGCTTGAGGCCCCAGCATCAATTACCCCGAGTTTTTCATTTTCCTTGATACATAAACCAAGACTGTTATCTCCACTAAGAAATTCAATTCCTTTTTTAGTTGCAGCTGGTTCATCTATTAGTTGTTTTTTATTTAAAACATCTAACAAAGAAATTGAATTGATCCCTGTTATACCAATACAAGCTTTATTCCCGTGCTTTGTTATAATCTCATCTAATGTTTCTTTTGAGGCATGAATCGGCTTTCCCTCTATCTTTTTTTGATAAAAGGTTATATCTTTTCCATCTATCACAACTGCTTTCAAGTTATCAGAACCAAGATCTACTCCAATTCTTAAGTTATCAAAACCAACATCTATCCCAATTCTTTTCATATCAAGAAAAAGTTTAAATTTAAGTATAAAACCTTTTCTATGATAAACCAGTTAATCAAGATTGAAGAATTTAAGTTGGTTTTCAGATAACTTTATATATAAACTTTAATTCCAAAGCATAAAATGGATTATGAGAAAATGTTGAAAAAGGTCAGAAAAGAGCTTCCAAAAATCAGCTCTAAAAAAGAGAGGTTTGAAATCCCAAAGGTTATTGGCCACATTCAGGGAAATAGAACTATTATCTCTAACTTTAACCAGATAGCTAATGCACTGCAAAGAAAGCCAGAACATCTATTAAAATATATTTTAAAAGAGCTGGCAACACCTGGTGATTTAAAGAGCACAGGGCTTTTGATAGGGAGGAAAATCTCATCAACAATGATAAATGGAAAAATCAAGCAGTATGTTGATCTCTTTGTAATCTGTCCTGAGTGCAAGAGGCCGGATACAGAACTTTTAAAAGAAGGAAGCATAACCTTTATGCAGTGCATGGCTTGCGGTGCAAGACATCCTGTTAAAACAAAGATATAAGATGATAGTCAAAGAACATATAACAGCTAATAATAGGTTGATTCTAACAGTGTGTGATAAAGAGATTATTGGAAAAAGATTTGAAACACCTAACTTAAAGCTTGACCTAGGCTCTGATTTCTACAAGGGAAAAGAAAAAACAGAAAAAGAGATTGTTAAATTGTTTGAACAGGCCTATATGATTAACCTTGTTGGCCAGGAATCAGTTAATCTCGGCCTTAAATCAAATATTATTTCTAAGAAAAACATAATTAAAATAAAAGATATTCCTTATGTGCAGGCCATTAGTTTGGATAGCTAGCCAAACCACTTGCCCAGTACCTAAAAATAGAGGTTTAGAGTTTAGCAAGATTAAATCCGGAGTTTTTTCGACCATAAAACAAAAGTTTTATAAATAAAATTTAATACTAATAAGTTATGGCCAAAAAAGAAAAACCAGATTTCTTAACAATAGCAATGATTATCATAATAATCTTATTAATAATATGGTTTATTATGAGGCTGCGCAGTGGTTAAAATTAAAAAAACAAAACAAGAACTTTTCCAGAAGATTATATATTGGATATTTCTAATATTCCTAGTGTACTTAATATATGAACTGTTAAGCAAGCTTTTTGGAGGAAGTTTGGGATTTGAAGAGCTTGTTATAGGATTATTAATTGCAAATCTAGGTTATTCTTTTTATTTAAGGGATTCTATAAACAAACTGGATTCAAAGATATGTGGGCATCTTGGATGGCATAAAGGGAAGAATAGTAAACAATAATTCTTTATTGGCAAAAAAAATAATTATGATTAAAAGAAACTAACCAGACTGCTTGCTTAGCCCTAAAAATAGAAACATTTAAATATAAGTATATATACATTAGGTATAAACTTATATCAATTAAAGGTGTAAAATGGTCCAAACAACTCAAATGCTGGAAAAAGAGAAATTAAGACATTCTCCTAATTTAAATACTGTTCTAATGGTTGAGGATATACTAAGGGATAGCGGGGAACTAATAACCTTAGCAGAATTAAAAAGAAGATTACCTAGAAAGGTTATGCACCAAACCTTGGTTCAAATATTAGATTATCTGCAAATTAGTGGGAAAATAATTATTGGAACAAAAGGTATTCTTTGGATATTTGCTGAGAGAAAAGAATTAGATCAATTAATCAAGAGAGGAACAGAAGTATGAATAAACCAGTGAGAGTAATTCTTTTAGATATTTGTTGTTGCCGTAGTTTCTTCTTACTGACCATAAAATAACTGCCGAAGGCAGACAATAGTTTAGTCTTTGGGGGAGGGGGCTGTTTTTGGTTCTTTTTCTGAAAAAGAACGGGCGGGAGCGAAGCGTGGGCGGAAGTTGGGTTAGAGGGGCGTCTTTCAGTAATATTTATAAAGATGTGTAAATATTTATTATTAGATGACTATGGGAAGCAAAAATATAACTCTAAAGGTTGATGAAAAACTCTATAATTCTTATAAAGAATACTGTAAAAAGAAGGGATTGGTTATTTCAAGACAGTTTGAGATTTTTGTTGAAAAGGAGTTAGAGAAAAATGAAAAAAGAAGGTAAATATAAACCTACAATTAAAGAGTGGCCTGAAGATGAAAGACCAAGAGAACGTTTGATAAAATATGGGCCGGATAAACTCTCTGATACTGAACTATTGGCTATTATTTTAAGAACTGGCGAAGGAAAAAGTGAAGAAAAAAGTAGTGCCATTGATCTAGCTAGAAAATTAAAAATGGAATTTGGTAGTTTTAGAGATTTAGATTCTGTCAGTATTTCAGAGTTATGCAAAATAAAGGGCGTGGGTATGTTAAAAGCTGCTGAAATAAAGGCAGCTTTAGAAATAGGAAAAAGATTTCTAAGACAAAAATCAGGGATTAGAAAAAGAATTAGAACAAACGAAGATGTAGTCGATTATTATAAGGCTTATTTGAGAGATTTTAAAAAAGAAATATTCAAAGTGATGTTATTAGATGGAAGAAATAAGATTATCAAAGACATAACTCTTTCTGAGGGCAGTTTAAGTAGCAGTATTGTAGACCCAAAAGAAGTAATTAAGGAAGCGGTTAGAGAATCCGCTTCAGCATTGATATTTGTTCATAATCACCCAAGTGGGGAATCAGAACCAACAAAAGAAGACATAGAAATAACAAATAGGTTAATAAAAGCCTGTGATTTGGTTGGTTTAAGGGTATTAGATCACATCATAATAGGAAATGATAACTATACAAGCTTTTTAGATAAAGGTTTGATTAAAGGGGATTAAAAAATGGAAGAAGAAAAATATGAAGAAAAATCTGTTGTTGGAAGTATAATCAATTTTAGAGGGATGGTCTATAGCCCCGTTAATGAACAGGGGGTGGTTCTATTGTTTGGAAAGATTCTTAAAGATCTCAACATGTACGTAGAAGAAATTAAAACCGGGTACCCAGATTGCATAGCAAGAAGAAGGACAGGAAAGGGGTGGGAAAAAATTTCTATAGAGTTTGAATATAATAGTTCTGGTTTTAAGTCACATTTAGACGATATCAAAAAAGGAAGAAAATGTGATTTAGTTGTTTGTTGGGTGCATGATTGGAAAGAATGTCCCGTTCCTGTGTTGGAATTAAAAGAAGAAATCAAGAATATGGAACCAGAACCCTTCGGTGAAGAAGAAGTAAAAAAAGAAGAGAGTAAGTATGATTTAGAACATCATATAAAAAGAAAGAATGTTTCTAAAAATATTCAAGATTTATTCTTAAAATTAGACAAAGCTATTCTAAAAATAAATGAAGAAATTTATCACCATTATGCAAAAACTGCAATAACCTACTATTCTCCAGAAAAGAATTTTGTATATTTAAAATTTAGAAAAAAATTGATGGTTTTATATATCTATACAAATCAACAAAAAATAGAAGGAGTAAAAAATATTAAATTTCATGAAAACTGGGGTGAAATAAAAATTAAAAATGAAAAAGACCTCCGAACAGTAATAGGGGCAATCAAAAAATCTTGTGAATTAATTAAGCAAGCCATTAAAGGAAATATTAATACAGGATGGTACGCAGTTACTCCTAAAGAGAAAATGCCATGGTTAAATCAAAAAATCCCAGAAGGTGGGGAATAAAATGCCAAAAGAATACAAACTAACAGAGGAAATAATAGCACTCGGTGAGAAACAAGGGTTATTTATTGTAAGGGACGGTAAAATAACATACAAGACAGTAAAAAAGTCATATAATTTTAAGGATCCAGAAGAGCCAATACGTGCAAGATCTTACTTTGAGTTAATTGAAAAATATAAATATCCAGAAAAAAGAATAAATACAGAAGTTTATCCGCCAAGAAGAGAACCAAAACTACCAGCAGATATAGTCATTTATGAAGACGACGAAAAGGAAATTGTTTTTATTGTTGTTGAAACAAAAGCAAATGCTACAAAAAAAGATATAGAAGAAGCGAAAAGAGAAGGGCTAGGTAATGCAAATTTATTGAATGCAAAATATTTGTGGGTGGTATGTGATAATGAAAGGTTAGCTTATAATTTAGAAAAACATCCTTCTACAATTGAAAAATTAGAAAAATATAGAATAGCTGATATTCCTATAAAATATGGCAAAGAGCCTAAATATAGATATAAAAGAGGTGATCCAGAATGGGATTTAAGAAAAGCTAATTTTAATGAATTGAGTAATAAATTTCAACTTTGCCATGATGAGATTTGGGAAGGTGGGAAAAGAGATCCTGCTGTCGCTTTTGATGAAATAAGTAAATTGCTTATCACAAAATTATATGATGAAAGATTCACACCTCATGGACAATATTATGAATTCCAAATTGGAACATACGAAGAACCAAAAAATGTAGCAAAAAGAGTAAAAGAAAGATATGAATTTGTCCAATCTAAAAATTCTGAAGTTTTCAAGGCAAAATTAGAACTGCCAGACACAATGATTTTTAGAATTGTTGAACATCTACAGGATATTTCTTTGAGAACAACAGATTTAGATGCAAAGGGCAGAGCATTTGAAAACTTTTTAGGAAAATTGTTTAGAGGCGAGTATGGACAATATTTCACACCAAGACAAATTGTAGAGTTTATGGTTGAAGTTATTGACCCAGACGAAGACGATTATTTAATTGACCCTGCTTGTGGTAGTGGCGGATTTTTGCTTTATTCAATGAGACATGTTCTCAATAAAGTTACTGAAAAATATAAAGAAGATAAAGAAACAATTGACAGATTAAATTGGGATTTTTCACATAAACAGATTTTTGGAATTGAAATCAATGATAGAATTGCCCGTGTTGCTATGATGGATATGGTTATCCATGAAGATGGACATAGCAATATTGAATGTAATAACGCCTTAACCAATTATAAAAATTTTGACCCTGCAAAAAAGATTAAACCAAATAAGTATGACGTTTTACTTACAAACCCGCCTTTTGGTGCAGTTATAAAAGATGAAGAAGTCTTAAATAATTTTGAATTAGGAAAGGATAGAAAAGCACAAAGAACTGAAATTTTATTTATTGAGAGATGTCTAGATTTATTAAAATCTGGTGGAAAAATGGGCATAGTTTTACCCGATGGAATATTAACCAACTCTTCACTTCAATATGTGAGAGATTTTATTAATAAAAATGCAAAAATATTAGCAGTTGTCTCTCTGCCACAGTTGGCATTTGTATCCTCTGGTGCAGGTGTTAAAGCATCATTATTATTTTTACAGAAGAAAAGGGAAGGAGAGAAAGCAAGTAATTATCCTATCTTTATGGCTATTACCAAACATATTGGCTATGACGCAACTGGAAGACCAGACGTTAATGATTTACCTAATATGTTAGGGGAATGGAAAAATTTTTTAAGAAATCCTAAAACGTATACAGGAGTATAAACTATGACCGAATGTTTTACAATTTATGCTGATGAAGTTGAGAATAGGATAGACCCTCATTTTTACAGACCTGAATTTTGGTTAATCAAAAATCTTGAAAAATCTAAGTGGAAAACATTAAAACTAGGAGATTTAATCGAGAAAATTAATTATGGTGCTTCTGTAAAAGCCTATCCTAAAGGCGAAATTCCCTTTTTAAGAATCCAAAATCTACAAGAAAACAAAGTAAAATTAGATAACTTAGTTTATGCTAAAAAATCAGAATTGATGGATTCTGATTATGTAAATGAGGGTGATTTTTTAATTTCTAGAAGTGGGACTATCGGAGTAGTTGCAAGAGTGCCTAAAGAAGCAGATAAATTTGCTTTTGGCTCTTTTATGATTCGGTTTAGATTAAAAGAAGATAAAAATATCAATCCCAAATATATAAGTTTATTTTTAAATAGTAGATTAGGTAAACTACAAACAACTCGTTCTAAAACAGGAGGTTTACAAGGAAATATTACGATTCCTGCAATTAAAAATATACGAATCCCTCTCCCACCTTTAGAAATACAAGATAAAATCGTCGCATTAATGGACAAAGCATATTCTCTTAAACGATTCAAAGAATCTGAAGCCGAGAAACTCTTAGACTCAATAAATAATCATGTTCTTAATGAATTGGGGATAAAACTGCCTGAATTACAAGATAAAATGGTTTATATAGTTAATTCTGATGAAGTCGTCCAGAACAAAAGGGCAGACTCTTATTATTACCAGCCGAAGTTTAAAGAAGTTGAGAAAGCTATAAAGAAAGGGAAGTTTGAGGTTAAGGAGTTGAAATATATTGCTGAAAAATTAGAAAGCGGACAAAGACCAAAAGGTGGTGTAAGACAAATTAGCGAAGGTGTGCCAAGTTTGGGTGGTGAGCATGTTTTAAGGGACGGAACAATTGCCACAAGCGACTTAAAGTTTATACCAATGGAATTTCATAAAAAACAATTAAAAAGTAAAGTTCAGAGAAAAGATATAATTATAGTAAAAGATGGGGCAACAACGGGGAAAATAGGGATTGTTCCTGAAGATTATCCTTTTGAAGAAGTAAACATAAATGAACATGTCTTTTTAATGAGAGTTAAACAAGAAGCAAATCCATACTTCGTATTTTCAATTCTTAAATCACAATTAGGTCAAATGCAAATAAATAGAGATATTACGGGTGGGACAATCATGGGGATAATTAGAGAAACAACAGAAGCCATTAAAATCCCTCTCCCCTTTCTTGCTGTTCAAAATAAAATCGCTGAAGAAGTGAAAAAGCGAATGCAAAAAGCAGAGCAGTTGCAGAAAGAAGCAAAAGAAGAATTGGAAAAAGCAAAACAAGAAGTTGAAAAATTAATTGAAGGTAAGTAAAATGCCACGAAAAACATTAACTGTTGAAGTCAAACCCGAAATTTTGAAGTGGGTTATTGGTAGTTCGGGTTGGAACGAAGAAGAAATAACTAAAAAACTGAAAATAAGCCAAAATATCCTTAATGGTTGGCTCAATAGAGAGACAAAACCAACTTTAAAGCAATTAGAAGATTTAGCCAAAATCGTCAAGAGACCGCTTACTGTATTCTTCTTATCTGAAGTACCTAAAGAAAAGCCACTTCCTAAAGATTATAGAATGCTTCCAGAGAAAGAAGGAAAATTTGATAAAAAAACAATATTAGCAATAAGAAGAGCAAGGAGACTTCAAAAAATAAGCAAAGAATTATCAGAAAACCTTAACACAAGTTTAGTTAAAGCAATCCCAACGATAAAATTATCAGAAAATCCTAAAGAAATAGCTGAAAAATACAGGGCAGAATTCAAGTTTGATGAAGGAACACAAAAGAAACTCAAAACATCCTATGAGGTTTTTAATTTTTTACGAGATATTATTGAGGACAAAAACATAATTGTTTTCCAAATACCTATGCCAGTGGAAGACGCAAGAGGATTTACTTTAGTTGATGATTCCTCTGCTGTTATTGTTGTTAATTCAAAAGACCTGATTGAAGCGAGAATATTTACACTTATGCATGAGGTTGGGCATGTTCTCCTAAATGAAAGTGGAGTTAGTATGCCTGAAAATACTTTATTTATTAAAAATGTTGCTGGTGTTGAAAAGTGGTGTAATGAGTTCTCATCAGCTTTTTTGCTTCCAGATATGTTAGCAAAAGCAGAGTTTAGTAAAAATAAAGAGGTTATAATAGAAACAAAAACATTAAACAAGCTTTCAAGAGCATTCAAAGTAAGCAAAGCAATGCTTCTTTACAATATGTCAAAATTAAATTTTATTTCAAAACAACAATATGATGCAGTTCTTGAAAGATATAAACCAGAAATTCTAAAACCAAAAGAAAAAGCAGAGAAAAAAGGCGGATTTAGGCCGACAGCAGACAAACAGTGCCTAAGCGAGAGAGGGCAGAAATTTGTTTCTCTTGTTGTTAATAATGTTGATAAAGGTTTTATCACGCACAGCGATGCATTAGATTATCTTTCAATCAAAGCAAAGAATTTAGATAAAGTAATA
>Ga0210017_1003739_pt1 | contig 12684 bp, 9 predicted proteins | sample CryGeyCG2014_020_FD_183966 | JGI IMG/M metagenome (GOLD analysis project Ga0210017, IMG submission 183966) | Groundwater microbial communities from aquifer - Crystal Geyser CG08_land_8/20/14_0.20 (SPAdes) (version 2) | ecosystem: Environmental > Aquatic > Deep subsurface > Groundwater | place... | reverse complement strand
AATAGTAAATGGTAAACAGCAAACAGCAAACAGCAAACAGCAAAGAGTAAAGAAAGAGAATAGAGGATAGGGGTTAGCGTAAAGCGTGAAGCGGAAAGCGTAAAGAGTTTTTTCAGGAAACTTCCATAGATACCCTTTACTCTTTGCGATTTACGGCAGTAACTCTTGCCTCTAATCTCTCATTTCCAGTCTCTGCTTTATTATGATCCTGAAACCTCTTAACGATCTATCCCTCATCGAGGAAGTAGCCTCTTCCGGAACTGCCCCCGTTTATCTGGTAGGCGGCTGCGTCAGAGACTGGTTTATAGGGGAAACCTGCCTGGACCTGGATTTTCTTTTTCCCTCTTATCCAGAAAAAGTAGCGGCTGAAATCTGCCGGAAACACGGCGGAGAATACAGGAAATTCGAAAAATTTCTGACCATAAGGGTTTTGATAAAGGGAAGAAGAATAGATCTCGCCTGTTTCAGGAAGGAAAAATACCCGTTTCCCGCGTCCTTGCCCGAGGTTAAAAAAGCAGGCGGCGTGGCGGAAGACCTCAAAAGAAGGGATTTCACGGCCAACGCCGTGGCTCTGGGGCTGAAGGGGCGGCGCCGCTTCGAGGTGCTGGATCCGTATAAAGGCCTTGAGGACGTAAAAAAAGGCGAATTAAGAATTCTGCATAAAAACAGTTTCAGGGACGATCCTACGAGGCTTTTCAGGGCCGCCAGGTTTTGCGGAAGATTCGCCTGGAAGCTTGAAAAAAGCACGGCGGCGAGCCTGAAAGAAGCGGTAAAAAAGAAATATCTTCAGCTGCTTTCAAGGGAAAGAATAAGAAACGAGATTCTTAAGATCCTGGCCGAGAAAGAGGCCTTCCCGGCCCTTAAGCTCCTTGAAAACTGGGGCGCGCTGAAAGACGTTCTGCCGGGGGCTAAAATAAGCCGGAAAATAGACGGGTTAAAAGATACGGAGATGAGACTCGCTTTTTTATGCGGTTCCGCCTCCGTACCCATGGAATCCCTCAGGTCCCTCAATCTCGAAAAAAAAACTTATAAGATGATAGCCGCGGCTTTGAAGCCTTATGTCGAAAAGAGAGCTCCGGCCGGCGAGGCCGGGTCCGGCCAGCGCGCCGTGCTTGAGCTTTTATGCCCCGGTAAAAAAAACGTAGTTTTTTCCGGCCTTCTTCTGGGCCCGGCGGAACTGAAAAAGCTGGGGGCGGAAAATATTTTTTGGAACGCCCTGCTGGAAAGAACGGCCGTTCTGCAGTGGCGCGGTTCGCTGAATTCCAGGGAGGAAGCCCTTAAACGCGCGCGTAAGGAACTTTCCGTCCTGAGAGCGGGGCGCAGAAGCTTCGGGGAGAAATCATGATAAAGACTCTTTTTTTATGCCTCGCGCTGGCCGCGCCGCCCGTTTTTTCCGGGGAAAAGAACGGGGAAACTGAGAATTATTCCATTTCAACCCATTCCGTCCTGGATTTCAAGGACGTCAAGGAGGGTTCCAGTCTGACCGGCAGCAGAACCTATAAACAGGTTTACTGGACCATTAACGACTCCGGCCACCCTCCCGCCATTTATCCTCTGGACGCCGGCGGGAAGATGATAAAACCGGAGTGGACGAAAACTTACAAGGGCGTAAAGATCCTGGACGCGCTTAATATAGACTGGGAATGGCTGACTTCCGACGGCGAAGGCAATCTTCTGATAGGCGACACTGGAAACAACAATAATTACAGGCGGGATCTGGCTTTCTACCTGATTTCCGAGCCTAACCCGTATATGGCGGTGGAGACCGGAATAACGGCGAAATATCCCCTGAGATATCCCGACCAGGACGCTTTTCCGCCGGACGAAGAAAATTTCAATTTTGACGCGGAAGCGGCCTATTATTACGAGGGAAGACTTTATCTCATCACCAAGAACAGGAGCGATACCCTGGCGAAAATTTACAAATTCGGGGAGTTGAAGCCCTGGCAGATGAACGTACCCGAAATATCCGGGACTTTCGATTTCGGAGGCATGGTGAGCGACGCGGAGGTTTCGCCGGACAAGAGTCATCTGGCAGTCTTGACTTACGATTACGTCTGGCTTTTTGAAAGACCGGAGAGCGGCGATTTCTTCAAGGGCCGCCGGGGGAAAAAAGAAATAAAGCTCGGGCAATGCGAAGGGATAGCTTTCGACGGGGACAAATTGCTCATAAGCAACGAACAAAGACATCTGTTTAAAATAAAGTTCAGAGAGATCCTTAAATAGGGCCTCGGGGATTCCGGCCGTTCTTATTTATGTCCGTCAAGAAAAAAAGAAACTCCTCCGAACCCGGTTTTTTTTCTAAAAGATACGGCTACGCCGGGCTTTTTGAAAAAATTCCCTACGTGATCTATTATCTTCAGCTCAGGCCCTCCAAAAAACTTCTCTACGTGAACCCGGCTCTTTTCGAAATGACCGGCTATACCAGGGAGGAGGCGTGTCTCGCGGGCGGGGAGTTCTTTGAAAAAATAAGGCATCCCGGGGACGCCGCGAAATATCCGGTTTTACCGGGACCAGCCGCCGGAAAGGAAAATCTTAAAATGAGGTGGTTCAGGAAAGACGGAACGGTTATCTGGGTCGAAACGATTGTGGTGCCGGTGAGCGACGGGACGGGGAAGCTTGTCGCCGTGCAGGGCGTGGTCAGGGATATCACGGCCGAGAACGCCTACAGGGAAGAGATAGACAGGTACACTAAAGAGCTAATAATTTTTTCCAACGTGGATTACGTTTTTTTGAAATTCAAGGACGAAAGCGTCTACCAGAAAATATTGGAGATACTTCTTGATATAACCCGCAGCCGAAGCGGATTTATGGGTTTTTTAGACGCCGGGGGGGATATTAAAATAAGAGCGGCGACCAACGATATGCGCCGCCTTCCGGGTTTTTCCGGCAGGATCCGGAGCGGGGAGTGCGGGAAATCCAAAGCCATCTGGGCGCGTTCTCTCGCCGCCGGCAAGCTCCTGTTTTCCAATAAAAAAACTTTTGTCGCTTTCGGAGGGCGCGGGCCGGCTAACGCGGTTTCCGTTCCCATAATGCACGAAGAAAAGGCGCTGGGGATCCTTCTGCTGGCCGACAAGAAAGACGGCTACAGTCCGCGGGATATGGGGATTATGGAAAAGATTTCCAGGCATATTTCCGACAGGATTTACGGAATTTTGGAGACGGAAAAACTTAAGGAAATAGAGAAAAAAATGGCCGAAAACGCCATGAACGCGCAGAAGATGGAATCTCTCGGCGCGCTGGCCGGCGGAATAGCCCACGATTTCAACAATCTCCTGCTGGGCATAATGGCCAATCTTTCTTTCGTCAAAGAAAAGGCGAGAGATAAGGAATTGCTGAAAAGCATAGATGACGCGGAAATTTATCTCGACGGCGCGGCGAGACTGGCAAGACAATTTATCGTTTTTTCCAAGGGGGGGGCGCCGGTGAAGGAAAGAGTGGAGTCTGCTCCTTTCCTTAATTCGGTCTTTTCCCTCGGCACCAGAGGCTTCAAATGCCGGGTCGACGTCCGCCTGGAGCCCGGACTCAGGGCTATGAAGATAGACAGAGGGCAGATGACCCAGATGTTCACCAATATCACCATCAACGCCATGCAGGCCCTTAAAAAATCCCGGTCTCCGCTTATCAAAATAAACGCCGGAAACATTTCCCTCGCGAAAGGCGAAATACCGGACCTGCCGCCAGGGCGATATCTTAAAATTTCCGTGGCCGACAACGGCGAAGGCATATCCGCCGGGAACATAAAGAAAATTTTCCAGCCCTTTTTCACGACCAGGGAAAAAGGGCACGGCCTGGGCCTTTATATGGCCTATTTCATAGCGAAAAAACACGGCGGGATAATAGAGGTGAAGTCGGAAAGGGGGGAGGGCTCGGTTTTTGAAGTCTATCTGCCTTCCTGCGAGGAGAAAGAGGATGCGCAGGAAAAGAAGGTTTTGGCGGGGGAAACGGCGGGGCTGAACGTCCTCATTTTGGACGACGAGGAAATAATACTCAATTCGATGAAAAGGATACTGGGCTCCATGAAATTCAGGGTTTTTACGGCCCTGACCAGCGCGGAGGCTTTTAAAATCGTCGGAAAAGAGAGGATAGACATAGCGCTTCTGGACCTTACTCTTAAAGGGGATATCACCGGCGGCGAAGTCAGCCGGAGAATAAAAAAAATGGACGCCAGGGTTTACACGGTGGCGTCCAGCGGTTACAGCGATGACGAAGTGCTCAGCGATTACAGGAGATACGGCTTTGACGACATCCTGCCCAAGCCCTACAAGATGGATTCGCTGAAAAAGATAGTGGCGGGATATCTGGCCAAAAAGCGCTGAACCCGCGGCGACTACTTGTCTGAAAGCAGAGCCTTGGCGGAGGCGAGCACTTTGTTTATATCGTAAGGCTTAATGGTAAAGACGGTATTTTCCGAAAGCCTGATCCTGTTTATAAATTCATAATAGCCCGAAGTCAGGATTATTTTCAACGTGGGGTTAAGTTCAAGGAATTCGTTTATATGGTCCAGAGTTTTTCCGTCCTGAACCACCACGTCGGCGAATAAGAGGTCCACTTTATTTTTGGAAAGGGATTCAAGGGCGTGTTTTATGTCTTTCGAAACGTAAACCTTGAAGCCTTCCAGCTCAAAAGACGTTTTGACCAGGTTTACGAGGTCTTCGTCGTCCTCTATTATAAGAACCGTTTTATTCATGCGTTCCCCCCAGCTGAGCCTTTTTCCCCAGCGTTATTCTGAACTCCGTTCCCCGGCCCTGTTCGCTTTCAACCCTTATCTCGGCGGAATGCCTCCTGCTTATGCCGTAGACCATGGCCAGCCCCAAACCTTCCTTTTTCGGCTTCGTGGTGAAAAACGGTTCAAAAAGTCTGGCCGCGTGTTCTTTCTCTATACCCGCGCCGTTGTCGGAAATTTTTATTTCGGTTCCGGCGGCGGTTTTTTTAACCGAAAGCCGGATAAGTCCGCCGGCGGGGTTTACCGCTTCGGCGGCGTTGCGCAGGAGCAGGACGACAAGCTCTTTCAGCTGTTCAGTATTCACCGGCTCTTTGCCGGTGTTCTCCGCAGAAAGTTTCAAAACGGCCGGCTTCGCGTTTTTTATCAGCTCAGGGAAAATTTTTTTCAGAAAAAGGCCCATATCGGTTCTTTCCCTGCCCGGAATTTTCCTCCGGGAAAAAACCAGCAGTTTCCGGTTGAGTTCCGCCGCTTTCCCGGCGGCCCTGTTTATTTCTCCGAGGTCGGCGGCTGCCTGGGAAGAAACGTCGGGAGCGGCCAGGAGGAGCGCGGTATAGGCTTCTATGGCGGCGAGCGTGTTGTTGTAATCGTGGGCTATGACCGAAACCGTTCTGGCGGCGGTCTCGAGCCTTTCGTCTGAAAACAGCTTGAGTTTTAACTTTGAAGGCATAGGGTAAGTATACAAAATTATAAAAAGTCGATGAGAAGCAAAGCGGCAAAGGGACAAAGGGGTGACGAAGTAATTAAGAGATTGAGAGATTAAGAAATTAAGGAACTAAAAAAATAAGAAAAAATAGAAAAGAGTTGAAAAGTTAGAACGTTGGAAAGTTTAAAAGTTGACAGGTTGAAAGTTTGAAGCTTGAGACTTGTAACTTGAAAGAGGGGCAAAGGCGATGAGGGCGTTTTTTCTGGCAAAAAAAATCCAGCGCTACAAGGCTTAGCATTATGTCTTGGGGACTATGCTTTGGGTTTGGGGGTTAGGGGGGCGCACATGTAACGCTGGATAAATTTACGCCCCGCGGAAAAATCAGGTTGTCTTACTTGAAGTCTTACCGCGGTTCATTTCATGTTGTGTTTCCGGCGGGGCTGTTAAATTCGTTTTCAAAGAACTCTATAAGATTATTGTAGCTTAAACGGTTCAAATAAACCTCAAATCCTTCTCAAAAAAATTCTTGTTTACCCCGTCAGGAGCCGGGGACAAAGCCCGGAGTTTCAGCCGGTAATTTAAAACCGCCGGCTGTTACCGCGAAGGGCGTGTTTTCTCTAACGGGGTTTATTTTTTGCGCCGAGCTGGGATTTTTTTCTGAAGCTGTTTATTATGCGGGCGGCTTTTTTCGTGGCTTTTTGTATGATTTTGAATTCTTTTTCCAGCTCCAGGTTCCCGGGAAGAGCCTCGGAGATGAGGTCGGCGTAGCCGGAGATGGTTGCGAGTGTGTTGTTAATGTCGTGGGAAAGATCGCTGGTCATCAATTTTATTTTTTCCCTGGCTTTCATAAGGGCCAGTTCGCTTTCCAGCTTTCTGAGCTTGCTTATATCCCTGGTTATGCCGAGGATGAACTTTATTTCACCGTTCTCGGCTTTAAGGGGGCTTCTTATCACGTTGTAAACGCGTTTTTTCCCGCGTATGACGGATTCTCTCGTAGTGACCGTCGTTTTTCCGGCCAGCACCTCTTTTTCGTTTTCGCTTATCTGCGCGGCCAGCTCAGGGGGGCAGAAATCTTCGTCCCTTACGCCTGGGATGTTTTCCGGTTTGAGCCCGAAGATGTCCCCGCAGGCCTTGTTGCCTTTTACATAGAAGCCTTTGAAATCCTTCACGAAAATGGCGTCTTTGGCCGAGTTGAAAATTTTATCCAGAAGCTCCCGGTTTTCCATGAGCTCCCTTTGAGTTCTGCTTTGCTCGGTGACGTCCCTTATGGCCCCGATTATTTTAATTGCTTTGCCTTTTTCGAGGATCAGAGAGGATTTCTGGTCGCCCTGAAAAAAAGTTCCGTCTTTTTTCAATATCCTGTACCGGAGCGAGTTGGCCGTCTTTCCTGTCCTCATCGCCTTTTTAAACGCTTTCATTACGAAGATTTTGTCTTCCGGATGGGCGAATTCGGCGACGGAATGTCCGACTACTTCTTCCTTTTTGTAGCCGTAGTCCTGAACCCTTTTGTTCATGTATTCTATTATCCCGTTTTTGTTCACCACATAGATTATATTCCTGGTGTTTTCTATCAATTCCCTGAAGCTTTTTTCGGATTTTTCCAGTTTGGTCATTTTTATGAGATGGTAAACGAGCATGGCGTAAAAATTAGCCATACGCGAGAGATATCCCAGGTCGTCGGGGGTGTAGGGGTCTTTTTTATTCGCCAGAGCCAGTATCCCGACAGTTTTTCCCCTTATTATGGCCGGCGCGGCCAGAAATTTATTTATCCTTATATGGCCCTTCGGAACGCCGGCGCTTCTGCAATCCTTCCCGGGACGGTTGGTCAGCAGCGGTTTCCCGTTCTTTACGACCCAGCCGAAAAGATTGTCGAATTTGTCAAAAACGGCGGTTTTGTTCTTCATCCTGCAGGCCGGGCACATCTCGCCGGTCAGGGTGGGGATTATGAGCTTTCCCGTCCCTTCTTCGAGGTGCCCCGCGAAGCCGAAAGGGCTGCCGGTGTCTTTTTTTATTATTTTCAGGATATTTTTGGAGGTTTTTTTGAAATTCGGATTTTTTTCCAGCAGGTAGTTTTTTATCAGTTTGCAGGTGGAATTGCCGTTTTTCAGCGGGGTCATAAGTCGAACTTATAGCCGTGGCCGGTGACGCTTTTTATTTTCCCGCTCAGTTTTTCGCCCAGTTTTTTTCTGAGACTGGAAATATGGCTTTCTACGGTGTGAGGGTTGTTGTATCTGGCCGGGTCGTAGCCCCAGACCAGGTCCAGCAGGTCATTATGCGAAAAAATCCTCCCCTTGCCTTTTACGAGCGTCAGCAGGAGATCGAACTCCTTGCGCGTAAGCGGGATTTCGTTATCGCCCCTGACGACTTGTCTTTTACTGGGCGATATCAAGACGTTTTCAATTTTTATAGCGTCGTTTTTTCTGCTTGGTTTGGACCTTTGTATTATGTTTTTCATCTTGGCGAAAAGGACCGGCATGGAAAAGGGCTTTACTATGTAGTCGTCGCTGCCGCGGGTATAACCCTCTATCATGTCTATTTCGGAAATTTTCTTTCCCGACATCAATATTATAGGCAGGTCAGCGGTTTTTTGTGAGTCTCTTATGGATTTTACGAGTTCGACCCCGCTCATTCCCGGCATTTCCACGTCGCTTATGACGAGGTCCACCTTGTTTTTGCTTAAAACGGAAAGCGCGTCTTTGGCTTTAAAAGCCTTTAAAACCCTGAAAGAATTGCTTTCCAGATACCTGGCCAGAAGAACGGCAAAATCTTTGTCGTCGTCCACGACTAGAACAACACCGGACATAGGGCCCCCTTAGTCCTTGAGTATCTTTTCATTCTACTAAATTTTCCCGCTTTTTGAGTTTTTTTTCTTTGATATAATTATAGTGTATGATCCAGCCACCCGCTTATTCAGGCGCCCGATTAACCGCTGAAAGCGGGCATTTCTACCGGAACGGGGGCCTGAATTATCAGGATAAAAACACCCTTTTTCCACCGACGCCTACTAACAGTCTGCTGAAAAACCCCCATATGGCGTCTTTTTGCCGCTTTTGGGCTACGCTCTCGCGTCCCATTCCTCTTAACCCTTTTGGAAGGGACTGTCCCGCGGGACGACACATCGGCTTACAGTCCTGTCCCATACGGTTGAATCGTGTCCGCAGCGCGCGCATAACCGCGGCAAAGTCCACCCATTGGAGAATGCGGAACAGCCCCTCCGGGGCCACAGGTGCCGCAAGTTATACGAGCGGCCTCGCCTCGTGTCGCTTCGGCTCGCCTCAAAATCAGCTGAAAATACATCTAAGAAGACTTTTTCAGCAGACTGCTAAGAGAAAGTTTTTTCTTGTTTTATACGGCGAAGTTTCGATTCGCAGGCGGGCGGCCGGATGAAGACCCGACCGGGGGAAGGAGATATCCAGTACCTCAAAGGCGTGGGGCCTGTCAGGGCCGCCCTTCTGGCCAAACTGGACCTGTTCAGGATAGAAGACCTGCTTTTTTATTTTCCGCGCGCCTGGCAGGATCGGCGTCTCAAAAAGGAAAAGAGCTCTTCCCTTCTGCAGAGCGCGGACGTTTTCCTCGGTACGGTGCTGGAAAGTTCCGAGCTTTACACCTCCACTTCGCTGAGAATTTTTAAAGCGGTTCTGGCCGAGGGCCAGCTCAGGCTCGAGGGGGCCTTTTTTAAAAGGCATAACAGGCGTTTCGACGTTTTCTCGGGCTTGAAAAAAGATTTTAAAAAAGGGGAGCGGATCTGGCTGGTCGGGAAGCTGGAAGACGACTTTTTTTCTCCCAAAATGAGGGTGGAGGAATATTACCTCTCCCGGGACCTTTCCGCCGAGCTCAAACATATCAACAGGATAGTTCCGGTCTATCCGGTCACCGAAGGTTTAACCCAGAAATTCATGCGGGAAACGGTTTTCAGGGCTTTGAGCGGAAGGCCGGCCTCGGCGCGCGGTTTCCTCCCGGGAAACCTGGAGAAAAAAAGATCTTTGCCGGGGCGCGAGGAATCCCTTAAAAGAATACATTTTCCGGGGAACGTTTCCGAGCTCGAGGGCGCCAGGAAAAGATTTGTCTACGAGGAGCTTTTTCTGCTGGCCCTGGCCTGGGCGGTGAAAAAAAGACAGTCGAGGGAAATCAGCAAGGATTTCGGCTACCGCGTGAAAAAAACGCTCCTTACGCCCTTCAGGGAGAATCTGGGTTTTGAATTCACGGGCGCGCAGAAAAAAGCCATAAACGAGATTTTTTCGGATATGCTGGCCGCAAAGCCCATGGCGCGGCTTTTACAGGGCGACGTGGGGTCCGGTAAAACCGTGGCCGCGCTCAGCGCCTGCCTGCTCGCGGCGGAAAACGGCCGGCAGTGCGCTTTTATGGCTCCGACGGAGATCCTGGCCGGGCAGCATTTTTTCACCTTTAAGAAATTTCTCAAAGGCCTGCCGGTGAGGTTCGAGCTCCTGACCTCCGGAACGCCGGCCAAGAAAAAAAAGGAAATTCTGGGGAAGGCGGCCAAAGGAGAAATAGACATATTGATAGGCACGCATTCGCTCATAGAGGGAGCGGTCTCTTTCAAAAACCTCTCTTTAATAGTAATAGACGAACAGCATCGTTTCGGGGTGAGGCAAAGGGCGGCTCTCAGAAGGAAGGGAGAGAAGGCGGATATGCTTATCATGACCGCCACCCCCATCCCCCGCACGCTTTTTCTTTCTCTTTACGGCGATCTGGACCTTTCCACCCTGGACGAGATGCCTCCGGGCAGAAAGCCCGTAGAGACGGCCAGAGTGCCGGAAAAAGAAGCTTTTGAAAAAACCGCCGGATATCTCTCCCGTGGCCTCAAGGCTTATATGGTTTATCCGGTCATAGAGGAATCTTCGGCCGAGCTTAAGTCGGTAAAGGAAGAATATGAGAAAATCAGGGACAGGTTCGGGGGAATTCCGGTTTACATGATGCACGGAAAAATGAAAGCGGCGGAAAAACAGAGGACCATGGAAGCTTTTTCGTCTCCAGGCCCCGGGGCGCTGGTGGCGACCCAGGTGATAGAGGTAGGCATAGACGTCCCGGAAGCCTGCGTCATGGTGATACAGAACGCGGAGAGGTTCGGCCTGGCCAGCCTCCACCAGCTCAGGGGCAGGGTGGGAAGGGGAGAGCACGAATCGGCCTGCTTTTTGGTCAGCGAAAACCCCGGAGAAGAGGCCCTTGAAAGGATAAAAGCCATGTGTTCCACGAACAGCGGTTTTGAATTAAGCGAAAAAGACGCCTACCTCAGGGGAATAGGGGAAATACTCGGCGTCAGACAGCACGGCGATATGGAGTTCAGGATAGCCTCGCTTTATGAAGACCGGGAGATATTCGCCCAGGCTTTGGCCGACAGGGATGAGCTCCTTAAGCGGGACCCTTTTCTTTCGCTGCCGGAAAACGGGGAACTTAAAAAGGAGCTTTTTGAAATTTACGGGACCAGGTGGAATATAATAGATTTGAACTAAAAGAGAAAATAGAAATTGAGAGATTAAGAGATTGAGTCCGGGAAAAGAGGAAAACGCGTAAGCGCTTAATTTCTATTGTCTTAATTACTGAATCTCTATCCCTTATTTTTCGGTCATGAAAGGATACTTGTAGTCGTAAGGCGGCACGAAGTTTTCCTTGACGGCTCTCGGCGAGGTCCAGCGCACGAGGTTGAGGAAGCTGCCCGCCTTGTCGTTCGTCCCGGAGGATCTGGCTCCGCCGAAAGGCTGCTGGGAAACCACGGCCCCCGTGGGTTTGTCGTTTATATAGAAATTTCCCGCGGCCTGCTCGAGGGCCTCCTCCGCCTGCATTATCGCCAGCCTGTCCTGCGCGAAGATGGCCCCGGTAAGCGCGTAAGGCGAGGTTTTGTCGCAGAGTTCCAGGGTCTCGGCGTATTTGCCGTCCTCGTAAACGTAGACCGTCATCACGGGCCCGAATATCTCCTCGCGCATGGTTTTGAAATCCGGCTGCAGGGCCTGGATAAGAGTAGGCTCTATAAAATACCCTTCGCCGTCTTCGCATTCGCCCCCGGCCAGTATTCTGGCGTCCTTGGATTTCCCGGCGAATTCCAGATAAGTTCTTATATTTTCAAAGGCCGATTTATCTATGACGGCGTTCATAAAGTTGGTGAAGTCTTCGGCCGGTCCCATCTTTATCGATTTTATCTGGTCCACAAGCTCGTCCTTTATCGCGTTCCAGACGCTTTGGGGGATATAGGCCCTGGAAGCCGCGGAGCACTTCTGCCCCTGATATTCGAAAGAACCCCTGACTATCGCCGTAATGAGGGCTTTGCGGTCGCAGGATTCGTGGGCAAAAATGAAATCCTTGCCCCCGGTTTCCCCGACTATTCTCGGATAGCCCCTGTAGTTGTCCAGGTTTTTCACTATGGCGGACCACATCCCTTTGAAAACGGCGGTCGAGCCGGTAAAGTGGAGGCCCATGAAATCAGGATTGTTCAGGACGGGATTCCCTACCTCTCCGCCGGAGCCCGGCACCATGTTTATCACTCCGTCCGGAAGGCCGGCGGCCTGCCAGAGTTTCATCAGTTGGTAACCGGAATAGACGGCGGTGGAGGCGGGTTTCCAGATCACCGTGTTTCCCATCACGGCGGGCGCCGTGGGGAGATTGCCCGCTATGGAGGTAAAGTTAAAAGGGGTTACGGCGAAAATGAAACCTTCGAGAGGCCTGTAATTCACGTAGTTCCAGGTGGGCCTGGGGGAATAAGGCTGCTGGTTATAGATCTGTTCGGCGTAGAAGGTGTTGAATCTGTAAAAATCCACCAGTTCGCAAGCCGAGTCTATTTCGGCCTGAAAAGGGTTTTTGGACTGACCGAGCATGGTCGCCGCGTTGAGGGTTTGTCTCCAGGGTCCGGCCAGCAGTTCGGCAGCCTTCAAAAAAACGCTGGCCCTCTGATGCCAGGGCATCCGAGCCCAGATTTTTTTGGCTTTCCGGCTTTCGTCCGCCGCCAACTGCACTTCTTTCGCCGTGGCTTTGTGATATCTGGCTATTATTTTTTTGTTTTCGTGGGGTATGACCACATCGGCGGTTTTTCCGGTGCGTATCTCTTTTCCGCCTATTATGAGCGGGATGTCCAGGACCTGGCCTTTCAGTTCCGCCAGTTTGGCTTTTAATTCTTTCTTTTCCGGCGTTCCCGGGGCATAGCCCAGTATGGGTTCGTTCTGCGGTTTCGGCACCTGAAATATGGTATTCATTTTTTCCTCCGTAATGACGGCAGATTAAGATCAAGGCTGAGAAAGTTTAGGGTTCGGAGTTTAGAGTCGGTTTATCAAGCTCTCTGAACTTGATTACTGTTTTCTTATCAACC
>Ga0210017_1003731_pt1 | contig 12702 bp, 12 predicted proteins | sample CryGeyCG2014_020_FD_183966 | JGI IMG/M metagenome (GOLD analysis project Ga0210017, IMG submission 183966) | Groundwater microbial communities from aquifer - Crystal Geyser CG08_land_8/20/14_0.20 (SPAdes) (version 2) | ecosystem: Environmental > Aquatic > Deep subsurface > Groundwater | place... | reverse complement strand
CAATTACGGTGTGAAACCTTAGAAGAAAAAAGTTTGCAGAATACTCTGTTTAAAAACAGATGACCCACTTTTTTGTGGGTCTTTTTATTTCCGCCCGAGAGTTTTTCTCTAGGGGTTTTCTTGACAATCTTTAGATAAAGACCTATAAGATAATTAGCACAAATGGAGGGTGAAAAATTGCAAAAAACCGTTTCTTTAAAAAAAGTAGTTAATCCGCTTAAGATAGTAACGATACAACAAGTACAAACCCAATGCCCGATGGAGTCAGAAATATTTGAAGACTTCAATTTCAAACACTGTCTAGATTGTTCCTTTGTTGTCATTATTGAAGGGAAAGAAGGTGGCAGTTGTGGCTGGTACGAATATGTAACTGAAATTCTCAAGGAAAGAAGTGAGAGAGAGGACGATGAGTTTGGTGCCGACATTCCGACAGATTATTACACAACGATTCCATGTGCAAACTGTGGTTCTGAAATCCAATTCTATTCTAGCTATAGCACATTTACTCGTGGTGTCGACAAAAAGAAATGCCCAAAGTGCGGCTTGCCACATGCCTTCTTGAGACATGAGAAAGGAACGAAAGAAGTCTTTGCTATTCCCATAAAACAATGGGACGAAAAACATCCTGAGAAGTAATCAGCAATTTAATAAAAAAATTGGAAGAAAATTCTTCAATAGAGGCAAAAATTCCCATTTTTTTGTCTCTTTTTTATTTCCGCCCGAGAGTTTTTCGGACTTGATTTTCTATAGAACATTGCTATATTAGATGTAGTTCTTCAAGAAATTGGTGATGTATAATGGCTAAGAAACCTAAAGAAAAGAAAATTCCCTGTATTTTTGGTGCTGAAATCCACGAAGACTGTCCAGTAAGAAAAGAGCTTGGTAGACCAGACATATCAAGGTGGATAAAGCCAAAAGACGAAACTATAGAGGATATTGCTAACGTTGTAACATCTATGATTAAGATTGAATTCACATCATTAGCACCTTTTTGCAAATGTTGTCCCTTCTTAGCAAAGAAGAAGTTAGAAAATAGAAACTAATAGGGTAGTTTATTAAAAATCTACCCTCTTTTTTATTTCCAGCCGAGAAGTTTCTCTCGGACCGTTGCTCTTGACAAATTATATGTATTTGCTATAATAGAGGTGTAAGAATGAAGATAGTTCTTTGATAAAAATTTATAGAGGGGAAGGACGAGATTTCACCTCCAGAGAGGAAATCAAAACTGGTTTCTTGCCTGGAGGTGAAACCATGCCAAGATCAAGACCTTTTGAAGAGCTCAGGATCAGGGCAACCAGTCATCGACACGGCGACGCACCGCTGTCAGTTACCTTAGGCGACGATTTTCTGAAGGCAATAGTGCGGGGAGAAATTTCTCCCAGCACAACATTCAACCTCGCCTTAAAGGGAACAGCGTGTATAGATTGCGCTAAAGCGTGCAGATGGCTGGCCGTAATCCGTCGGGATTATGGTGAGGAAAAGGCCAAAGAAGTGTGGGGCCTAATGTAGATTTTTCAAAAATAAAACCACCTTCCCCTCTTTTTTTTCGAGCCCATAAGTAATTTGTGGGTTGGAAAAAGCCTCGAACCATTCGAGTTCGAGGTAGAAGATAGTTCTTTGATAAAATATAAGGGGAAGAAAATTTCATGCCGTAGAGAAGGAATCATAATTGGTTTCTTGCCTACGGCATGAAACAAAGGAGGTGATAAAAGTTGGAAAATACAGAAAGTAGGAAAATGAAAGTAAACCTGCTTATGAACAAAGCCTTTTTGCAAGCGGAAGAAGGCGGTGATACCCTCAGAAAACTTGTGGCAGATGAACTTGCGGCAATTAAGAAAAAGCAAACTAAGCTCTCAGAATCAGAAAAGCAGTTTCAGGTAGATGTTCTCAAATATCTAGCCAAGAGGGCACGGTATGGTGCGGCAATAGATGAGCTTCTTGCTCTAGTTCAGAAGGATCCCGAGATAGCCGAAAGCGCTACACAGAAGGCCGTCGACGAATTCGAAAAACTTCTTAATGACCTCTTAACAAGCCAGGAGAAACTCGAAGAGTATCTGCGAGGTAATCTTCAACCATTGCTGAATCTGATTCAAGGCATAGAGTAAAAAACACCTCATCCCCCCCTTTTTTTTCGAGCCCATAAATATTTGTGGGTTGGAAAAAGGAGTAGTTCTTTGACAACATAGAAGGGGAAGAAAGATACATTCGCCTCCAGATAGGAAATCAGGATTGGTTTCTTGCCTGGAGGCGAAAAGTATGGAACCAGGTTTTCGCTCTTGGTATAAAGAGAAGATCAAGGAAGCTTCAAAGGGTTTACTTAAGCTCTTCGCTAAACCATTCAAGAAAACTCTAAGGCTAGTTGAGAGGGTAATCGAGAAGATCCTCGATCCAGTGGATCCCTTCATCGAAGCTATGATAGCTCTAGTGGGTGGTATAACCGTGCTGATAGTTCTACTCCTTGCCATGTTTAGTGTTCTGCCACCAGTCTACTGCCTGTATTCTTTGATAACAGCACCAATCTACATTACACTGTTTGCACACAGTTATTACAGAGACTTATGGCCTTATTTGCAAAGAGAGCGATTTCCACCTTTGCCATAAACATATATTGTCTAAAACATCTTTCTTCCCCTCTTTTTTATTTTTGGTCAAGAAATTCTTTCTTGCAGAAACCTTCTTTTTTCTTCATAATAGAATCAGGAAAACTAACATGGTCAAAAAGCCAAAATCTATTGAAACTACTCGGGTAGTAATTGTTGGAACAGGCAGGGTCGGAGCTACAACTGCTTTCACCTTAATGATTCAAGGCATCGCTTCAGAAGTAGTCCTGATTGATATTGATAAAAATAAGTGTATTGGAGAAGCCTTAGATTTAATGCACGGTGTTTCTTTCGTTAAACCAGTACATATCTGGTGCGGTGACTATAAAGATTGTGAAAATGCTGATATTATTGTAATTTGTGCTGGGGCAAACAGAAACCTGGTCAAAGTCGCTTAGGTTTAACTAAACCTAATGCCAAAATTGTATCTGGGATTGTAAGGAAGATTGTAAAGAATATAACGAAATATACACAAGAAGCTATTATTTTAGTTGCCACAAATCCTTTAGATATAATGACATATGTTGCACTCAAAGTTTCTGGTTTACCTCCTCATCAAGTTTTCGGCACAGGAACAAACCTAGATTCTTCTCGTTTCCGCTGGCTATTGGCTGAAAAATTTGGTTTAGCTGCTACCAGTATGCATGCATTTTTAATTGGGGAGCATGGCGACACTTCTGTACCAGTATTTTCTCATGCAAATGTAATGGGGAAAAATATTACAGAATTACCTGGATATAGTTCATCAGCCGCTAAAGAAGTTTATCAGAAAACCAAAAATGCAGCTTATGATATTATTCAGAAAAAAGGAGCAACATATTATGCCATAGCTTTAAGCATTGCCGAAATTATTCGTGCTATTCTTTACGATGAAAACCATGTTTTACTTGTCTCTTCACTTTTAACTGGTCAATATGGAATAAAAGATGTTTGTTTGAGCCTACCTTCGGTCATTGGACGGACAGGTATAAAGAAAGTAATTAAAGTTGACCTTACACCTGATGAATTAGAGAAATTAAAAAAATCAGCCAAAGTTATTAAAGAGAAAGTTAAAAAATTGAAATATAAGTAAAGAAAGATTGGTGGACAACAGCTTTTTGCCGTTGTCATGACAACAATTTTCCTCTATATTTTATTAAAAACTGGTATCACAAAGCATTCCGTTGTCCACTGCCAGTAGGTTCTAACATCCTTCAAGCCCCGCAGCCAGCCTGAGCGCGGTTCGAGAGACCGAGCCGCGTCAAAACCGCCCATCGCTGGGCAGTTTTTATTTTGACTTGAATTTTTTAAAAATCGGGTAATTTTGGTGTTTTCTTTTGCTCGCGACCTCGCCCTTATTTTATGTCCAAAAAAGGCCGGGAAAAAGTCAAAAATAAAAGAACCAACAACGGAGCTAATAACTAATCGTCCTGTCTTGCAAGAATTGTTTGAGGACATAAAGCAATTAGAAAAATTGATAAAGATTATTTAGCTTACAAATTGATAGGTTTGCCCGTTTTCCAGAAGATTTTTATCGGCTAATAAAGATTTGATACCTCTAATCCAGCAAAGATTTTGAGAAACATAATGCTTACTTTTATTCAATTTGAATTGAATTAGCTTCCGTATAGAAAGAACCAGAGATAAAATGTTTGAGGGTGTCAGAAAAGAGGCGACAAAATATGACATTTGGTATATAATGAAAAAAGTATGGAGAAATTATTAACACTCAAAGAAACAGCTAAAATATTGCGGGTTAGCGAACGCACGATTATGCGTTATCTTAAATCCGGGAAGCTAAAAGCTTCCAAGGCCGGCCAATGGCGAATTGGACAGAACGACCTTAAAAAATTTTTAGAAAAACACTCAAATGTCAAAAAAAATAAAAAGAGAAAATTAATTTAAAATTATGGCAAGAATAAAAGATTTACCCAAAATAGAACGACCACGGGAAAGATTTTTAGAAAAAGGGCCAGACGCTCTATCTAAGAGCGAGCTTTTGGCAATTTTGATTGGCAGTGGAATTAAAGGAAAAAATGTCAAACAGCTTTCTGAACAGATAATCAGAAAGTTTGGAAATAAATTTTTAGACATAACAACCGATGAGCTTTTGGAAATTCCTGGTATTGGAAAAGCTAAAGCCTTACAGATTGTCTCTGCTCTAGCACTAGTCAAAAGATTTTATGAAGAATTAGGACCAAAAGATAATATTGTTTTATCTGTACAAGATGCTGTTTCCCTAACTTCTGAAATTCGAGACAAGAAAAAAGAATATTTAGTATGTCTCTATCTCAACGCAAGAAATGCTTTATTAAAAAAGGAAATTATATCAATTGGCATATTAGATAAAAACATAATTCATCCAAGAGAGATTTTTGGGCCTGCCGTTGAGTTGCGTGCGGCCAGTGTCGTTTTGCTTCATAACCACCCTTCGGGAGACGTTAGCCCAAGCAAGCAAGATATAGAGGTTATAAATAAAATTCTGGAAGCAGGCAAAATAATGGGCGTGAACGTTATCGACTTTATTATTGTTAGCGAAAGCAATATACACAGCACTTTTACAGATTTACAGACATCAGAAAGTAAAACAACGCATTATATTTCTGATGGCGTCCAAAAATCTCTTTTTGACTTATTAGAAACCGAGAGACCCGCTTATGAAATAAGCGCGGAAAGAATTAAAGAAAATTATTTTTATATCCCACAAATCAAAGAAAATCACATTCAACTACACAACCGTAGATATATCGGAAGCAAACACAAGTTAATTGAATGGATTTTTTCCATAATTAACAAGGAGTGCGAAGGAGGTTCTTTCGCTGATATTTTTGCAGGAACAGGCGTTGTATCAGCCGTAGCCGCGAAACACTTCAAAAAAATTATACTAAATGATTTTCTTTATTCTAACTACGCAATATATCAAGCCTTTTTCGGCGATGGGGTATGGGATAAAAATAAAATAGATAACATTATTAAAGATTATAACAATATTTCTGGCGAGGATTTAGAAAATAACTATTTTTCTAACTATTTTGGTGATAAATATTTTGGTCATAATACATCAAAAATTATTGGTTTTATCAGAGATAATATTGAGAAGAATAGAAATAAACTAACAGATAGAGAGTATTACATACTCATCGCGTCACTGCTTTATGCAGTGGATAAAGTTGCAAATACTGTCGGACATTACGATGCGTACTTTAAAAAAGAATACATAAATGACGAATTTTTTATGAAACCCATTGATCCTATCAAGGTTGGAGAAGTATCTATTTTTAGAGAAGATGCTAACCTTTTGGTAAAAAAGATTAAAGCGGATGTAGTCTACATTGATCCGCCTTATAACTCCAGACAATATAGCCGGTTTTATCATGTACTTGAAACGCTCACTAAATGGGACAAGCCCAAATTATACGGCGTAGCGTTAAAACCAAACCCAGAAAATATGAGTGATTATTGTAGAAGTAGCGCAAAGGACAGGCTCGCAGAACTTGTAAGAGATATCGACGCCAGATATTTGGTTGTTTCGTATAACAATACTTACGATTCCAAAAGCAATTCATCAAAAAACAAGATTGCGCTTCAAGAAATTGAAAAGATATTACAGAGAAAAGGTAAAACTAAAGTTTTTGAAAAAGATTATAGGCACTTTAATGCTGGGAACACAAATTTTAGTAACCATAAAGAATACTTATTTGTAACCAAGGTTTAACCATGAGTAATAAAATCAAAAGATCCCCGTTATTTTATGTTGGGGATAAATACAAGCTAATAGGGCAAATAAAAAGTTTATTTCCAGAAGAAATTAATAATTTTTATGAACCTTTTGTTGGTGGTGGTACTGTTTTTTTAAATGTTGAGGCCCAAAAATATTATTTAAACGATATAGATAAAAACCTTATTAATATACATAAATTTTTGTTTGAAAATTCTAACAATCCCAATAAATTTTTTAGAAATGTCAAAAAAATAGTATACAAATATAAATTATCTAGGTCTTATAAAGAGGACATAATTCCGGATTCGCTAAAGAAAAAATGGAAAAAAACTTATTTCGCAAGATTTAATAAAAAGGGCTATGAAAAATTGAGGGAGCAAGTCAATAAAAATAAAAAAAACGACTCCCTAATTTTATATATTTTGCTTATTTATGGATTTAATAGAATGTTGAGATTTAATAGTGAAGGTAAGTTCAATCTTCCTGTGGGGAACGTTGATTTTAATAAAAACGTTGTTAATGCCTTAAATAATTATTTTGACTTCGTGAAAGACAAAAAAATATTTTTCACTTCAAAAGATTTTAGAGAATTTATTTCTGAAAAAAAATATCTCAAAAATGATTTTGTATACTTTGACCCTCCATATCTAATAACCGCAAGCGAATATAATAAATCTTGGGATCTGGCGTCCGAGGCTGATTTATTAAACATTCTTGATGTCCTAGATAAGAGAGGTGTTAAATTTGCATTATCAAATGTAACTCATTACAACGGAAGTAAAAATTCTTTGCTTATTAAGTGGATAAGAAAATACAAATCGCACAATATAAAAAGTAATTATATTAGTTATCACGATAATAAGAAAAAAAACATTAAAGAAGTTTTGATTACTAATTATTAGGGTCATGAAAAAGCGTATACGTACATCCGAATATAAACCTCTATTATTCACAACAACATTAAGAAATCCAGAACGGCTGAAGTGGTTTTTAGGGGTGCTTAAAAATTACGACGGACAAATTCTTACCAATGATTTAGCTAAAAATATAGCCGGGGAAATAATAAGAATTGGCTTATATAAACCAACGAAGTTGAGTGTCACAGTGAAAAGTAAAATAAAAAACAAAGAGATATTGTCTAATAAAGAGGTTGCGAAAATTCTTCGTGACAATCCCCAAAATCACAAAGAGGCTGGATTTGATAAAGGATGGTCTTCTAGATTTGATACATGGTTTAAAATAGCAAAAGAATTGGGCTTTGTTTATTATAAAATTGGAGAAAAAATTAAATTTTCAGAGGTTGGACTGAAGCTTGTTGATAACGAACATCCAGAATTTGAACAACAGGCATTCCTTAACGCTTTTGTTAAGTATCAAAGCAATAATCCGTTTAGAAGAGTATTAAATGAAAATGTCCCATTAATACTTTTGCTTGAAGTGATTTCAAGGTTAAATAGGGATAAAGATTTTAATGGGAGCGGTATTTCAAAATTGGAATTGCCACTGGTTATTTTTTGGAAAAATAATGATTCAGAAAAATTATATCAAGTAATCAAAAATATACGCAAAAGATATAAATATAATCCGAGTTGGGAAACCATCATTGATATTTGTATTAACCAAATTATGGAAGGGAAGTTTAAGAAATTCAACCCCAAATCAATTATGGTTGATTATCCCGATGAATTTATAAGAAAAATGAGATTAACGGGATTAATTTCTTTAAGGGGTGGCGGTCGTTTTATTGATATTAACAAAAATGAACAGAAAAAGGTTGATTACGTTCTTAAAAATTATTCTAGGTATAAGAAATACAAAACAGAAAAAGAGTACTTTGAATATATTGCAAAGATTGATGAAAACCTGATTTTATATGAGGCCAAGCTAATAAGTGCCGATGAACGCGACAAATTCCTTACCAAATGGGTTGGTGTTTACTCCTGGGGTAAGATTAGAGAGGAAATGATCAATTTATCTCAAAAAAGATTAAGCAGGGATGATATTTTAAAATATCTTGCAAGCCCAATAAGGTTAGAATTCCTGGTTGCTTTAGCAGTTAAATCAAAATTCCCAGATGTAAAGGTTGTGCCCAATTATCCTTACGACGATGAGGGATTACCAACTTCAACGGCCGGCGGCATTGGGGACAAAGGAGATATTGAATGCTACGAAGGTATTAATGGAATTTTAGTTGAGGTCACCATGTCCGAAGGAAGAATACAAACAGTGATGGAAGTTTGGCCCATAGCTAGGCATTTGGAAGAATTTAGTAAAAACAATGAAAATTCAATGTGCTATTTTGTTGCACCAAGTATCTTTAAAGATTCTGAGAGACAAATTAAATATGTCAAAGAAAAAGAAAATCTTTTTATTCTACCCAAGACCATTGAAGAATTTTTAGAATATATAAATAAGGAAAAGAAATTATTCTATATTATTAAATAAAACAAGAAGAAAATGTCATATCCTAAAACAATTAAAATTTACCTTGTTAATGGTAAGCCCGATGGAATTAAGACAGCCGAGTTGAGTAACTGGGTAGGTAAAGCCATTGCTATACCAAGAAATAAATTAAAGGACGCAAAAGAAAGAGTCGAGTGCAATCAACCATCTGTTTATTTTTTATTTGGTAGAGCAGATGAAGAGTCCGTTTTACCGAATGTTTATATCGGAGAAGCCGAGGTTTTATGGAAAAGATTAATAACTCACGAAAGCAGTAAAGATTTTTGGCAAATAGTCGTTGCTTTTATAAGTAAAGATAATAATTTAACTAAAGCACATATTAAATATTTAGAGAGTCGCTGTTTGGAAATAGCAAAATCAGTTTCTCGTTGCGTTCTACAAAATACTACCGAAAGTGCTTTACCAAATCTTTCAGAATCTGATGTTTCTGAAATGGAAGAATATTTAGAAAATTTAAGAATTCTTTTAGCGAGTTTAGGTTATCCAATTCTTCAAGAAGCCGTAACAAGACAAGATGAAGATGCCGAAGCATTCTTTTATTGTAAAAGGAAAGGTGCTTTAGGTAAGGGTAGAATGACCAACGAAGGATTTATAGTTTATAAAGGTTCAACTGCTTCTACCCGAATATCCAATGCTGTTAAAAAAAGAAACGAACGTATCATTTCTTCTCTGATACAATCAGGTCATATGAGTAAAATTTCAGAGGAATTGTTTAGATTTGAGAAAGATTATATTTTCAACAGCCCAAGTGCAGCTTCAGATTTAATAGCAGGGAACGCCACAAGTGGTTGGGTATTGTGGAAAACTAAACAAGGCAAAACCTTGAGAGATGTAGAAAAAGAAAAATTGAAAATTTAGAAACTAAATCGACCAACTCGTTTATAAACTCTATGGACTAACTCCGGAGGAAATTAAAATTGTTGAATCTAAAAATGAGTAGTGAAATCATCAAAAAATATTTAGAAAGATTGAAAAAACAGAATCAGTTTGACAAGGATTTTGTTGAGATCCTATTTAATAAACATTACTGAATTGGAATTTTATGAGTTTTCCAAGCAAAGAACAAAAAGTAGTAATTGACCATAGAGGACGCCCTCTTATTGTTATTGCTGCACCTGGAACAGGTAAAACTCGCACAATAGTAGAACGGATGATAAAGCTACTTATCGAGGATCCGAATCGCGAAGTATCATTTATTACATTTACTCGGACAAGTCGTAGGGACACAGATAAGAAAGTAAAAAAAGAAGTTGGTCAGGATGTTTTCGATGACACAAAAGTTCATTTTGAATTTCCAAGAATCAGCACACTACATACATATGCTAAAAGCATAGTCCATAAATATGCTTCTCTAATCAAACGAGATTCAAAATTTTCCATTTTGATTAAAGATCGAAATGAACATAAACTTCTCTTAGCCGAATTGATTGACGACCTTAGACTTGATATTTCTGTAGAGCGTCTGGATTTAGACATTACTCATTATCAATGTACAAATTTTTTCTTAACAGATTGTCCCATCCCCAGTGATAAACGACAGGAAGTTTTAGAATACCTTGATCGTTTATTTAGGTTTTACAATACTTTTGATTTAGAAGGAATTGTTAAATATGCTTGTGACATTCTGGGGGAGGAAAAAGTCAGCTTTCCTCCTGTATTTTTACAAATTGACGAATATCAAGATTTAAACCCAATGGATCAGAAATTAATTGATCTGTTGAGTTCTTCAGATGGAAGCGAAATTGTAGTCGTAGGTGATGACGCTCAGAGTATTTATTATTTTCGCCATGCACGCCCTGAGGGAATACGAGAACATTGGGAATCAGAGAAATGGGAAAAGGTATGTTTTCCCGATTCTTATAGATTGCCACCGCATATTTTACGAGCCTCACAAGCATTAATTTCAGGTGAAAATTATCTTGGTAGCCGAGTTAATATCCCAGCTGATAATGGACAGAGAATCTTGACTTTACAGTGCACGAAAAGTGATATTCAAATCAAGGCAATTGCTTCGTTAATAAAAGAGATGATGGAAAAAAGGACTAATAGAGAAGGAAAGCCACTTACTCATAATGATTTTATGATTCTTTGTCCTACATTAAACTTTGTAAAAGCAGTAGCATCGAGTTTAGAAACAGACTTTTCTTTACCGACAAAGCTGAAAGAAAAAGTATATATTCCTGATGATCATTGGCGACTTCTATTAGTATTAAAAATGTTAAATTCTTCTGACAGCCTTGCACTTCGGCAATGGCTGAGAATAATCGGATTGCAGCCAAAAGAAATTACTGAAATTAGAAGAAAAGCAATGGAAGCTGGAGAATCACTTTATGATTATTGCAGCACCTTAGAAACTTTTGATATAAAGGAAATCTTTTGTAGTCTTGATAGGCTTAACGAAGTTATTAATAATATTGATGAATTTCGAGAAGGGCTAAAGCAATTTCCTCATTTGTCGGTTGACGAAACATTATTTTCTAAAGTAAACATTACAATCAACGAAGTAACGCAAAAGCCCAATTCAATCGGATCAATTATCAAATTTATACATGAAAAATTTGGCCTCCTAGACCCTGAGGATGAAATACCAAAGGAAGATAAAATTCTAGTAACAACAATGTATTCAGCTAAAGGGTTAGAGGCAGAATTTGTTTTTGTGATGTGGCTAAATGATACTTTTATGCCCGCGCGTCACCACAATTTACATGAAGAACTTAGGGTTTTATATGTTGCCTTAACTAGAGCAAAGCAAGATGTCATTTTGTCTTTTCATGAACGATATGAGAAGTCTAAATATCTAACAGTTGAAGCGATGTCCCCATTTTTAAAGAAAATTCGTAGTCATTTAGAGATTAAAAGGATTACCAAAGATAATTTCAAATAATGGAAGATAGAGACGAAAATAGGAAAACAGGAACGTTTCTTATTTTTTTTAAAAACCAAAAACCAATGTCAGTTATTCCAAAACTTGATGAAAATATCCTCCAAGAGATTTGTAATCTTATAGGAGATACAGACTCCGGCCTATCTGGTTCGGAGATTAGTAAATTGCTATCCCAATCTGACATCGATGACCCAGAACCAACAATTACCAAAAGGGTACGGCTTTTTGAGGCATTGAAAACCCGACAAGAAAAGGACGGGTGTTCTAATAATGTTTTTGCTTTTATACAGAGAGTTATAGACCCGGTACGCTATACAAATAATCCTGATTTATTTCAAATAAGAAGAAGAGCGCTAAATGTAATTTTGGCTTTCCGTGGTTATGAGGTGGAAAATGATGGCAAAATCCGTATTGTTGAAAGTGTTGATAACCTTGATGAAGCGCATCAAAGAGTAAACAGATTAGCCGCAGAGCTGAATATAAGGAAAGTTCATCCGCAAGTGTTACGGTATTGCAATTCGGAATTACTTCAGGATAATTACTTTCACGCAGTTTTTGAGGCAGTAAAAGGCGTTGCCGATAGAATACGAGAAATGACGGGACTACTTGAAGACGGTGCGCTACTACTCGATAAAGCGTTCAGTATAGAAAATCCGTTTTTGGCGCTTAATTCTTTAAGAACAGAAACAGAAAAATCTGAACAGCGTGGTTTTATCAACTTACTCAAAGGAACTTTTGGAATGTTTAGAAATGTAACATCCCATGCACCTAAAATAAAATGGCCTATTTATGAAGAAGAGGCTTTTGATCTTTTAACCCTTGTTTCTTTAATCCATAAAAAATTAGACAAAACAACTATTATCAAAAAATAAAAAAGATGAATTTATTCTGCCATTTAAAAATCTTAAAAACCCCCGATAAAAATCTTTTTAAACAAAATTATGGACCCTTTAATAGAGAATCTTTTAAAAGTTCAGGCAACTGACCATAGAAAAATTCAGGAGGAAATTCAAGAAAATCTTAGAAAGTTGGGGTACGAAGTAAAGCTAGAGAAG
>Ga0210017_1003727_pt1 | contig 12711 bp, 14 predicted proteins | sample CryGeyCG2014_020_FD_183966 | JGI IMG/M metagenome (GOLD analysis project Ga0210017, IMG submission 183966) | Groundwater microbial communities from aquifer - Crystal Geyser CG08_land_8/20/14_0.20 (SPAdes) (version 2) | ecosystem: Environmental > Aquatic > Deep subsurface > Groundwater | place... | reverse complement strand
TATACGCAATTCAAATTAAATATACTGTCCCCATATTGCCCGCTTACAGGAGGTAATTATTCTCTTTCGAGGCCAGTTCCCATTCGCGAAGCTCGTAACTTTCGAAGCCTTCGCCCACGAAAGGGTCCGACTCGGCTATAGCGCGGGCTTCTTCCGGGGAAGCCGCTTTCACTATCAGCATGCCGCCGGCGAAATCCTTGAAAGGTCCGCAAAGGACCAGTTTCCCCTCGGCGTCCAGCTTCTTCAGATTTTCCACATGTCTTTTTATCAGCGGCAGGTCGAATTTTTTGCCTTCCTTCATTTTGAGCATTATGGCGTAAACTTTTCCGGTCATAAATTCTCCTCCAGGAGCTTTTCGGCTTTTTCAGTAAACTCGTTCAGCGCTTTTTCGGCTTCGAGAGCCTTGGCCTCGAGGTCATCCACGCGGGAAACCGGGATCGGAACGCCGTAAATTATTACGGCTTTTGAAAAAGGATAAGGCAGGACGTATTTGTCCCAGGCCTTTTCGAAGATCCTGGCTTTTCCGGCGGCGCAGGCCACCGGCACCAGAACGGCTCCCGTCAATTGGGCCAGAAAAAGGGCGCCGGGCTTTACCTTATATATGGGGCCCCGGGGACCGTCCACGGCGAAACCGCAATCGCGGCCGCCGCGCATCACCCTCACCATTTCTCTGAGAGCCTGCATCCCTCCGCGGGAACTGGAGCCCCTGACGCAGTGGTAGCCGAATTTGGAAAGTATCCCGGTCTGCAAATCCCCGTCTTTTGAAAGGCTGGTCATCACCGCCAGTTCCTGATTCCGGTGCGCGTACACCATCAGGAATTGCCGGCCGTGCCAGAAGACGTAAATTATCTTTTTATTTTCTCTTTTAAGGCCCGCCACTATTTCGCGATTTAAAATTTTTATTTTCAGGGTCGAGGAAAGGCCGGAAATCACCAGATACGCCACATAAGGAAATATCTTATTTCTTATTATGTAAAAATATTTTTTCATCGCTTCCATAAATTATATAAATTATCATTGACACTTGTTTAAAACTGTTTTATACTATTACAGAATTAGCAAACGGAGGAAAATAAATGGCGAAGAAAAAGAAGTCTGCTAAGAAAGTCGCGAAGAAAAAAGTTACAAAAGCGAAAAAGAAACGCAGATAGTTTCGCTTAGAAGGAAAAGGGGCGGTCTTAAAAAACCGCCCTTTTCTTTTTCCCCGGATTTCTCTTCCTCCGAACCCCGCTTCCCGAAAACAATTTCTCCGAAACTCTCCCCGCCAAAAAATATATAATTTTATTATGAAAATAAAAATTATCTCCTTATTCGTTTTAGTTTTCGCGGGAGCATCCTTTTCCGCCCCTCCGCCCGAACCGGGCGAGATAACGCAGTTCTTCGACACCAAAACAAAAAGCTACATAACCCCGGACCAGCTGCAGGAGAGGCTGGAAGCCGCGGACGCTCTCTATATCGGCGAAAGCCACGACCAGGCCGAATGCCACATCGCCCAGCTCAAGGCCATAATGGGCCTCAACGAGGTCCGCCAGGGCAAGGTCGCCGTCGGCTTCGAGATGCTCAACTCCACGCTTCAGCCGATACTGGACGAATACGCGGAAGGAAAGATTTCGGACGAGGAATTCCTTGAAAAGGCAAACTGGAAAAAAGAATGGGGCTTCGATTTTAAGTTATACGAACCCATCTTCAGCTATATAAGGCGGAATAAGCTTAAGGCCCTGGCGCTCAACGTGCCGCGCAAGATAGTCTCAAAGACGGCGAGAGGCGGGCTTAAGGCGCTTACGGAAGAGGAAAAGAAACTGACCGCCAAAAAGGTAAAAATAAACAAGGACAAAAAATACGTCGCTTATCTCAGGGAAACCTACGGCGGCCACGGCGACAACCCGATGAACAGGATAATGACCTTCGACAATTATCTCGCTTCCATGGCCGTCTGGAACGAGAGCATGGCGGAAAAAGCGGCTGACTTTCTGAACGCCAACAAAGGCTGGGCCTTCGCGGTAGTGGCCGGCAACGGTCACGTGCAGTACAACGCCGCCATACCGTGGTCCGTAAAAAAAAGGACTAAAAAGCTGAATCATCTTTCCATTTACACCGAAGACCTGGCGAACAGGGCAAGCTTCGTCCGAAACCCCGAGCCGCTGGCCGACATAATCTGGTTCGTGCCCTTCGAGAAGAAGGCGGAGCCGAAAGTGGAAGTTTCCACGGCAGCGCCGGCTATGCCCTCCATGCCGGCCAAAACGGAAACTCCCCCCGGCTCGGAAAAATAAACTCTTATATGAAATATCTCCTCGCCCCGCTGGCGCCGATAATAAAACAAGCCGAAGAGAACGGCGATTTCCGCCTGGCCGGCTCGCTTATAGACCGCTTCCTGTCCAAAGAACTGCCGGCGGGCATGGCTGAAAGGCTTAAATTCGAGAAAGAAAGGCTTGAAAGACTGAGAAAAGCTTATCCCTACGACAGGAAGGCCGCTCCAAAGATATTAAAGGAAAGGCTGAAAGGCTTCAGGAAAAGCGAACTGGACGGCTGGATAAAAGCCGGTTTCGCCGCGCCAAGACTCATCGACGGAAGGGAAAAATTCACGCTTTCCTTCGCTTCAAATATAATTTTCTGTTCTCCCGCGCTAAAAAAACGGATAAAACAGAGGAACAAACGCCAGGAAGCTGCGGTAAAAAAAATGATGAAAAGGGTCGACGAGCTGGCCAAAGGCGCCAAACCAGCCAGATACTCGGTAAGGGCCAAAATAACCCTCGCCCTTAAATCGGCCCCGAAGGAAAAAGTCCGCTGCTGGCTGCCTTTCCCGAGAGTCGGCGACCAGGTTTCTTCGGCCAGGCTGATAGAAGCCTCCCACAGGAACTATAGACTGGATAAACCCGGCGCGGAACAAAGGACTATTTATTTCGAGGGCAGAGACAAAAAGTTTTTCGCAGAATTCGAATATGACATTTCGGAATCCGTTCCGCCGAAGGCCGGTAAAAATTCCAACTTTATTCCCGCGGCTTTAAGGAAATATCTGAAAGAAGAGCCGCCGCATATAGTCTTCACTCCTTATATCAGGAATCTGGCCGCGGCAATTATCGGAAAAGAGAAAAACCGCTACAAAATGGCCCGGAAGATCTATGACTGGCTTACCGCCAATCTCACCTATAATTTCGTCGTTCCTTACGGGATATTCGAGAACATTTCGGAACATATCCTTACCGGCCTGAGAGGGGACTGCGGTTTCCAGGCTATAGCCTTCATAACGCTTTGTCGCGCGGCGGGCGTGCCGGCCAAATGGCAGTCGGGCTGGTTTATAGGCGAGGGCCTGGCTTCGCCTCATGACTGGGCCATGTTCTATTGCGGCGGCTGGCGTTTCGCCGACGTTTCCTTCGGCACGGGCAATAAAAAGAAGGAAGCGAGACGCAAATTCTATTTCGGGAACCTCGACGCTTTCAGGATGCCGGCCAACTCGGAGTTCGGCGCGCCCATAAAACCCGAAAAAAAATTCTACCGCAGCGACCCCACCGACAACCAGATGGGCGAAGTTGAAACGAAATCCGCCAACCTCTATTACGACAAGTTCAAATACAGGATAAAACTGATTAGTTTTAAGAAAATAAGCTGATTTAGTTAAGGTGAGTTAAGGTGACACACAACTTAATTCGACAATAAATAGGTTCCATGTCACTTTAATTTTGAGGGATTTGTTTAGTCGTCGGCAGGGGCGGGTTCTATAGCTTCATAATCAACCCGCGGGTCCAACTGACTATTCTCATCCGGCGCCTGCCTGCCGGTAGGCAGGGACCGCAGGATTACAAAACTTATTAAGATATTAAGAACCGTCCCCTCTCCCCACTACCCCCCCCAGGTCAGGACCGGACCTTGTACACGCTTTCCAGTTCCTGGGTCTGCCCTTTCATAACGGTGACATAAGTCCCCATGATGACCTGCGGCTCGCAGTCTCCGCACATTATGAAATTCGGATGGTACAACCTGTTCCCAGAAGAACGCACGTTGTACGGGTCAAAACCGAGAAGTTTACTCCCGGTCACCTCCACCTTATCGGCCTTGCCCAGCGCGCCGTCCACAAGCGCGTCTATAGCATCAAAGTACACTTGAAATTTAGCGCTAAGGTCCGGGATGCCTACAGGCGGTCCGGCATAGGCCGTTCCCGCCTCGCTGACCGGGTCAGGGAACAGACGCCCATTGGCCTCCGCGACGGTCAGGAACGCCGCCCCGGAATCGTAGCAACTGCGGCGCGCGTCAAACACCGCCCCCTGATCCTTCAGGCTGGCTGCCAGTTCGGACAAGGCCGAGGAATGCCGCTCTGGGGAAAGCTTGGCCAGCGCCTTCAGTTCCACATACTTCGCCTGCCCTTCTATCCCCTCCGTCCGCTGCTCGTATCCGACAGCTTCCGGCATGCTCCTAAGTCGGTGCGCGCGCAGGCTCAGCAGCGCGCCCCATTTCACTGGATCGAAATCATAGATCAGGCCGGCAAGCAGCAGGTTCTCAACATGCTTGGCGGTATAATTGGACAAGTCCCGCGGGTAGAAAGCCCCGAGCATCATATCCGGGAACGGGGCCTTGGTTTCCATCTGGAAAGCGTGGCACATCTCGTGCACGAGATTCGCGGATAGGGTATCGTAGCTTTTCGGTGGGGCGGACAGGCGCCATACCGCTATCTGCCGGCCCTCGAACTCCATGGCAGTATTGGCCAGGAAGCGTCCCTCATTGGGGAAGCTCCTGTCACCGAAACGCACCTCCGTCTCAGTGTGCAGGGCGAAAGGATAGCGGTGGAAACCGGGCAGCAGCGTCCCGAAGTCCAGCATATCCAGCCTCCGGGAAACCTCTCCGTACGCTTCTTTTAAGTCCATACCCATATTCTATCAAACACGCAAAACAAAACCGCAGGCCTTCCCCGGCAAAAAGCAAAAGGTACCTGGTACCTTTTGCATATTACGGCCGATTCAAGTACAAAATAGAACCGCTGGGCTTAAAAAAGCTCGATTGATCCCCCCTAATCTATCTTATTATTACCTTAATATACGCCCCATCCACGCCTCGTTTCAAGTCCTGGGCCAAAAGGCCCAGACGCGCTACGGGCCGGCGGACCCCTGACATAAAGACGGAAACGTGATACAATGTATTACACGGTTTTATCAAAGCAGTACACCTAAAAGGGAGGAAGAATGAAAGAAGTCCTTAAAAAAGCGCTGGCGATAATTTTGGCAGCGGCCTTTACCGGGGCGGCAAAAGCCTCGGAACCGGCGGCGGATTTCGACAAAGGGTTCGACACGCAGGCCGCGATGGAAAATTTTTATACGGAGGCGGCCGAAAGCGACCCTTCTTTCGTCTTTGTCATGAACGGACTCACCGCCACCACGGACTGCGCGGTCTTCGCGTTCGGAGTCGGCGACCCCGCCGTTTCCGCGACCGCGGTCCTTAAAAGCCGGGTCGACCGCGAGGTCTGCGAACAGGTGAACGGCGAAGAGAAATGTCATGACGAGTTTGTGCGCGAGGTGAAAAGGAACGTAAGCGTGGAACTGAGAGGCAACGAAGGTCTGCGGCCCGGGGAAAAAGAAGTGTTCAGGGTCTGCCTTAAGGACACAAAGATATCTCCCGAAGTCCTTGAAGCCTCTCACCGGTACGAACTCAGCGAAAAACCTGGGCCCGAGAACGATTACCGGCTCATAGCCTCGGCCGGAAAAAAAATGAAAGGCGGGGCGGCGGTCTCAGGTTTCCGCAAAGTCTCGCCGGACTTGCCGGAAGTTTCCTTAAACGCCGGGAGCGTTTTGAGAGAGGCCTGGACTTCCGTCTGTCAAAACCTGCTGAACTACGCCCGCGAATTCAGCCGGCCCCTGAAATACCTGGTCAGCCTGGGCTCGAAGAACGCGGGCAAGCTCTCCTGAATATATCCCGGAGCGAATTTCCTCCAGGATCAAAGGTTACCCGAAAGTTTCATTCGGAAACTTTCCCCTCACAGAGTTCTGGCGCGCCTCGCGCGGGGTAAACCCTTGCTAAAACTGCGCGCATAGCGCTTGTTTTGCAACCCGCTTTGCGGGGAATACTGCGGAATATTTTTATTCTCATAGTTTGACAATGAAAGATATATTGAACTGCAGGATTCGGGTTACAGAGCAAAACCCCCGGCCGCAAGGCCGGGGGTTTATTTTTAAGCCTTTTTTAATTTTAGTCTGAATTCTTCAGTTGCTGAAGGATTCACCGATGCGGCTACCACCTGTTCGTACTGAAAAAAGTGGCCTTGAGCCGCTGAACAGGTGGCGGGACAAACCCGGCCACCCGGATACGCGAAAGCGTAAAGGCTGAAAATCCAGGTGGCCGCCGTGAAACGGCAAAAAATTCAGGAATAAAAAAATCCGCTGTTTACAAGGGGAACTGCTGTCCAACTGAATTTTTCGGGTTAGTTTTTAAAACCGGACCTTTTGCCGCGGGAAAGGGCGGAGCCGGGGCGGTTATCCAGCCAGCCGGTAAAAGAGGAGACCAAAAGCTTCATCTTGTTCTCCAGCCCGGCTTCCGACGGAGCTTTTTCGGCCGAGGTGGCGTAAAGCATGGCGCCGAAGAGATTATCCTGAAGGGCGGCGGCGACGGCGGCAGGCTCGCCTCTAAAAATAAACAGGCCCTCCCTGCGTCCGGCCAGCAGATGCTCCACCAGCCTTTCTCGCCCTCCCATCATCATACGCTCGAATAATTCCGAAAATTTCTTTTCCCTGCAGGAGAAATAATATAAAAGGATAAGTATCTGAGCCTCGTCCTTCCGGCAATTCAGGGCCCATATGACGTTCCCGAGACAATGCTTCAGCAGACGCCTGCCCGCGTCGTCCTCGGCGTCCATTAAAGCGGCGACCGTTTCGTGATTGTGGGCGATGATGGTTTTTATGAGTTCTTCGACTAGGTCGTTCTTGCTGACGAAATGGTACATTACCGCGGACTGGCTGAGGCCGAGCTCGTCGGCTATCATCTGGAAGCTGGTCTCGCCGAAGCCGTGACGGGCCGCGAGCCGGATGGCGGTCGAAACTATCTTCCGCCTTGTGTTTTCCCCTTTGGTCATTTCCCTTGAAGACATATTATTAGAATATCACAAAGCCGGACGAAAATCAACCTGGGCTTTTTGCGAGTTTTTGAACGGCCGCGAGGAGTTCTTCGGCGCTTTTTTTCATGAGCTCCGCGAGTTCTTCCCTGTCTTTTTCACCGCTTTCAGCGAAAAGTCCGGCCGCAGACTTTATGGAAGCCGATTTCGACTTTATGTTATGAAGGATCTTGTCCAGAGTTTCGGCGTCCATCTTATTTTCCTCCGTCCCCGAATTTTTTCAAAAGCGAATAAAATCTTCTGGTGGAAATTTTGAGGTTTTTTATCGCGAGCGTAGCTTTCCCGCCGTTCACGGCCAGTTCTTCGCTTATTATCTCGTAGCCGACGCTGTCCAGCAACTCCTCGAGCCCCTTTTCCAGAGCGAGCTCACGCCTTTCGCGTATGCAAGAGCGGCGGTCCTCCGCCGGGGACTCCGCCTTTAAATGTTTTTTAATGTCGCCTTCCAGGATACGGCCGCCGCAGACAGACAGCAGATCCGACAGGTTTTTAAGCTGCCTGACGTTCCCCGGCCAGTCGTAAAAAGCGAGGAATTTGGCGGCGTCAGGGGCGAAAGACATTTTTTTCTTTCCTTTCATAAAAAAATTTATCAGCGGGAGGATATCGTTTTTTCTGTCCTTTAACGGTTTAAGCCTGATCTTAAGGCCGCTTATTCTCTGAAAAAGATCGAATCTCAGTTTTCCCTCTTTTATAAGCTTTTCAGGATCTTCCAGCGTGGCGCTTATTATCCGGAAGTCGGAACTCTCCTTCCTGTCGGAGCCGACCGGATAAAAAGACTTTTCTTCCACCGCTTTCAACAGTTTGGACTGCATGGCGGGACTCATGGAGCCTATTTCGTCCATAAAAAGCGTGCCGCCGTCGGCTTCTTTCAGCTTTCCGCTCCTTTTTTCCGAAGCGCCGGTAAAAGCGCCCTTGCTATGGCCGAAAAGTTCTATTTCAAGCAGTTCCTCGTTATAAGAAGCGCAGTTTATGTCCACGAAAGGGCCCTTGCGGCCGGAATAGCGGTGGATAAGCCAGGCGAGGGTGGTTTTTCCGGTGCCGGTGGGCCCCAGTATCAGGGCGGGCAGGCCGGTAGAAGCGTTTTTCAAGGTTTCCAAAACGGCGTTCCTGGTTTCAGGGTCTTCAGTAACGAATTCTTCGGAAAACATCTTCTTCGCGTCCAGCGCTATTTTGCGCGAATTCAAAAATCTTGTCAAAACTTCTTTTATCGCCGTATTCTCGTTACCCTTGACGTAGAAATCATCGGCCCCCGCCGCGTAAGCCTTCTCAATGATATCTTCGTCGTTGGAAGAAGAAATAACCACGGAATAAAAACCCCTGGTCTTGGCCTCGGGGATAAGGGCGAGACCGGAATAATCGTCGTTCTCGCCTAATAAAAGGTCCAGAAAACATATATCGTAAGCCCCGCCCTTTATACGGGCCAGGGCGGATTTTTTGTCGGAAGCGAAATCGGTTTCATGCTCCGACAGGTTTTTGGCCATTATTTTCCTGGCCAGCGCGTCGTCTTCAGTTACAAGAATTTTAAGTTTCCCCATAAGGCAATTATATATTATTTACGAATATATTCTCATTTGAAAATGTTTCTGGCATGAGAATTTCATTGCCACATTCTCATTTGAGAATATTTATTTTCGTTTGAAAACATTTTCCGCCACTATGACTTTGGCGGACCCGCCGCCGTTTTAATGGCGGATCGCCCTCCCCGTACACTGTCCGCTGTTTGCTGACCACTGCCTCATTGCCTTATGCCTTTTCCTGTCCCCTTGGCATAAAAATTGCTGCAGCTTTCGGTATCGGGCAGATTCCGATAAACGGGAGGCGGCAAATGAAAAATAGTGAAATAGCGGTAGCGGCGCTTATGGCGCTTATAATGTTCTCTTACTCTAAGGCGGAGGAAATAAAGATTGACTTCGACGGCAGGTCCTTCAAAATCCCTGCTTTCGACGCCGATTCGCGGGATGTTTATTTTGAAACATTAAAGGAAAATATGGACGGAAAAGACCTGCCGGAAGCAAAAGCCGAAAAAACCGCTCCGGAAACCGTCGTTTCAGGGATAAACACGGATTATTCTTTGATGAACGCGATAAATTACTGTGAAAAGAACAAAATCGGCGAAGCCGTAACGGAAAATCTGAAAAAACTCCTGGTCCACGGCACCGAAGAAGAAAAAACGGAGTTTTTATACTCGGATAAATACTTTTTTCCGAAAAGACTGCGAACTTTCAGAACGCCGGACTTTGAAGACGCTCTTATTCTCAGGGACAAAGGCTATCAACAGTATTGCTGGGAGGATAATTGCCGGATGGAAAAAGTTTGCGGAGTAAAAAAATCGTGCTCCAGAGCTTGTGAAATGGTTGGGATAGCCTGTCTTGTCGCGGGAACGGCAATTACTCAATATTACACAGGCGGGACTTGTCCGACCGCATCTGTGGCGGTTGGGGCGGTGGCACAAACCGGCTGCAATTGGGCTTGCGATGGTTGGATGTGTGAAGATATTGATGACTGCCATTATGTTCAAAAATGCGATTCACATTGCGAAAATATTTGGGTTAACGATAATGCCGATCAAATAAACCCGAATACCGGGCAAATTATTTACAATTAACGCTTACATTAGATTAAGGAGCCAAACCATGGAAAACAATAACCAACACAAAGCCCCCTTGAATTATAAGATTCTCCTTATTGAAGTTGTTCTGGGCGGAATAGTGGGATCTCTGGCGCTGTGTCTTGAAAAATCGGCCCTCCTGGGCGAACTCGCGAAATGGCCGCGGCGAGGCATAGCTCTTCTGTTCTGTCTTTTAGCCTTTACCCTGCTTCATTTTCTTTTAAAGCGTTTTTGGGCAAAGTTTTTACCAGGACAGAAACAAGAATAACGAGGGCGTTTTCCTTACGCCTTCCGCCCGCCCCCTTGGCATAAAAATTGATGCAGCTTTCGGTATCGGGCAGATTCCGATAAACGGGGGGCGGTAAATGAAAAATAGTAAAATAGCGGTAGCGGCGCTTATGGCGCTTATAATGTTCACTTACACTAAAGCCGAAGAGATAAAGATTGACTTCGACGGCCTAAACACCGAAGCAACACGCCCGGAATCAGGCGGAGAACAGTTCACGTTCGTAAAAGAGCTGGAATTCCCCGAGGCTAAAGCCGAAAGGGATAACGACGCCTCCGCTGCGGCAAAGGATAAACCGGACGATTCCCTGGTTTCGGCCATAAAATACGCCGAGGGGAACAATTCTCCGGCGGTAAGCCAAAACTTAAAAAAACTCCTCACCTGCGGCAAAAAGCGGGAAAAAGCCGATTTCCTAAACGCTGCCGGCGGGAATTACGCCTTTCCGGAAAGAATCCTTTTCATGCAAGACGACCTTCAGACCGGCTGCGAGCTTAAAACCGAGAAATCGCGTGTTTCAGTCACCTGCGTTTCAGGACATAAGGAACAAATTTGCAATGATAGGGAAGTTTGTGAAACCAAAAAAGAATGTTCCGATGTCTGTGAAAAAGTTTGTGAATACGCGTCAGCTGGATTGGGAGGAGCGGCAGGCATAGGAGGCTCGTCAACAATTGTCGGAGGGGCGGCAATCGGAATAGGAACGGCGGTTGCTACCGACATAGTCTGCCACTATGTATGCAAGCAGGTTTGCGAAGATAAAACCACCTGCAAAACCGTGACTGACTGCAAAGATGTTTTTATTTGCGACGAATATCAACCTGCCAACCAAGGCAATGGAAGCGCTATTGACAACTGGGGCAACACTACAGCTGAAAGATAGGAGAAAACGACATGAAAACGGCAATTAAATTATCAGTAGTCCTGTTTTTAATATTTTTGGTCCTGGTCGCCGGTCATTATTTTCGCAACGGCAGATTTTCAGACTATGATTTTGCCGGCGCCCTGATCTTCCTTATCGTAGGCGGAGCCATAGGCTTCATCTATAAAAGGAAAAAAGCATGAACTAAAATCCCCCTAAACTGCCCTAAAAATATGAAAATTACTTGTAAAATCCATACAAGGGGGCGGCAGGGAATGAGGTTGCCCGCGGATAACCGCTTTTTAAGAAGACTAAATCATGGAAAAACAGGAAATTTAAAAAATACTGATAAAATCGTTATGGCCGTTCATTATCGTTGTCGCCACCCTGGCCCTGCTAAATATGCGCGACAAAACCTTTACCGGTACGTTTTTTTACGACACGGTCATTGCGGCCCTTATTTACGCGTTTTTGGTGGTAATTTATGTTTTCGGAAAATCGCGCTTATCAGTTCAAAAAACGCCCGAGCAAAAATAAAGCTGAAAAAACCGGAATAGGCCTAAAGGCCCTTGAGGATTCTCTGAAATCGGCAAGACTATATAAGTAATCCTTGTAATCCGGGAAATCGGCCCCGGGGCATCCACGACCGGACCTTAATCCGGTGCAGCCAGGGAAAGCGAGAAACAATCGCTTTCCCTTTTTTATTTCAGCCCGAGCCCTTTAAAACTGTTACCAGGGGCTCCCCGCAGAAGGGGGTTGAAAGATTCACGCTATGCGGGAATTTTTCAAGGGCCTGCCCGGAGCTAAGCTCCCCTGAACTCTGCGAAGGGTAAATTGGAGTGCCAATTTTCGGGGAAAGGGCGACTTGAAAATGTTAAAATACGATAGAGGCTAAGCAGGGGAGGCGAGTAATATGAAAAAAGCAACATACATGTTTTTAGGCTTCATAGCGGCTGCCGTTGGAATCAATCTGTTTGGCAAAAGCATGAAGACCGATTTTCATAAAAATCTGGAAAAACATATCACAGTCAAAGCCGCTGAACACCTTTTGGCCTCAGAATGCGGCCAAAAACCTGGCGGAGGCGGAGACCCCGTTCCCAATAGAACCGCTTAAGTTTGCGATACACTTTTAAGGTTTGACGAGTATACCTTAATCGGGTTTTGCAAAATTTTCTTTAATAACAAACAAAGAGATTTTAGTGGAATTATTGTTAAAAAATTTTAAAACAAAAGTCGTTTTTGGCATAATTCTAGTTTTTGTCCTGTCTTTTTTTTATCTGAAGCAAAAACCTTTGTTCAATGAAAAGGACCTATCAATGAAAATCGCTTCTTCTTTTACCGGTAATTCCCATGACTTGGACCCAGCAAAAATCTTATATCAGAATGAATATATGATTTTAGATAATATTTATAGCCCATTGGTCGAATATTCTACGGAAGGAAAGCTTGTTTCCGGAATAGCTGAAAAGTTTGAATGGGATAAAAACACAGCCGTCTTCAAAATCAGAAAAGACATTAAAACAATTACCGGGCAGGAAATAGATGCCGAAGACGCGGCGATGTCCCTGAAAAGGCTTTTAATTTTACAAAGCAATACACATGGTGATTTGAAACAAATGCTGTGTCAGGGCCTAAAACTGACAAAGCTCTCAGACCCATGCCCGGGTATAGCGATATTAGACAGAAAAACCCTGCTTCTGAAATTCCCCAAAAAGGAATTTTTTCTTTTTCCTAAATTAACAGCAATAGATTTCGCAGTAATTCCCAAAAAAGCAATAAACCCAGCCTCACTTAAGATAATAGATTATAAAAACACCTCCGGGCCATATTATATCTACAAAGATTTGGGCGATGGTCGCATCGAATTAAGAACG
>Ga0210017_1003723_pt1 | contig 12718 bp, 10 predicted proteins | sample CryGeyCG2014_020_FD_183966 | JGI IMG/M metagenome (GOLD analysis project Ga0210017, IMG submission 183966) | Groundwater microbial communities from aquifer - Crystal Geyser CG08_land_8/20/14_0.20 (SPAdes) (version 2) | ecosystem: Environmental > Aquatic > Deep subsurface > Groundwater | place... | reverse complement strand
GCCGGAGGTTATATCACCATCGCCTTCAAGAACACCCTCGCCTTCCTCATCATCATCGTTATCCTGATGGTTAGGCACGAGGGACTTTTGGGGACGGAATTCAAGGAGAGGGTATAACCTTCCGACGGCGATGAGTGAGGGGTGAGGAGAAAGGGACCGGGTGATGTTGGCGGAAGGGAATTTCCATCGTTACGGGGGAATATCCCGCCGTCGCTCTAGCGGATGTGACGGGGAGCTGCCGTAAAAATGCCCTCGTTTTTGCCGGCTGGGGGAACAGCCGCGAGGGCATTGGATGATGTCCGGTTTCGCGTAAGGACGGTCAGGCTTTCAGGGTGTTGACCCGCTTCGTCAGCCGGGAGATCTTGCGCGAGGCGGTCTTCTTGTGGAAAGCGCCCTTTGCCGCCGCCTTGGCGATCGCGGGAACGGCCTTGGCCAGGGCAGCCTTCGCCGCCTCCGGATCCTTCGTCTCGACGGCCTCCAAAACGGTCTTCACGCCGGTCTTGATGCTCGACTTTACGGCGTTGTTGCGTTCGCGGTGCTTCTCGCCCTGCCTGTCTCTCTTCTCTGCGGATTTGTGTGTAGCCAAAAAAACGTCCTCCTTCTTCGATTTTGTGAAATAGGGTGGTTTATCTATATGAATTTGCCGGGCCTGTCAAGCTGAAAATCGTAAAGGTTCCAGACCGAATTCCTTCTTCGCCCGCTTACGGAAGTTGCGGGGCGGATGCTCAGGAGACGCGCCTCCGTTCACCCGGCTACCATGGAAACCCCGCTATATCGGGAGGTCAGCAACAGGTTTCTTCCCCTTCAACATTTTTGCCAGCATCGGATCGATAAAACGTTGCCCTCCTGCGATTATGCCCTCTTCGTCAACGAGAATCAGGGTAGGCACACCGCGGATACCATAGGTTTCCGCCACCTCGCCGTTTTCATCGAGCAACACCCGGTAGGGAAGGTCGTACTCAAGTCTCCAGATCCTTTTTCATCCTTTCAAACTCTTCCCTTGTAATTTCCCCTTTGGCGTAGCGTTTTTTCAGGATGTCGAACGGGGTTTCACCCGACAACGGACCATTCGTCTTTGATTTTGCCTCCCGCGCAAACCAGTAGATCCCCGCCGCAACCAGGATGACGATTAAGAGCATCCCCATAAACATTCCTCCGTATCCAAAATATCCAAGATTCATCATCGGCCCCCAACCCTCCCGACAGCCGAAACCATAACCACCGCACCCGGAAATCAGCAGCGTCAAACCGATCGCTATTACGAACAACTTTAATCTTCTCATGGTTTATCCTCCTTGTGATTTCTATTGACGGACCCAGGTATAAAAAGCCGGAGGGCGGGAGCCCCCGCCGATCCAATCCAACAGCGGGCTCTAACAGGCCTCACGCCCTCCCGGCTCGATTAAAAGTCGGTTTCTACATACGCATTGACATCGGCAGGCTGAACAGCACTATATTGATCACTCCCAACACCACGATCAAGATCGCACAAGGCGCCAGACTGCCCCAGGTTTTATCCGGGTAATTGCTCCTGCTGATCCGGTAGGCCGTATACAAAGAACCGATCACGCCCAGAATGATCAGGCCATACTGGAGGAGCTGAATGGTCGGGCTGCTCAACAGGGCCGGGGAAATACCATGCGCTTCCCGTCCCGCAAACATCAGGGCGGTAATATAAACAGACTTGCCTTCCGCCAGCAAATGGAACAGGTTATGGGCGATGTGTCCGGCAACGTCGAGAGCGATAATCGCATAGCCAAACCTCGTGAAATTCTGCGCAAGGGTATCGCCATTTATTTTTTTAGCCACGAAGCTGACAAAGGTCAGCAAATAAATGGGAATCGGCAGGATCACCAGGAAAGTGACGGTAAAAGTCACGAAATAGTTCTTCGTATGGAGCAGGTTTTCAAGCCAGCTCAAAATCCCCTGCCACATTTCCAACATGGTGATGTTCTGTAAGAAGACAATCCCCATAATCACGACGGCAAGGAAAGCCGCTGCCAGTTTGGGTTTATGGACAGACCACAGCTCCTGGGAGGGAAGGCGCCCCGTCAAGGTGAGAGAATCATGCGGGCAGGACTTTACGCAATCCCCGCACAAATTACAATTTGCGCTGCTATCCATAACCCTGGGATACTCAAACATGCGGCATCCCGGAACAGTCTTGGCGCCCTTGTAGCAAACAGGGTCTTTACATTGAGCGCATTTTTCAGGTTTGCTCCGCAGGGCCAGCATGCCGGTCTGTGAGTAGTTTCCGGATAGTCCTCCCAGGAAGCACAAGTAACGGCAAAAGGTCCGGCGTTCCCACAGGGCGCCTGACGCCACGACCGCGGTCGTGATCATCAGCATCACAACCCCTGATACCCATGGAGATTCCACCATGCCGAAAACATGGTCGCCCCAGGTAATGAGAATGAATATCGCATCGATTATCCAGATGCCGTATTTCCTCAAGAATATGGGAACGGGTCTTTTATGGCCCACAAACTTCTGCACCACGTCGTTGAGCGTGCCGAAGGGGCAGATGGCGCACCAGAAACGCCCCACAAGCACAAAATAATTGGAATAAGCGGCCACCATAATACCCAGGTCAAGGCGGTTCCAAGATTGTTGTGGGCAATCGTCGGCCCGAACAACAGTATATACATGATCAGCACGAAGGAGAAAACCGTTGGCCACTTAAAGATACCCGGGTACCACTTGCTCTTGATGAATCCGCCGATAAACCGGTTCTTAAGCAGGTTGCATCCCGGCGCGGATGCCGCCGCTTGTTGTTTCTGTGAAATTTTCATACCGCCTCCTCCTGGACGAGACTCGAAACAGACTTCTTTCTGGTCATTGCGGCGATAGCAATGATCCCCACATTAACGACCAGGAAACCCCATAACACCGGCCAGTTTGGCCCGCCCTTTTTAACGTCCACCATGAATGCGACCGATCTTTCCTGTTGCGGAACGGCAAACATGACCTTGATCACCCATTGACCGGCCTCTGCGGTTTCCGCTTCCCCGGCATATTCACCGATTTCATGACCGGCGGCAAGCGCCGCTGTAACCGGAGGCCCATATTGGTCAGCCTCACCCGGCCCGTGGCCGGCATTGTCCTCCTTGCCCATATCCATGCCGCTGCTGCCGTGGCCGGCTGCTTCCTTTGGGGCGCCCTTGCCCGGGCCGGCATGGTCCTCCTTGCCCATATACGCGCCGCTGCTGCCATGCCCGGCGGTTTCTTTCTTCGCCCCGGTGTATTTCCTGGCAACAACGGTCACTTTCGCATTGTCCACAGGCTGTCCCTATGCATCGTGAATCCGGACGGTCAACGGGTTATGACCGACTTGCGCCTGCCCCGCCTTAAAAGTCAACGCCACTTTATAACCATCGACTGACTCTTCAAGACTACTGACATGCCCCCCTCCGCTCGCCCATGCCTGACCTGCAAATGACAGGACCAAAGTAAGACCGAGCATCAACACTCGAATTACACCCAAATTACGTTTCATTTTTCCCCCTTTATTGATAAGAAATTCTCCTTCATAATCATGCCTGAATCCTGCCGTCTTTAAGCCGGATGATCCCCCGGGCAAAGGCGGCATTCTCCGGATTGTGCGTCACCATGATGATCGTCTGCCCTTCGGCATTGAGGTTGCCGAGCAGGGTCATGATCTCGTCGCCTGTGGCGGAATCGAGGTTTCCCGTGGGTTCGTCGGCCAGGATGATGGGAGGTCGGTTGACCAGCGCCCGGGCGATGGCCACCCGTTCCTGCTCCCCCCCGGAGAGTTGGTTCGGAAGCCGCCGTCCCTTTGCACCCAAGCCCACCTTGTCCAGAACCTGACAGGCCATCTCCCTCTGCCAACCGTTCCGACCGCGGATGATGGTCAGCGGCAGCATCACGTTCTCCAAAACCACGCGTTCCCCTTCGCTTTCGTAAAGCTTGCGTACATTCTTCAGTTCAATCAGGCTCATGATCATTTCTCCTCTATATCGCCCGCAGCGATTCAGCCGGGTCAAGCCGCGCGGCCCTCAGTGCCGGATAGACGCTGGCCGTTAGTCCCAGAAGTACGGAAAGCGCCGTGGCGCCAAGGGCCATGCCCATATCCCATGGGACCATAATTCCCTGTCCGGGAAGAAAAAAGGGCAGCGTCAGGCGGGATACGCCCAGCCCCGCGAGATAGCCCAAAACACCGGCTATCAACCCCACAATAAAGGCCTCCAGGAGGATGATCCTCGCAATGTGAATCTTGCGGAAGCCGATGGCCCGGAAGATCCCGATCTCCCGTGTCCGCTCGTTTACAGACGCCATCATGGTGGTAAAAACGATCAGCGAGCCGATGAACATGACCACCGCTGAGATCCCGAGCGAAAAACGTTTGAAATGACGCACCGTCTCTAAGCGCGACTCCACCGCCTGCTTGACGGCCGTGACCTTCGCCCCCGGCAGAACAGCGGAAATCTGCGCCACTATTTCCTCTATCGGGCAGGTATTGCAGAGGGCGGCCACCTCAACTAAGGAAATCTCACCCGGCCGCTTGAGCGCCTTCTGCACCCGGCTCAAATCGGCGAAAATCAGGGCGTCATCCTGCGATCCCATCTCTTCCAGGATTCCCTTCACCGCAAACGCCTGCCCCTGAATATCCACGACCTGTCCCTCTCTAAGTTGCAGATGTTGAGCCGCTTCGGCCCCTGCCAGGAGGTCCCTTTCCGTCAGCGAATTGACGAGCCAGTAAGCGCTCTTGCCGCCGCCGGCCCGGGCGGTATCCATTTTTCCCATTCCTGCCTTGTCAGGCGCATTTTTCGCCGGAGGAGCGCCCGGGACTGTTTTGGGCGCAATCTTCCACCATTTTTTCAGCCGCAGTTCCTCCTTGAATACGATCCCCGAGAGCAATACATCCTTTTGATTGACCCGCGTCGCGGCGATCAGCTTAGGGGCAACAATGCTGATGTTTTCATTGTTCTTGATCGATCTGATTCGGGCAAGATCGGCCTGCTGGAGGGGATGCACGTCCAGGGACACCCCGGAAAGCTGAATCCCCCCGTAATTCAGGGCCAGATCGCGGGATTTGGGGGTGATCAGGATATTCGCCCCTAATTCATCCAACTTCTTGCCGATATCCTGTTCCATGGCGCCGGTCAGCGCAACCAACGCCACCACCGTGGTCACGCCGATCAGAAGCCCGATGATGAGGAAAATCGTCTTGCCCCGGCGGCGCCGCAGATTGTTGAGCGAAATATTGTGCAAACGCATGGGATTCCTCCGCTTGAGCTATACCCTCGGTTTCCAGTCCAGGATGATTGTCTCCTGGATCTTCACCTTCCCGCCTTCAATAGTATGGGCCACCACATCAGGGGGATAGGCCAGGCAACCGCCGCTTACGCCCTTCAAACCCTCCATGGTCCAGCGCGTGCCACAGGCGTTGCAGACCATCTCCTCGCCTTCGATATGGAACTTCGTGGATCGGCAAGGTTCGCACATGCTTACGGCGGTCACGAGCTTTCCCGATGGGGCGATGTAGGCCATGAGGGGCACCTGTTTCCCCGCCTTACTGTATTCAAAATAAACAATCTTCTTGTCCTTGACGATCTCCGCGGGGATCTCGATAGAACCGCTGCCGGCAACGGCATCCACCGGCGTCATGCGAATGGTCTGGTTTTTGTAACTGACCTTTTCCGAAACTTTGGTTCCGGCTACGCTGCCCGAACCGGTCTCCGAGCTATTCCTTAATACGAACCATGCCAGCGGAATGGCCGCCACCAGCGAAACCACGATCATCTTCACAAGGGGGAACTTCTTCTTTTCCGAGAGCAATTTATCCCGCTTGGTCTCACTGCCCGTCTTTACGCCGGTTTTCTTCTCTTTCATCGGTTAATCTCCTTCTATTTATATTTCAGATACATTCCCATCTCTATAGGAGTATGATGCCACGATTTTCCCTCCCTTTTCGATGTCCACCTGGACATGACAGCCGTAATCGGTCACCTTTGCCTCCAACCCCTTCTCGGCAGGATGGGTCGCCCGATAAACATCGAGAGCCGTGGCGCTGGCCGTGCTCTTCAACTTCGGATCCAGAGGGCCGGCCTGTTTCGTCCCGCATCCGCCCGCACTGCCGCCCGCTCCCGCGCTGCCGCCCCTGCCGGAACCGCAGCACGATAGCTGTCCCTGGGCAAACGCCTGCGACGGGGTGATGGTTTGATTAAAAGTCACCTTGGCGATCAGCCTATCCTGGGTCAGCCAGGCGACGAAATACGCATCGGGATCGGTTTCGGGAGGGGATTTTGCCCTCTTCACCTCCTGACTAAGGAGAAGGTTCCGGATGTGATTCATAAGGTATTCCTGAGAGATGCCGTCCTCCTTGAGGCTGGCCTGAAAATTTTCCCAGTTTCCGTAAATCTCCCGGCCGATCTTCTGTATCTCCTGCCGAACCCGGTCATCGTCCACCCGTATCTTCAATCGGCTTGCCTCCTGGGCCACCAGCCGCTCTTCCACCATCTTCTCCAGGACGTCGCGTTCCAGGCGCCCCAGAAGCGCCCTGCCTTCGCCGGCAAAGAGCCCCTTCCCGTACTCCTTTTCCAGCATGAGTCTGCTGATATTGAGCCTCGCGCGCGCTTCGGACCGGGCGATCGGTTCCCCATTCACCACCGCCGCCGGCCTTCCGATCAGGGCATCCCAGGAAAATTCCCACCCGTTTTTCTCTCCATACAAGAGGGCCGCTCCGGACATCAGCAGAAACGCCGCGGCGGCAACCCCATACCAACGCCGTCTCTTTTTTTTATGGCGGTCATCTCCATTACAATCGGAACAAAAAACCTCATCCCCGCCCGGAAGCTCTTTTCCGCAACGACCGCATCTTTTTTGATCCAAGATAACCTCCCCTTTCCATGCTTGATGAACTCGTAAAAAGTCACCAAACTTGTCACTCCGGCGGAAGCCGGAGTCCAGAACTACACGAGAACACTGGATTCCGTGTCAAGCACGGAATGATAAAAACAGGGCGAAATCGACTTTTTACGAGGTCATCGCTCTTTCTTTGCATCGCTATTCAGCAACAGCCATGCCAGCGGGTGAAGCGTGGCGACTATAATCGCTATATATTCGGAATGTATTGTTATTTATTTTTTCGGTGGATGATGCTGCAGATAGCGCAAATTCACAGGGCGCGGATTTTTTTCCCATCATGGCCCGCCGAACCGGGATAGATGGGAATCTTTTCAGCACCCCGCATAACCAGGGGCTGACCACCCCTCGCTTCAGGAAAAGATCCGTACATGAAAGCTATCTCTTCAGTATTACCAAATCCTCGTCCAGACCATGCCGAATGACATCAAGGTTCGGTGATGCCTTAAGCAGATTATCGGCCTGAATTGGTTTGATCCGGAATGGGAAGAAGCTGGGGCTATCGATCAGATCTTTCAACGGGACCGAGCCGTTGGCGCGGGCATGGAGGGATGCTTCGGCCAGCCAGGCGATCAGTCGGGAATCATCAACGGCCAGCGCCGTCCGGGCGGCGTAGATTCCCTTTGTGCCGGTCTCCTGGAGCACGCCCCAGTCCAGATAGGATCGCAGGACGTAACGCGTCCGACGGGAGACCGTCTCTCGTTCGCCATATTGTTCTCGTAAGCGGCGTTGGACCTGTGTCGCAACCGCGGCGCCTTGCAGTTTCAAAAGGCGCCCGACCTGGGCGCCAACACTCAGCCAGAACGTATAGACGGCCGTGACCATCCCCCAATGGACAGATAGATGTTCCGATTTCGGGAGCAGCCTGAGAAGTTCGAGTCCATCTTTCCAAAGGGAATCAAGTTCGGAAGGGGGTGTCACCCAAACTTTCATCAGGATGGTTACCGTCTTGTCCAGCGATCCACGCACATCCGTTCTGTCGGAGCGAAATGCAGGCCGCAAGTCTTCCAGGAGAATAGTCCTGATGTCTTTCACCGGGAGGCCGGACAGTGCGATAGTTGAAACTTTCTCCAACCAATCAAGACGGACAAGACGATCAAGACCAATCTGTGCAAATCTGTCTCTGGTCATTCGCCCCTCCTCTCGATTTGAACCAGAGGGACGATGAGTTCCTCAACTGAAATTCCGCCGTGGCTCACGGTGCGCTGTTTTTCTTGGACAAACGCCTGCCGCGCAGGAGCCAGGAGAGCGAGATAGTCCTCCGGGAGACCAACGGGGTCCCATTCCAGCGCGGCCGGAAAGCGTTTCTTCACCTTGCCGCGAAGGGCCGCATCGGGGTAGATACGGACCCGTTCACCGCGCAGATCTGCTATCGCCCCTTCGGCCGGACGGCCGCACCCTTCCGCCTCGACGTTGCCATGATCAGAAGTCAGATAGACACGGAAACCCCGATCCAGAATCAGATCGAGGAGTGCGTTCAGGTACGGCTGCCCAGCCCACTGGCATACCTGGTTGTGCATCCCGGCAATGCCCATTTCCATCCCGTGCATGATCTTGTCAACCTTGTCCACGACCAGCCCGGCGACCCTTGCCTTGGGATGAGAAAGCGCTTCGGAAACGGTCCCCAGACTGCCGTCGCCCAGTCCCTTGATGTACACGACCTCGTTTGGCGCGAAGCCCTGATCCGCCCAGAACTGCGCCCATAGTGCAGGTTCCTTGTCTGTGGTCTGGATACTGTTCGGGAAAAAGATGGGCGCCTTGCCGGCGAAGGCAGCTTGGCGCGAAGCGGATGTGAGAGAAGGAATCCAGGCGAAGACAGCCTGCTCCCGGAATCGGAAACCGGGCTGCCTTGAGGCGAGCGCGCTACGGACCACCAGCCACTGGTCCATGGCAAGGCCGTCCACCACGATCAGTGCGATCTTCGCGTTACGATCTTCACCCACCTGACGGGCAAGAAACCGCGGGAGGTGATGCAGCATGACCGGAGGCGCCGGCGGCAGGTTGACAAGCCCGGCGAACCGCTTGAAGAGCCAGGCTGCAAAACCAGCGTCCACCTGTGCCTGCAGGCTCTTTGCGTGCTCGTTCGTTTCCCCGAGGACGGCATCGGGTTGCTCGTTCATGAGCAGGATCAGCTCCGCCCATCCACGGGCAAAGTGGAACCAGTCCGTGTGCCTTGCGTCATCGGCCGGAATGGATGTCTGCAGGCTGTCGAGGAGCTTTCCCAGGCGACGGGACCTGTCCTCGATTGGGGCGGTTCGAACGCCGATGCCTACCCAGGTCTTGGACAGGGTTCCTGCATGGTCGTGTGACACAGAGTGCAGCAAACCATCGACGAACAGGTTGTCGATATAGACCCGGATGTCATGGTGGTCGAATGGCAGATCGACAGGTCCCTCAATGGCCAGACTGTAGGACTTCTCGTCTTCACGAACACCGGATGCCCCTTTGGTTGCTTCACGATCGAGGAATATCGGCCAGCGCTCCTGGAGGAATGCGAAGAAGGCCTCCCGGTCCGAAACCAGCGTCTCAAGCGGCCAGTCGTCGAAGAGGGTGCGCTGGCGCAGGAGTTGGATGAACCGCTCGTCCTGCACAGTCGGTATGCGCTGGCTGCGGTAGTGACGGCGTAGAAGCACGCGCAGGAGGTCCGATGGCTGCTTGATCAGTTCGGGTGCGATTTCAAAGACGTGCCGGAGGACGAACTCTTTGGTAGCGTTGTCGCCCAACTGGCCGGGTGCATGTCTTTTCTGCGCTTCATACAAGGCATCGAGGTCTCCACGGTCCAGAGCGGTCACGACCGGGTAGCTGAGGTTCGGGAAGATGTCGCCGAGATTGAACGAGAGCCTGCGGCCGGCCTGGAGGAGATCGTAGGGCAACCCGCTGAGGTCGCTGGCAGGGGAGCGCAATACGACAACGAGGTCCGTGTGCTCGCCCCGGTCCCAGCGGGATCGGAACTTCGATTCGTAGGCGTAGCGAAACGCGATGTGGTCTTCAAACGGGATCAGCTCGAATCCGCGCTCGCGGATTCCTTCGAGAATCCCTTCTTCGAGCAAAAGCCCGTCCGGGTCGGCCACCAGGGTGAGTCGAGCGGCCTTCGGGGTGAACTCCTTCAGGATTTGATCGCGCCAGCTACTCATGACCACCGCCCTCCACCCGAATCACAAGCAGCGGCGCCATCTCGGGATAGGCATGGGCCTTCTGGTCGAGCTGCTCCTGGAAGCTCCGCTCCTCCTGCGCGAGGAGGTTCAGACGGTAATTCCGGACCTGGGGCAGGCCGATCCGCTCGACGGTCCTGCGGCGGGCGGCAAAGGCGTAGTTCGCCTTCTCGCGCTCGCGTGCGATGCGGACCCGGTGCTCCTGCACGAGTGCCTCGTAGATGGGCTTCCCGTGTTCCTCCGCGGCGCTCTGCAGCTTTGCGAAGGCAACTTGGGAGACCGCCGCGTCAAGAATGGACCGGACCTGTGTGCTTGCCACGAGGAGCTGGTCCCACACGTGTCTGGCGGTTGGCATGTAAACCATGCCATTGTCGGCCAGGAAGAGAGGCATGATCCTTCGACGGTTCCACTCCATGGTGGCGATGGCGATCCGCCACAAGGACCAGACGCCCTGGACTTCATCGGAGAGACCTGGGATCGACACGATGGGGACCGGCTGGCCCGGCGCAAAGCGAGGAAGCCGCATGGCCAGACCGCGGACCTTCGGCTCTTCCAGGGTAAGGCGCCTGGCGGCAGGAAGCCTCTCGGCTTCCTTGCCTGTGAAGACCACGTTCTCGTAGGTTTCGCCATCGGGCCATGTCAGGTTCCAGCTCTGGTTTTTTCTCTCGGCCTGGCCGCCGTGCGCCTTCAGGTAACTCACGGTCATGCGCTCGACCCAATGGGGCAAGGGGTGGGTCAGCAGCCGCTGGGCTTCGCCGGGCTCCAAGTCCTCGGTCGCGCCGAGCACGGATGCGGTCGTGCGCGCCTCGCGGGCCTGCTCCTGTAAACCGGCAACCACGCTCTCCACGGAGTCCTCCACCTTTTCGGGGTTGAGGATCGCCTCGACGTATAGATCGTCGAACATCCGGCCAGCCTGCCCCGAGTCAAGGACGTCGCCGGTCTTGTCGATGCCGAACTCCTCGAAGATGATGGCGAGTTTCTGCTCCAATACCTCCCGGACCCGGTGCTCGACCGAGCCCTCGAAGACGAAGTTGACCGCGCGAACCGCATGGGCCTGGCCGATGCGATCCACCCGGCCGATGCGCTGTTCCAATTTCATCGGATTCCAGGGGATGTCGTAGTTGATTACCACGTGGCAGAACTGGAGGTTCAAGCCCTCTCCGCCGGCGTCTGTGGAGATGAGGATGCGGGCCTCGCAGGCGAATGATTCCTGAACCCGCTTGCGCTCTTCCATGTCCATGGAGCCGTTCAGGCAGACGACCGAGAACCCGCGCTCAGTCAGGAATTGCCGCAGCATCTCCTGGGTGGGCACGAACGTATCCCGTTTTCAGCACAAAGACGGGGATGACGAGGATTTTCCGTATGAGAATCATCTGGAGAAACTCAACATCCTGCCCTACCGCGCCGGATACGAGGAACATGACCGGCAGCTTATCCAGGAGCGGTTGAGCCGGGGAGCGCTGGCCGGCATCGTCAGCACCAGCGCCCTGGAGCTGGGTCTGGACATCCCGTACCTGACCTTGGCCATTCTGGTAGGCGTCCGCTACTCCGCGACGAGTTTTTATCAGCGCATCGGCCGGATCGGGCGGCATGCGCCCGGCGAGGTGATCATCGTCAACGGCGGCGACATCCACAGCGCCAACATCTTCCGGAACCCGCAGCAGCTTCTCGGGATGCCCCTGTCGGAAGGCGCCCTGTACCTTGAAAACGCCCGGGTGCAGTACATCCATGCCCTGTGCTTAGCCAGGCAGGGCGGCGAGCACGACCGCGTCTGTTCCTTTCTGGGCTTAAAAGAGAGCCCCGAATTCAAGAGCGCTATCCCCTGGGCCAAAGGATTTTTAGAGCTGTGCCGATCCGAGCGGATCGGCGAGATTTCGCCCGAATTTCAGGCCATGAAGGCGCAAGCCGGGGAAGCTCCGAATCACGCCTTTCCGTTGCGGGACGTGGAGATCCAGTTCCAGGTGAAGCAAAAGCGGGGGCCGGTCGAAGAGGCGCTCGGTTCGCTGTCGTACAGCCAACTGATGCGCGAAGCCTATCCGGGCGGCATTTACTATTACACGACGAGGCCTTATCGCGTCTGCCGGGTGAACATCCACCGGCGGATGGTCGAGGTGCGCCATGAAAAGAAATACACCACCAAGGCGCAAATGATCCCGACGCTGGTGTTCCCCAACCTGAGCGAGGGAAACGTCTTTGTCGGCAAACGCTTCGGAGAGCTGATCGCCGTGGAATCGACCCTCCAGATCCGGGAGTCGATCATCGGCTACAAGGAGCGCCGCGGGCCGAATGAAATATCGTGCCTGTATCCCCTGGACCCGACGGGCAATATCTATTTTGATTTTCCGCGGTTTACCCGGAACTTTTTCACGACCGGCGTGACCTTCACGCACCCGGCCATGAGACGGCCGGATGTGAAAAACGAGGTCATCGCCCAGATCCTGTTCGAGGTCTTTCTGATGGTCCTGCCCGTCGAGCGGCGCGACATCCATTTCGCCGCCGACCGGTACCGGGTGGAGCGGGGGCCGATCGGGGAAGGGGCCAGATTCGTGGCGATCTATGACCAGACCTACGGCAGCCTGCGTCTGTCGGCGCGCATCCTGGAAGAGCGGACCTTGCGCGGGATTCTGGAGAAGATGGCCGTTGTTATGAAACTCCGGTGGGAAGAAGGCGGCATGGAGAAG